>Ga0172376_10002083_pt1 | contig 24897 bp, 54 predicted proteins | sample Lak35m_FD_121114 | JGI IMG/M metagenome (GOLD analysis project Ga0172376, IMG submission 121114) | Freshwater microbial communities from Kabuno Bay, South-Kivu, Congo - kab_092012_35m | ecosystem: Environmental > Aquatic > Freshwater > Lake | place: Democratic Republic of the Congo: South-Kivu...
GTATTTCCTATACTAACCGGGTTTATGTCTGGAGTTGATGTTACTGATGTTCTTGGTATAGAAAAATATGAGCCACCAATCCCAGCCCAAATAGTTGGTGATGCCCGATCTTTTAGTTGGCCTGTTAGTAAAACAGATGAGATTAGAGTACAGTCTGATAGTCAGTATGGGTTTATAGAACAATTAACAGGAAAACAATATTATATTAGTCTAAAACTAGATGGTACAAGCAGCACATTTTTAATTGATCCTAAAGACGAAATTTTTCATGTTTGTGGCAGAAATTACAGTTATAAAAGAAATCCCGACCATAGTTTTTGGAAAATAGCAGATAAATATAATATAGAAGAAGGACTAAGATCATTTTGGGAAACTGGTCATAGATTAGCAATTCAAGGAGAGATTGTTGGGCCGGGAATCCAAAAGAATCCTTTAGGACTACCATATACTGATTTATATGTTTTTAATGTTGTAGATGTTAGAACTAATACAAAATTATGCTTAGATAAGGCTCTGATTGTTACAAAGAAACTAGGACTAAATTTTGTTCCAATCCTTGAACAAGGTACTCATTTTGTTTATACTAAGGATGAACTACTAGAGTTAGCAACAGGCAAATATAACCAACATTTCAGTTCTTCCAAACCTTCTCAAGACCGTGAAGGCATTGTTATTAGAAGTATTTGTGGTGAGATTAGTTTTAAGGCTATAAATAACGAATTTTTACTTAAAAATCAAGATTGATAAATTCAATATTATGAAATGTCCTAATTGTGTAACTCCTTGGAAATGTAATGGGCCTCACCTTGAAGAAAGATGCCAAGGGTTGTATAATAGTGCCGATGGCTACTTTATTTTCAATGCTTTAAGACAAAAATATCTTTTTATCCCTTTTGAAAAAGAGTATACTGAAAGTCAGTTGTTAGATATAAGTAATACTTTGAAATTTTTGAATAAAGAAAAGTATAAGAGTCAAAATAAAAGATTAGAAGCATTACAAAAACTAACCGAACTAGATGAGGAACTGGGATTATCGTAATGAAAAGTAAAAAGAAAAAACCTCGCTTCGATTGTGATGTTAATGGAGGTATTATTGTTACTTGTGCATTAAGATATGCTCTTGGTCGAATGACTTATGTGCCGGGTGCGGTTCAAGATTGGATTAGAACTTACTGGGATAGTTTAAATTCTAATACCAAATGTGTTGTTGTAAGGGATGTTTTTGAATATCTATATGATGAATTTAAATCAAGTGGTAAATACGAAATACCATTTGGAGGATATGATGTTAGAGAGTGGGAAAAGTTTGCTATTGACAGATATTGGCTGTTAGATTACAATGAACGCAAATACATTGACGAAGAATTGAAAAGTCGAGCCAAAGATAGTAAATGGCTAAAAAACTGGATGATTCCTAAAATATACGCAAATCATAATTATGAACTTTGAACAAGCAAAAGAATTATCTTTTCTAGTACCCTGGAAAACTATGGAATGTTTTAGCGGGTCAGACTGCTGGTGCAGAATTATTATGCCAATTGAGCCGATTCTTTATAGTCATCCAGAAAATCCAGAGAATAAACATGAATATAGTATTGTAGATGCTGGAGCATTAGATCAAGAAACTGCTGAGTATATGGTAGATCTACATAATTCGTGCTTGGAAAGAATCGAAAAGATTACTCCTAGTAATGAAGAGTTATTGAAGATGGTAGATGAATTATGGGAAGAGAAACATGGTGAAATTTGTAAAATTGTAAGAAAAGAGATAGACTAATGAGCGGCTGGAATTACAGAGTATTCAAAAGAATCCATAATCATAAATATCTGCATGAGCCTGAGACTCTTTATGAAATTAAGGAGGCTTTTTATGATGATAACGGGAAAGTTAATGGGTGGGCAGAAACGCCAGACGTTATAGCAGACAGTTTGGATGGCTTGAAATGGACACTAAATAAAATGATGGAAGGTTGCAGTAAACCTATAATTGATGACAATAATGGAGAAGAACTGAATTAACAGTCACCTTTAGGTTGATCGCTAAAAGGTAACGTCCTGAGCCTCTAGTTCGTCTACTAATGACGTTCAACGCTCAATAATGGGGGCGTTTTCAATACAACAAAGGAGAAAAATTATGGCTAAATCAGCATCAATGTTAGCAAAAGAATTTATATACGGTCTTTTAAAAAAGACAGACTTCGACAGTCTGGATGATATAGAAGTTTTTGATTCACAAAAATATGATGTTTCGGATGATTCTTTCATCGGAGTTTATGCTTGGGGTAATCTTGATACTGATACTCCAGTTGGACATTCTATAGAGTGGAAAAAAGACTCCTATTCTGTTACTGATGTGATGGAAGAAATTAAGAACGAACTACAAAACGAATATGTTGGAAAGATCAAACCTTTAAAGGATGGCGTTCATCTTATTCTGAAAAGGATAAAAGAGTGATAAGCGGGAAAACATTAATTGATTTAGGATATCAACCATCAAAATGGTTTAGTTCTGTCATAGACTATGCTAATACTAATGATCTCAATACAGAACAATTGCATAACCATATAAGTTCAATACTTCCTAAAGTTGTTGAACCATTGTATAATCCTATAGATTTCCACAAAAATATTCTAGCAGACAATGAGCATGAGCTGAAAAATATAGAGTCTGTTTATGAGGCTATGAACTCTTTGTTAACAATACCCACAGCAGTAGATGCTGCTATAATGCCAGATGCTTGTCCTACAGGTAAAGATGAAATTCCTGTTGGCGGAATAATAGCGACTAAAAACGCTATTCATCCTCGTATGCACAGTGCTGATATATGTTGTTCTGTTATGGCTACTGACTTAGGCTATGCTGATCCTAAGATGGTACTAGATGCCGCTTTTGAGATTACTCATTTTGGTATAGGAGGAAGAGACAGAGATAATCAATTAATAAGATTGCCTATTGATCTTAAAGATAAAATACAAAATAATTACTATTTAAATAGTGATAAAAGTTTAAAGTATGCTCATAGTCACCTTGGTACTCAGGGTGATGGTAATCATTTTTTATTTATTGGAATAAGTAAGAGTAATAATCATACTTACTTAGTTACTCATCATGGTAGCAGAGGTTTTGGGGCAAATCTTTATAATGAAGGAGTATACAAAGCAGAATTATTTCGTAAAGAAATTGCTCCTAATATTAGTAGTAAAAATGCTTGGATTCCTTTTGACACTAAAGAGGGTCAGGATTATTGGGAGGCTCTACAAATTGTAAGAGAATGGACTAAATTAAATCACGAGTCTCTACATGACGCTATAAAGACAAAAGTTTCTAAATTTTTATATTCTGAAAGATTTTGGAATGAGCATAATTTCGTCTTTAAAAAAGATGATGTATTTTATCATGCCAAAGGAGCAACTCCTATGGAAGATGGTTTTGTACCAGACTCATATAAAGGATTAAGGCTTATTCCATTAAATATGAGCCAGCCTATATTAGTAGTAAAAGCATCAGACAACAATACTGGATTAGGTTTTGCTCCTCATGGTGCTGGTCGTAATTTTAGTAGATCTGAACATAAAAGATCTAAACTAATTGATAAAACATCCAAACAATTATTTTATGAAGAAACAAAAGGGCTTGATGTCAGATTTTTTTCTGGAAAAATAGATGTAAGCGAATTGCCCAGTGCTTACAAAAATGCTGACAAAATTAAACAACAAATTACTCACTTTAATCTAGGTACTATTGTTGACGAAATAGACCCTTATGGATGTATTATGGCTGGACATATAGAAAAGCCATGGAGAAAAAGAAAAATATAAGTTTGTACTAATTACATTTTTTATATGTATCTATATCGGTTTGTAAATAATTTTGATAAGTTATTTGATCTAAATGAAACCACTTAATCAACATATTAGAATCTGTGTGTTTGATCAGTTCTCCGTATATTTTAATGTCTTCTTTAATATAGCATATTTTGTTATAAGTAATAACTAGATGAAAAAATCCGTTTGGAGCAGAACTGTTCATGATTCTAATCTCTGGTATTTCTCCTTTGTTTATGGTCTTATTGTCATACTCATTTATATATCCAAAAAGTCTTTCTAAAGAATGAGAATACGAACCATCGTTTTGATCATCAACCTTATTTTTTTCTTGTAATAAAAACGAATTGATTTTATCTAAAACATCTTTTTTGACAAAATATTTTTGAAATAGCTGTGTTTTACTAGCGAAGATATTCCCTCCGCAGAAATTTTTACTTGGAGCTTTATCATAGTCTATACCAATAATTTTACATAATTCTTGAATTTTTTTTGTATTCAAAAATTCTTGATCCTTTAATATTAGTTGCTCATTGCATAAAGATCCAATTTTTTCATCCGCCAATAATTTAGAACAATTATTTAAAAATATGGTTTTTGAACCCAATAAAGAATGTAAAAGAATAGTTCTCCAGTTTATGTATTTTTTATTACTTTTGCCTAAATATGATTTTTTTGAATGTAACTTAAAAAATATAGGTTCTTTTAAAGGATTAAGTAAATTAATTTGATACAAAAAAGGTCTCACGTCCACTCCACAATTATCTTTAAAATACTGAAAAGATACATTAGAAAAATATTTATTAGCTTCGTTAACTATTTGTGAATTATCATTTTTTGCATACAAACCTATATATAGATTTATATGTTTCTCAATAGGTTTAAGTAAATGGAGAAATTCTGGCCATAAATCAATATGATAAATCCATAATAGTATGGCTGCTTTTTGGTCTATTTTCATAAATTCGTTGTCTAGGCTCTGTTTGACAAAACCATCTATATTAGTATAATAATCGCAGACTCGCGGAAGTCATAAAAACAAGTTTAAGGTTGGCGTTGACATTTGACGATATACGGGTTAGAATGAGTAGTTCTGGCCCGTATATTTTTAGGAGTACACAGAATGAAGGGACCGCTAATATATTATCCTATTGCAGAAATGTACGGCACAGATCTGTCTAGTACTAAACTGTCTTCGGAACTTAGGTCTTTGATTTTAGAAGAAATTGATCTAGGATTTAATGTGGAAATAGACCTGAAGAATGTTCGCACATTGACAAACGGATGGATTAGAAATGCTTTTGGTCTAATTATCAAAGATAAAGGATACGAATTTTTTAAACAGCACATTCAAATTATTAATATGTCTAATGATATCCGACAGTCTATTTTAGAGGGTATAGATCAGGTTATATCATGATTGCAAGATTGCTATACGCTGTTATAGGAGCCACAGGATTAAGCATAGTACTTAGTTTGATACTTTTTAGTATATTCTATTTTATAGTCCATACTTTAAAATATAACTATGGTAATGAAAACTACTGGGTGTTTAGTTATACTTTTGTATTTAGTATTTTTGTATGGATAATTAGTTTTGGTATTTTTTGTAGTTTTATTGAATAATCTATCTTAAATGAAAGACAATATATGAGTTTATGGGAAAGCATAAGTAAAATTTTTAATTTATTTTCGCGTCAAAAATCTTATGAAGAATTGACAGTAGAACTAGATGACAAAATGCAAGATCTTTATACTAGGATGGGTTGGCAACCACAAAAAATTAACGATAGATTAGAAAAAACTATAAACTGGACTCTAAAAAACGATAGATGGCTATAATATGAATAAAGGATTTACTGTAATAGGTGACGTTCATGGTAAGTATGAAAGATACCATAAAATTGTAAGGCAACAGGATTTTTATCCGTACACGTTACAGTTGGGAGATTTTGGTTTTAAATATGAAACACTAAAGAATGTGGATTCAACAAAACATCTTATTTTACCGGGTAATCATGATAATTATTATATGTGTTATAGATACCCTCATTTTTTAGGAGATTTCGGTTTTACTTCTTTGAATGGCACAGAGTTTTTCTATTATCGTGGAGCATATAGTATAGACAGACAATATCGTACAATAGGTATAGATTGGTGGCAAGAGGAACAAGTAACTATTGAAGACTTTATGAAAGCAAGAGAGTTGTATAGGTCTACCAAACCAGATATTGTTATAACCCATGATTGTCCAGAAAACATAGCCCTAATCATGCTTAACAATCAAGGTAGACTATATCAAAATACAACGGGCTGGGCATTACAAGAACTTCTAAATATACATGAACCTAAATTATGGATATTTGGACACTGGCATCAGTCAAGGACTATAGAATACGGCAAAACCCAGTTTATATGCCTTGACGAACTGGAAGTTTATGATATAAAGGGTTGAGCCTAGCGTTGGATTGTTAGCAATATTCTCATTAAGGAATCAAAAAGTAATTATGAACAATAAAGCTAAAAAAATAGTGAAAGATTTCTATCTGTCTGTTATTTGGTATTTAAAGAAAGAATACAAGCCTAAATATTATAGATATTGTGAGTCTCATATGAATACAATGTATGAAAAAGTTTCACCTCTTTATTGGGGAGGATCTAATATTTCTAATACAGCAGCAGAGTTAGTAGAGTACATCAAGAAAGCATCTGTATGATTACATATCAAATTAAAATGTTCAAAGGGTTCCACAATGAACTTAATGAGGAAACTATAAACAAATGGCTCCAAGATAATTCTGCTACAATAGATAATATTGTCAATATTTCTCATAGTTCTTATGTTGGGGGAGGGTGTATGACAGTAACATACATTAAGAAAAACCCTTTAGATAAAAACCATGATAATCAGATCCACTATAGATAGTGATTGTGAAGGTAGATTATACTATATAACTAAACATATGGGTAAGGAGACTGTTGTACATCTACCTAAGTATAAATCTAGATTATCAGAATATGATGGAGAGCAGTTGATTAAAGAATTACGAAAAGACCCCAATACAAAAACCATATACCTATACAAAATCAAATATAATGACGGTATGATATCTTTGATAGCCAATCCAGATAAACCCATAGGCTCTTTTCATTGTGAGGAAAAATGACTGAAAGTTATAGAGATTTTTTGACTACTATCAATGATACATTTTGGAATCATAAACCTATTCTAAGATATGGCCAAACAATAATGAATGTTTTATATGATGTATGGCCCGAAAAACACAAAGAAATTGTAGGATCAGTATACGATTGTTTTTATGATGATACCAAAGTAGAATCACTGTTAAATTTATTAGAAACCAATTGGAAAAAGGAAGATAGTAATGTATAAATTTTTTATATTTGTTATAGTTATTACTTGCATGGGTGCTGATTATCAAACAAAAAACAGACCAGATTTTCCCAATAATAGAACTGGTATTTCTCAACCTATGGGAAACGGTACATTATCAAGGAGATCTGATGGTTCTTCTAGTTATACTAAACCTTTTGGTAATGGTAGTATAACACAAGAAAGAGATTACAGTGGAAAAACAGTCACGGGTATTACTCAACCTTTTGGTTCTGGCAACATTACTCGTTGGAGTGATGGAAGAACAACAACAACCAATAAATTCGGTAATGGAACTATTGTTAGAGAACAGTATAAAAATGGTAGTTCTTTAAAGGGTACGGTTCAACCTTATGGTAACGGTACTCAAACCAGATGGTCAAATGGAGCGACCAATAGTAATACAAAGTTTGGGTCTGGATCTATTAATAGAGATAAGAAATAAATAAGATGATCTCTAGATATAGTTTTTTCATATTTTTAATAGGTATAGCTTTTTTTATTGGCTACTATATAGGATATAACTACTAATGGGTATTCATAATCTACTTCATAGCTTGAACGAAGAAATCTCTGAAAGAGATAGCAAAATCAAATTTCTTAGTAATAGAAATTCTGAACTAATAAAGGTTGTTGCTACTGTCAGGTCTTTACTAGAAAAGTCTTTGAAACACCCAACAGGTCTAAATCAATCTGTATACGATTCTATAGACCTATGCAGGGCGAGTTTTAGTTATATGGACTACTCTTCGGGTAAAACTAAAAGAGACCCTCCGTTGGCTGAAACAGACAAAATTTTACCATGATTTATCTCGAAAATAAAAAAAGTACAATACAGTAGTTATTACTAGCGACTCTCAAGAAGAACTTGGTAAAACATTTATACGATTTCAAGAACATTATGAAAGCTGTAATCCAGCTTTTAAAGGTAAAATATTCACATTAGGCCAATACAAACATTGGTATTCTCAAGAATACGGAGCAGATACGTATTTCGTTGATTGGAAGGGTTTTAATTTCCCTAGTTATATTTTAAAACCATTTAGAGAGGGACTTTTTGATCCATTAACAATCTATGAGCAAAAATTATTAATGTTATTGAAGTATAGGTACGACGATTTTTATATTGTGGGAGCCAACGATACCGACACTCTTAGGCATGAATTGGCACACGCTCTTTATTATACAGATAAATCTTATAGAGAAAAGATAGACTCTATCTTTAAGAGAAATGCCCAAGATTTAGATGTTCTGAAAAAGTTTATATTAAACAAAGGATATCATTTTGATGTATTGCACGACGAACTTCAAGCCTATATCATAGATAATGATGACTTTTGCCTAAGTAGTGTTCCAAAAAAACTTATTAGATCTATACATAGATTATATAACATACATACAGAGTCAAAAAATGAGACTTGATCAAGCCCTAGAGTTAAAGAATGGTGAAAAATTAATTGATTGTTTCTCTGATGTCATGATCGTTCTCTCCATATCTGATGTTACAGAACATGGTGTTGTTACTGTTTTGGACACAATCATGAATAAAAGAGATTATAATTATACAGACCTATATCTCCCTGACCTTTATGAAGAAACAGACGATGAGGTATATTGGATTAAATGGGCAACAAAAAATAGGCAATTGGTATTAGATAATATTAAAAGAGGTTTTCAGTATTCAGATATGAAATCAATCTACCAAATAGGTTTTGTAGATGGTTTTACTTATAACAGAAAAATAAAAGCAGAAGAACAACTTCAAAAATGAGCAAAGATGATTTAATTCCAAAATATAGATTCTTATCTAAAGAAAAAACAGAAGAAGTACTAAATAAGTGTCAAGATGATGATATGAAACAATATATCAAACAGTTAATATCTCTAATAGGTTATCAGAAATCAATAATTGATGAGCAAATAATGACTATTGTTGCTATTAAACATAAACTATACTGGAAAGAGACATGAATATTTTTACTGTAGAAGATCAAATATTATTGGTGAATATATGCCAACAATGTCTAAGATCAAGCACTTTATCTAAAAAACAAATCAGCGATATCAATTGCATGATTAACAAATTACAAAATAATATTTTTACACAAAAGGAACAAGTGAAATGCTATGGAAAGAAGTTAAGAGTTGGTGCAAAGAAAACGGCTATAAGACTGACAGAAGCAAAATAAAGAAAGAAGAAGATGAAGAATCTAATTCTTACCTATATACTTGGATAAAAATAGATGATCCCGAAATTAATGGTACAGCCACTAGTGTCAGTAAATTAGCAACTATTATTTACAATCGTCTTACGAATAATAAATGGGTAGAGTATCAAAAAGAATACAAAGAAAAACTAGCAAAAACAGATATCGATCATGGACAAGAATTTGGATTCAAATAATAAAATATCGGTTAAAATACAATCTGTTGCAATCACTATAGGCGGCATATGTTCATCTGCAATAAATGGCATCGTTGCATATATAGCTGTTTATTTCTTTAAGCCTATATGGGAAAAGTATATTATCAACATATGGAAAGAAAGAGGAAATGATGAATAATTATCTCAATATAGATATTCCCACATTTACTGCATATCTTGATAGCTCTTTTCTATATAATAAACCTCCAGATAGTAAAGCAGAAAGATTACCCGTAGAAGTTTTTGCTTACACCAGCATACCTCAAAGGTGTGGTCTTTTTTCTGTGATGACTGAATATGGTAGTCAACACGCTAGAGTCCCAATACATTATTTAAGATCTCTTGATAAAGAAGGCACTGATTATCCATTGGATTGGTTGCAATTGTGGGATAGTCTTAGCTATTATAGTACTGTAAATGTTTTTCAATATCTTAAAAATAGAGCTGCGAATATAATACTAAAAAATCATAAAAAAGAAAAAGTAAAATATCTATTTACTATCGATTGGTGTTTGGGTTCAAATTATGTGTATGGTTATGGTGAAATGGCTGGAGGTCATAAATGCGGCCATGTTTTTGAAGGCGACGGCCAATATTTCATTCAACCAAATAACAGGGTGTTATGGATGGATGGTGGTAGTTGGATCAATAAAACTTTAGAAGAAAAACCAAAGTGGAAAGTTTTTTCTAGAGAATTTAGTTGTGAACATCAAGGAAGCAGATGGATTACAGATCCAGAAGAAGATTATTGGTTTTATGATTTTAAACAACCTGATAGAGATACCTAAATATGAAATCTGACTTTATCATTATAAGCGATATTCATTTAGGATCTCATATTTGTCAAGATAAAAAAATTTTAGATTTTTTACAATCTATAGAATCTCGGACAGAACATCTTATAATCAATGGAGACCTATTTGATAATTGGAATTTTGCTAGATTGAGCCATGTACATTGGCAAATATTAAAAACTATCAGAAAAGCATCTGAAAAAATACGAACAACATGGATCGCTGGTAATCACGACGGCCCAGCAGAGATTATATCACAGCTATTAAATGTAGAATTTATAGAAGAATATACATTTATGAATGGTGATAAAGTTTTTATAGTATTACACGGAGATATCTTTGATGATTATATATCAAAATATCCAAGGCTAGCTAAAATAGCTGACTATTTTTATAGATGGGTTCAAAAACTTGATAAGTCTCTATATTGGGCTAGAAAACTTAAAAGAAGCAGTAAAACATTTTTAAGAGCAGTAGAAGTGGTACAAAAGAGAGCCATAGAATATTGCAAGAAACACAAAGCAAATACTATTTGTTTGGGACATACCCATCATCCCGCTGCTATTGACTCAGGAGGGGTGGCGTACTATAATAGTGGGTCATGGACAGACATAATTTGCACATATATCTCAATTACACAAGGTAAGGCGGAACTTAAGTATTATGATTGAGGAACCTTTAGTAAAATTGATTTCTGTAACGCCAGATGCGGAAAAACTTATGGCGTATTGTGCTAGGGTTAGCAACCCTTCTAATCAAGAAAACCAAAACTATGCTAGATTAATAAAGTACTGTATAGATCATAAACACTGGAGTATTTTTGAACAGGCTTTTATGACTGTGGAAATTAATACCACCAGAGGATTAGCGGCACAAATTCTTAGGCATAGAAGTTTTACATTTCAAGAATTCAGCCAAAGATATGCCGATGCTAGTCTTTTAGCCCAGGAAATTCCTCTATTCGAATTACGTCGTCAGGATAATAAAAATAGACAAAATAGTATCGATGATATAGATAAACAAATAATTTATAAGTGGAATAGTAAACTTAGAGAACACTTTGCTAAAAGTAAAGCTATATATGATGGTATGATAGCAGACGGCATAGCGAAAGAGTGTGCTAGGTTTGTATTGCCTTTAGCAACCCCAACTAGACTTTATATGTCTGGATCGGTTAGATCATGGTTGCATTATATCGAACTCAGATCATCTAATGGGACACAAAAAGAACATATGAACATTGCACAGGCGTGTAAACTCCTTTTTGTTCAAGAATTTCCTATTACTGGAGAGGCTTTAGGTTGGAATTCAATATAATAATATATGCTTTTTTAGGCATTGTTATAGTGGAAATATTAGTAAGAATAATAAGTAAGTTATGGGACATTTATTTATATTCTAATAAGAAAGAGTAATATGCAAGAATCAGAATACTTGGTTACTGGTCAGGGATACGAACTCACTGATAAATACAAGCAGACGTTATTGCTTCATAATACATTTATGGCAAAAAATGAAATCGACGCTAAACAATTGTTTGATAAGCATTTTTCTAATACGCATAAAATAATTAAAGTATATTCAGCAGAAAATTTAACGAATTACTAGTATGGACACTAAGATCAATTTTATCAGTAAAGTTGTCAGAGAATTACTTTCACATAATTTTGCTGTATTTTTACATAATAAAGAACATATAGACGGATATGGAGGTTGGTTCGGGACAGATATTGGTGAGGAAGAATTTGTGGTAGCAATGAAACATCACATGAGTTTTGAGATATTAATACATGAATATTGTCATTTCTTACAATGGAAAAACGATAGAGAGTTTTGGGATAATTCTTGCGAGTACTATGACACTTTGTTTGATTGGATAGCTAACCCTACTTTAGAAATATCAGAAGAAGATCTAAATAAAAGTTTACATACAATACTTTCGATAGAACACGATTGTGAAAAGAGAGTTCTAAAATTAGTAAAAAATAATCCAATCGAAAATTTTAATCAAGACCAATATATTAGAGCTATTAATGCTTATCTATGGTCTTACCATATAAATAAACAATTAAGACAAAGACCAAAAAAGCCAATTTACTCCCAAAGAGTACTGGAGCATATGCCTAATACATTCAATTTTGATGTAAATTTTTACTTAGATATCAATAATTTACCATCATTGTCTAAAAAGGTATTACTCGCTGAATACGAATAATTCTAAAGTCGTATTGACACAACAGCCGATAAGTAGTATAATGCCAAAAACGGAGATTTTATGAGTATTAGACCGGGCCTTTGCTGTATTTCACTGTCTTTGCAGGATCGTGACCCTCCTGTTAAATTTCAGACTATGACCTTTAAAAGATTTTCATCTCTGCCTCGTAACGAAGCCCTAGAGATTCTAGGGGGTAGAATTCTGAACAACCTTCAAACCACTAATGAAACTATTAAGTTTTGTGGAGAGAATGGCTGGGTCTATCGCGTATCATCTGATATATTCCCTCTCATTACTTATGATGAGGCTAATGTCTCTTTGGAGGATCTACCTCAACATAACGATATTCAAGATGAGTTTGACAGTATAGAGCGATCTATTAAAGATACGGGTGTTCGTGTATCAGCCCATCCATCGGAGTTTAATGTTCTTGCGTCAACAAATCAAAAAGCAGTAGAAAAAACGATTACCGAACTAAATTTTTACAGTAGTTTTTTTGATCGCATAGGGCTTCCAGATAATTATAATGCTCCCATGAATATGCACATTCATAATAGGAATGGAACACTTTATGAAATTATCGAAAGATTTATGTCTAACTTTAATAGACTAGATGAAAATTGTCGTAAACGTCTTGTAATCGAAAATGACGATAAGCTTAATTGCTGGAGCGTAAATGAACTAGTTAATGTTTTTCATTATAAAACACAAATACCAATCACTTTCGACTACTTGCATCACAAATGCCATCCAGACGGTCTGGATGAAGAACAAGCGTTAAAAATGTGCTATAATACATGGCATGATTATAGACCTCTTTTTCATTATAGCGAAAGTAAAATTGGTAACAACCCAAGGGCTCATGCTGATTATGCTGAAAACTATTTGAATACTTATGGTTTAGAATTTGATTTAGATTTTGAGCTTAAAAGTAAGTGCCTAGCAATTAAAAACTATAAAAATCTTTTCCCTGAACTTTTTAATAATCATACTAATCCTATAGGAGTTTAACAATGTCTCAAGTGGGCGTAATTGTAATTGGCGACAATATTAATGTACAAAAATTTATTGAACTAGCCAAAAGTGATCCGAAAATTACTATAGGTAAAGAAGAAGTGCTGCCTGACGGTACTAGGTACATACCCCTTAATAAGAGTTAATAATTATGAGTGCTTGGCTGATCGCTGTTACAGGTGTTGCATATTTGTATATTGCTCTTGAACAGGGCTATAAGGGTAATACTGGTATGCTTATTGCTTATATAGGATACGCTTTTGCCAATGTTGGTCTTTATATTTTAGCAAGCAAGTGATCTATGAAAGAACCCCAAAGAATAAGATTGAATCCAGAATCGCCCACTTCAAAAGAAGTAGTAAAAACGCCGATGCCATCCATGTATAAACCAGAATGGGATGCGATGGATAATCAAATAGATGATATATACAGTCCTTTGGATATAAAAAAATTGGATATCAATGATGAAAATAATCAACAAAACAATAAGACGAGCATACAAGAACTGGAGTCCGACGCGACTGATTAGATGCTACCATTATGCCGCCGCATACGATGGTACTAAACTTATTGGATTTACTCAAAATAATCCTATTAAAACTCATACAGGCGCCTACAGAATAGGGGAGGATTTTAATCTGCCTAAATATAAGGAGTATCCATTTTTTCATGCTGAAAGTCATCTTATTTCTAAATTACTTGATCGCTATAATACCATTGATTCTAATTGGTCAATTGTTGTTATGCGAATTAATAGAAAAGGATTGATTCTTGGGAGTAAGCCATGCGAAAATTGCCATAAACTTTTGAGTAGTGTTGGACTAAATGATGTTTATTATAGTACAGATTGTGGTAATTTTAGTGATAGTTTTGGAACTTTGACTACAGCAAACGAGTTGACCGTGCCGATGGTTATGGTATAATCCGCCATACGGAGGTTACTATGAACTGTATTTATTGTCAGAACACAATGGATTTTGATAGGTACGAGTTTCTTACAGAAACTGGTCGTAAGATTATTTGCAAGGATTGTAGCGTTGAAAATCGTGCTGTAGGATTTATGGATTGGGGACATAAAACAGCCCCTAGTCTTGTTATGGTTCCAAGTAATGCTACTGAAACTATTCGTAAACTTGATAGAGCAAATCGGAGGGCTAGATAATGAATCATATTCACATGACTTGGCTTGACTTATACAACTTTCTCCATCAACGAGCCAATGATATTAAAAATCTTGGTAGTTTTGATTGGCAAGCACAAGTAGTGGTACATGATGCTGAAACAGGTGACGAACATTCTTGTGACACATACTATATTAGTGATAACCGTGGAGATGATCGTTTCGTTTTAATTACTAATCTAGAGAAGGTGTTTAATGATTGAATTTGAAATAGAAAATCTCTTGTTTAAACAAGTTACTAAACCTAAAAATCATCTAATGACCAAAATTATTAATTTATGGGATAATCGTTACAGAATCAATGTTTATATTGAAACTTATGAGGATAATCTTGTAAAGAAACGTATTCATAGTAGTTATTTTTGTCATTATAATAATGGTAATCTAAGTATAATAAATCCTACACATGAAGAATCATCCGGCTAAAAACTCTAGAGGTTTCCTTTTACATAGCCCTTTTTCTAATAGGTATTTTTATAGAGTATATAAAAAAGACGGAAATTTTATAGACTATGAAATACTTTGTGAAGAACTAGAAATAGAAATAATTTCTGATTGGATAGATTTATACGAGTCTGAAAATAAAAATTATATTGATTGGAATAAAAAAACTTTAGGTAAATAAAAATGGACGAACAAGAAAAAAACTGGAATACTCTTTACGAGAAGTATCCAAATCTATTTGAGAATAAAAATAAAAGTCCTAGAATAAGCCCTATGGGATTTGGGATAGAGTGTGGTTTGGGGTGGTATGAAATTATCAGTAGTGTTTGTTGGATGATCGCTCAACATGAGCGTAATAAAGAAGACAACAGGAAGTATCTTGAAAAGAATGATCCAGAAAGACTAGCCTCAGAACCAGAATATTTTCCAGTAAAATTCGATCAAGTAAAAGAAAAGTACGGTGGACTTCGCCTCTATTTTAGCGGAGGTAATGAATATGTAGAGGGTCTTGTGAGTATGGCAGAAGCCATGAGTTATAAGATTTGTGAAGTTTGTGGGAACAAAGGAAGGACTAATGAACATGGTTGGATTTCTACTCTCTGCGAGGCTCACAGAAATTGTTAAAGAACACCCCTTGACAAAGACGATAAGTATGCTACACTTAGAGAGTAACTAGAACTCAAACATACGGAGAGTACAAAACTATGGGTCTTGGTAAGGGTAAAAAGGCTTGTTCTAAATGTGGGACTATTACTGGCCCCCGTGCTTATCTTTGTAAGAAGTGCAATACTCCTTTTGCTTTTAAGAACAAGGCGAAGGGAGATAGACACACAAAAATTATTCATAACATCAATTGGAAAGAACTCCAAAAGGGAGATAAAATTAAAGTTTCTGGTGGCCCATATTTTGTTCACATGGGGGAATTTATCCCTATGGGTTATCGTGGAAAGTTTATTGTTGACAGAATTGATACTAATGGTATTTTGGCATGGGGTATTGACAAGAACGCAGGATTTTGCCATATCTGGATGAATGGCGATATTCAGAATAAAGAGACAGGAGTATGGAAAACCCCTCACAAACTTATTAAGCTGAAACAAAGAGAGGCAGTATCTGCTTCATGAATACCGACGATAGAATCAAGGCATATAATAAATTATGCCAACTAAGACTTGAAACAGAGTTTTTAATTGATAATATCCAAGAAGTATTGAAGGTGTATTTTCCAGAAGAATACGATCAATCATATCAGCATTGGATTCCTCAAATCAAAACTGCATTAAAAAATGATACTCAATGGTTGCCTAGAGGAGTATATTCAATGGAGCATACCCTAGATAGAATCCATGATAGATTGCAAGAAATAAATAGTGTCAAAGGTGTATCTAAATATATCAAATAATTGAGTTAACTATGGATCAAGAATTTTACGCACTAACCGATTTGCAAGGATATGCTAAACAGTTGAGATATGCTGTTGGAGAAAGTATATCTAAAAATAATCAAGAAAATTTAGACGACTATATTAGTATAGGACAGATTATTAATTTGGTTAACGATCATTGTTTGGGATATGATGAAATGAATAGACCTATACTGGATGAGGAAACAAATGAAGATATTTTTCAAGAAGTTCTTTCTTGGTTTCACAATATTGCACTTTCAAAATTAGCAAGTAAAGGTCTAATTGAGTGTGCTTGGGACGATGATAAACAAGAGATGATTTTCTGGGCTCCCAACAAGGCAACAGATGATGCAGCAAAAAATCATTGATAATGAGATTAAGAGACTGGAGGAAGAGATATACCTCCTAAAAGAATATCTGTTATCTGACTGTTGCCGACAATGTTATGAGATTCTATCAAAAATAGAGCAATATGAAAAAGAAATCAAAGACCTAGAGACAAAGTAACATGGAACCTTTGAGTCAGAAAAGACTAGAAAAACTAAAGAGACAAGGTAAACTAAGAGATGGTTTTGAATTGTGGGTAGATAAGCATAACCATAAGTTTGAACTAATCAGAACAGTTACTAGCATTGTAGGACTAATCATGAGTAGCATTATTATGCTAAAAGTTTTTAGCGTCATCTAAGGATTTGGTTTCAAGGGTTGACACTCACAAGCCGATACTATACAATACAAGGAACACGGGGCGTAAGGTAAGCCGGTAGCATCCGACACTCTTATAAGGTGTTCATAGGTACGTTCGACTCGTACACGCCCTACTAAATATGTTTACTCAAATTCTCAAAAATAGAAGTTGGAAACTTAAATTAAGTATAAAGAAAAGAGTTTGCTATATTAGTGGTGAATCTTTATGCTTTAAATTCTCTTATAGAGGACGTAAGTATATTTCTACATTTCTTAATGGTCACAAACCAATAGTTGATGATATTTGGCTATCTAAAAAACAGTTTTTATCAAATTATTCTAGGAATAAAATTATATGACAAATAGAGTTCGTAGATTATCTGTGTTTGTGCTGCTTTTTGGTGCATTTATTTTTTGCACCGCGTACTGCGTTGTTCTTTATCAAAAGCATAATAACTTCACATATCAGACCACAGACCAAGAACTGAATCAGATTCAAAATGAGATTAAAAGACTAGAAAAACAATCACAAAAGGGGTATGAAAACAAGGGCGAGTAAAGGTTTCGACTACATAAAGAGATTTGTATTAGCAAGTAGTGGTTGATCGACCGGCCACTTTAAAAGTCGATTAAAACGCTTTAACTGGCGAAACTCAGTTAGCACTTGCTGCCTGACAAAAAAGGGCAGTAACGGATTGCGATTGCGAATGAGGGTAGCGATCAAAAATCCGTCGTTAAATCCCTCTGCACTTACAATATCCAACGGGTTGTAGGTTAAGAGAAGTTGGTAAGACAGAACGAGTGTTGTTTGTTCTTTAATTCTGTTTAACTTATGAACAAAATAAACTTGTAGAAAATGCATTTTGAACTATGATAGGACAGGGGTTCGACTCCCCTCTCGTCCACTTAATAGATTATAATATGGAACACATATATCCAAATATCGAAGGATGGTTTGATTTCCACACATTCTATAATTCTGTCCTTGATAGATTACCTCAAGATTATATCTTTGTGGAAGTTGGGGTTTGGAAAGGTAAAAGTTTATCTTATTTTGTCATAGAAAGTATCAATAAAAGTAAAAATGGTAAAATTTATGCTGTAGACCATTGGTTAGGTAGCGAAGAGCATCAAAAAGATTCTTGGGCTTATGATCCACTAACTCAAATAGAGGATGGATTATATAATGAGTATTGTAAGAATATTGTCCCTATTAGGATTATATATTTGATATCAAAAACTCGTCGGAAGTGGCGAGTAATACTTTTGAAAATCAGAGCATCGATGCTGTTTTTATTGATGCTAGTCATGATTATGATAATGTGTACCGTGATATTTCTTCTTGGTATCCAAAGGTAAAGTTTGGGGGAATTATTTCTGGTCATGATTATGACTGGCCAGGAGTAAATAGTGCTGTTAATAATTTTGCTAAGGCTCACAATATGGGTATTGTTAGTTATGACAATGTTTGGGAATTACTCTATTAAGATATTTTAATATGAGAAAAATTTGTACCTATTGTGGAAAACGAAAAAATAAAAAAAGTTTTCCAAAACATAGTATGTACAAAGATAATCTGGACAGCAGATGTAGGAGTTGTGTTAAAAAACACTCTAAAGTAAGAAGTAAATTACATAAAAAAGCACCAGAAAAACCCGACATTTGTGAATGTTGCGGTTTATTTCCTATTAAATGGTGTTTAGACCATGATCATTCTGATGATAGTTTTAGAGGTTGGATATGTGATAAATGTAATACTGGTATAGGAAAACTTGGAGATGATTTAGATGGTGTAATTAAAGCTGTTAATTATTTAATAATGGCTAAATCTAGGAAACACCATGCTAAATCAAATTAGAGATACTTTGGCTTCTGAAGAAGCGGAATACTTCTCTATAGCCTTTTTTGTTCATGTGATAGTTTTGCTTCTACTCTCTTTTATAGTAGACGCATCAATACCTTCTAAGAGTAGAATTATTATACATTCTTCTCCGATAGAGGAAGAACATGCCGGTATTTTTACAACATTACAAAATCAAAAACTTCCAGAGCTAGATAAAGCTATGAGCGCCTTGGTAGAAGATTTAAATGATCGTGGATTACTACAAGATACCGCTATTATTTGGATGGGAGAATTTGGTAGAACCCCTAATATAAACGGTAATACTGGTCGTGATCATTGGGCTAGAAGTTGGAGTGTTGTGGTTGGAGGGGCAGGATTTAAGAAGGGTATTATTGTTGGCGAGACAAGTGAAGATGGTAAAGAAGTTATAACAGAGCCATATTCGTCTCAAGATTTAATGGCCAGTGTACTTAAATCATTAAATATTTCTTTAGAAACAACTTTTACATCCAAAAATGGTAGACCCATGAAAATAGCCAATAGTGGTAAAGTAATTAAAGAATTATTTTAATAGTAATGACTTTAATAAATAAATGGAAAATACATTTACAAGAAAATAAAATGACATATTTACAGCATTTAAGTTTTGCTGTGATACATGGATTTTTATGTATTGTCGCTGGTATACTATTAGTATTTCATGGACTTTTACCATGTTTTTTTCTAACTGCTGGTAGTGACTTAGTTACACTTTTAAGTAAAAGATTCAAGAAACGCAATCAAAAAGACGATACTTGACAAAGGCTTGATGCTACGGTATACTGGATACAAACACAGGAGACTATTTGGATGACTCACGATTTTGATTATGTTTGGGGAATGGTTCGTGATCTTAGGGCCACTAGTAGCACCATTGATAAGCAAGGTATTATCGAGGACTATTGTAATCATAGTAGTAGTGCTGCAAATTTTGCTAAGAAAATTCTGCTCTACACCTACCACCCTTTGTGGCAGTATAATGTTACCAGTGACAATCTAAAGAAAAAAAACCACCTTATTGCACGAAAGAATGAGTATAACAATTTCTTCGATCTGCTGGATGATCTAAAAAATCGCAGAATTACTGGTCACGACGCTATTGCTGCTGTTAATAGTTTTATCGAACATAATGATGAGTATGAGGAACTTATTCATTGTATTATTGATAAAGACTTGAAAACCCGTGCTGGCGACAAGATTATTAATAAGGCTATTGAAGATCATATTCCAGAGTTTAGCGTTGCTCTAGCAGATAAATATGAACCTAGTATTGTAGACTGGAAGGATGGATGGTATGTTAGTAGGAAGATCGATGGTGCTAGATGTATTGCTATTGTTGATAGTGATGGGAATGCTACCTTTTATTCCCGTACAGGAAAGGCTTTTGAGACTCTTGATATTGTTAGCGGCGGTATCAAAAGTTTGGGTATTGCTAATGTAGTTTTTGATGGAGAGTTGTGCTTGGTGGATGAAAACGGAAACGAAGATTTCCAAGGAATTATGAAACAACTGAAAAAGAAGGATCATACTATTCCTAATCCATCCTATAAAATCTTTGATATGATTAGTCACGACGAGTTTTATAGCAAGAAAGGGGAGAAGAATAAGCCGTATTCCGTCAGACTGAATAACCTAAAAGAAGTTATGAAGAAGAATGGGTGTCCATGCTTGACCGTGCTGGATCAAGACAAGATTAAAGATGATGATCATTTTGCTGAGTGGGTTTCCAAATCCACCAAACAAAAATGGGAAGGTCTTATGCTTCGTGCTGATGAACCATACAAGGGAAAGAGAAGCAAGGATTTGCTCAAGTATAAGAGTTTCTTTGATGATGAATATGAAGTAGTCGATACTGAGTTTGGCCCATTTAGATATGTTCTTAATGGTAAAGAGCATGAGGAAACCATGCTCTCTTGTGTAATGATCAAACATAAAGGTTATACTGTTAGAGTTGGTAGTGGATTTAGTATCGAACAACGCCAGGAATTTTACTGCAATCCTAGTAAGATTCTTGGAAAAATTATTACTGTTCAATATTTTGAAGAAACTAAAAATCAAGAAGGAGGGATTAGTCTTAGATTTCCTACCTTCAAAATTCTACATGGTTCCGCTAGAACCGTTTAAAGAAACGGGTCTTGACAAACCGATACCATTAGTGTAGAATCGTAGCATACCACTTGGAGACATATATGATTATTGAGAACACTGTTAGCATCACGCCTATTGCTGAAATCAACACAACTAAAGCAGATGAATTCTTTAAGACATTTCCTAGAGACAAGGTTGTATCATATAAAGAATATTGGGAAAGTGTTCGTCCTCAAAATCATGAGGATATTTTTAGGCGCTATCTATTTGCTTATTGCAGCGTCCATACTACATGGAAGGGCAATTGTTCAGGCTATAGTGCTATTAAGAATTTTACTGAATGGTTCGATAGTAAGGATATGCTTTTAGACAAACTCAAGAATAGTGGAGTCGGACTCCATAATAATCGCACAGAATATATTTGGGATTTTAAGAATAAATTTTGGGACAACCCAAAAGATTTTTATCTCACCACCAAGAAGTATCATGTAAAGAAACGAGACAGTATTCTAAATAAGATTAGCGGAATCGGTTTGGCTAAAATTAGTTTTGCTCTCGAAATGATACATCCTAATGAGGCTCGCGTACTCTGTGGAGATATTCATCAACTTAGACTTTACGGAGTTGAGACTCTCAAGTATAATAAATCTAGATCTGGTAGCAATACCTATAAGAAGATGGAGCGTCACTGGATGATTAACTGCGGCAAACATAAGATTCCATCTTATATTGCTAGGTCACTTTACTGGGATAATCTGCAAAAGAAAGAGGATAGTAGGTATTGGAGTTTTGTTCTGGAGGATTAATTATGGGCCAAAATGGTAAAGGTTCTAGACCGAGACCAAAAACTGTAACAAATGAAACGTGGAGTAAAAATTGGGATAATATTTTTAAGCCACAAAAAGAAAGTAAAAACAATGGGAATGGGAGTAAAGGTACTAATAAACGTAAAAAATGATAACGGTACTTTCAATACAGAATACGGTTATATTTTACGTCGTTTGAATTGTGATCTATACGAGATATGGGGCGAAACATCACAGTCAGTATTGTGGTTATCTAGAGAAGAATTTAAAGAACTACCAAAAGAAGAGTAGACCATGTACATACATAATTTTGAAGAAAACAAAATACTATTTTTAATGTGTGATTGTAAAAGTGAAGTACTAAGCATAGAATATGATCCAGAAATTAAGATGGCTGATTTAGCCATATATGAGAATAGTGTGTCTTACTTAAATAAAATGAGTTTTTGGCAGAGACTTAGATACTCTTGGAGGGTTTTGACCAAAGGCAAGCCATTTGGTGATCAAATGATGCTTACAAAAGAGCAACTCAAAAGTATCAAAGAATTTATATCTCAAATAGTATAAGGTGTATCTAATATAGTCAAAATTTTATATGGAGGCTAATATGAAAACAGCAAATAATTTTATTGCAGATGAGTTAGCCAATAAAGTCTATCACTTAAGTAGAGCGCTAGAGCAAGCTAAAAGTATTATTGACACTTTAGAAGAACAAAATAAAAATCTTATAGACGTTCTTAATGGTTTAACGTCTGAAAAAATCGAAGACCATGTTATGAGCAACGAGGTTTTGAGTGAACACTCATACGCGATGTAAGAGCAAGAGTAAAACAGTTACACAGATTACACAAAACGAATATATTATTGAGGGTGAGGTGGATAGTGTTAGATTCGCTTGTGAAGTTGACCCCATCATAAATTACGTAGATATAGATGGCGGTCCTTTTCTCCATGTTGGTAGAGATTTCTTTGGTAAAGGATATATAACTGAAATACAATATATAGACTCGAATAGAGACAACTATCTTATAATCAAGGTAACGATTAATGAAAAAACTAATCAAAGATAGAAAAAATGCTATGATTTTTGGTGTTTGTGCTGGAATATCAGAATATTCAGGTATAGACGTTAGTATTATTCGCATACTATCTATTCTTGGAGTATTTTTTAGTTTCAGTCTTATTTTTTGGATATATTTACTATTAGCAATAGTCTTGCCATCTAGTGATAACTAGTTTTTGTTATGATTTATTTTTTATCTGACACTCATTTTGGCAATAAACCAATAGGGTATTGTCAAAGAGAATTTAATGACATAGAAGATATAGATAATAAAATTATTGACAATATTAACAAAACAGTTAAATTTAATGATATTTTGTATTTTTTAGGAGATTTTTGCCATAAAGGAGAGAATCCTAAAAAGTATAGAGATAAAATAGTATGTAATAATATACATATAATACTTGGTAATCATGATTCAGAAAAGTATTTTAAAAAGACATTTTGTTCAATTTCTTGCATCAAAGAAATAACACACTGTAAACAAAAAATAGTTATGTGTCATTACCCGATGAGGGCTTGGCATAAAAGTTATAGAAATGCTTGGATGCTTTATGGTCATGTTCATGGCAGATTAAATAAAGAAGATCAGGATTCTTTTAAATTAACTTTGGATGTTGGGGTTGATAATACTAAAAACTATAACAAAAAAATAGGAGATCCTTGGGCTTTTAAAGAATTAAAGTCTATATTTTCTGAAAGAAAAAAAGAACATTCAAAGATAGGAATTAAGATATGAATCGTAGAAAATTTTTAATATCGTCTTCTGCTATGTATTTTACTTTTTTTAATTCTAATATCTCTTTTAGTGTTGATCGTAATAACTTACCAGAGTGTAATCCAAATGAAAATAGTGTAATTTATCTATTTCTTAATGGTGGACCAACACATATAGAAACTTTTAATCCTATTCCAACAGCACCGATTGAAAGAAGATCTATTATAGGAGATATCGCTACAAAAACTCCTGGAATAAGAATAGGCGGATTATGGGAAAAAATTTCTAAAGTATCAGATAAATTTTGTATAGTCAATAGCTTTCATCATGGAGATCCAAACCATGAAAGTGCTGTTCACTGGATGATGACAGGAGAAAGAAATACCCCTAATGCTGCTCAAAAATGGCCTAGTTTTGGTAGTATGGTGGTTGGTCAATACGGAACTAATATAACATCTGGACTACCAACATATGTAAAATTAAACCCAATTCAACACGATGGTGCTTCATGGATGGGTAGTAAATACATGGGATACGGAGCATCTGGTGAAGGTGTTAAGGATTTGATGCTTAAACAATCAGAGAGATTTGATAAAAGATTACAGATGTTAAAAACGCTAGATAATTCTCCTGTATTTAAAAATAATGATACAGTCTCTAGAAACTGGATAGAATTAAGAGATCAAGCAGTAAGTATTCTTAAAGGAACAGCAAATGAAGCATTTTTAATAGATAAAGATGAAGAGTATGATTTATACAAACAAGATCAATTGGGTAAAGATCTGCTTACTGCTATAAGACTCGTTGAAAGAGGAGTAAAGTTTGTTACTATAAACTATGGCGGGTGGGATATGCATCAAAATATAACACAGGGTCTAAACAAACTAATCCCTCCTCTAGATAATTATCTAAATCAGTATTTTCAGTCAGCAGTAAAAAGGCAAATTAATCATAAAA
>Ga0172376_10002086_pt1 | contig 24846 bp, 22 predicted proteins | sample Lak35m_FD_121114 | JGI IMG/M metagenome (GOLD analysis project Ga0172376, IMG submission 121114) | Freshwater microbial communities from Kabuno Bay, South-Kivu, Congo - kab_092012_35m | ecosystem: Environmental > Aquatic > Freshwater > Lake | place: Democratic Republic of the Congo: South-Kivu...
CGGGGCGGACCAGGGTCGCCCGGGTGGGGTTCACTCCGCGGACCCTGGTCCGCGGGGCGGACCAGGGTCGCCCGGGTGGGGTTCACTCCGCGGACCCTGGTCCGCGGGGTGAGGCGAGGACAACCTACGCCTGGCCGCGCCCGAACGTGAGCGCCAGGGACCTCATCAGCTCGGCGTGATCCCAGGGGAGGTCCCGAAGCCGCCAGAGCCAGTTCCCGGTCGGCTTGCCGGGGGTGTTCATGCGCGCGCGCGAACCGGCGCCGATCACGTCCTGCACGGGCGCGATGGCCGTCTCGGCGATGCTGGCCCAGGCCTCGCGGAGCATGGCCCAGGGCACGTCGGAGCCGTCCCGCCCGGTGTAGCGACGGAACTGGTGGCGGATCACGTCGTCGGTCTGCAGGTACCAGCCGGCGGCGGTGTCGTTGTCGTGCGTCCCGGTGTAGACGACGACGTGGGGGCTCTCGAAGTTGTGGGGAAGGAAGGGGTGATCCGCCCCGTCGCCGAAGGCGAACTGGAGCACCTTCATACCCGGGAGGCCCACCGCCTCGCGCAGCGCGATGACCTCGGGGGTGATGTCACCGAGGTCCTCGGCGATGAGCGGAAGCTTGCCGAGGCCGGCCTTGAGCGCGGCGAACAGCGCCTTCCCGGGCCCGGGCTCCCACCGCCCCTGCCGTGCGTCCGACTCGTCCGCCGCGATGACCCAGCAGGACTCGAGCCCGCGGAAGTGATCGAGGCGCACGACGTCCACCAGGGCGAGCTCGCGCCGGATGCGACGCACCCACCAGTCGAAGCCGTCGGCCGCGTGGACGTCCCAGGCGTAGGTGGGGTTGCCCCAGCGCTGGCCCTCGGGGGAGAAGTAGTCGGGCGGCACCCCGGCCACGGGGTCGGGCCGGCCGGCGGCGTCGACGCGGAACAGCCGGGGGGCGCTCCACACGTCGCAGCCGTCCCCGCTCACGTAGAGGGGGAGGTCGCCGATGAGCTTGACGCCGCGGGCGTGGGCGTGCGCCCGCAGCGCCTCCCACTGCCGGGCAAAGAGGAACTGCGCGCCTTCCTCCACGCGGATCGCCTCGGCGTGCTCGGCGCGGAGCGCCGCGGTGGGCCGGCGGGCGGCCTCGGGCCAGTCCGGCCAGCCACCCCCGTGGCGCGCGGCGAGCGCGACGTACAGGGCCCAGTCGGCGAGCCACTCCTGCTCTGCCTCGGCCCAGGCGCGGCACTCCGCCGAATCCGCGATCCGGGCGGCGGCGGCGCGCACCAGGGGCGCCTTCCACGCGTCCACCGCGTCCACGTCCACGCCGTCGCTGCCCCAGGGGAGGGGGGTCGGGTCGAGGAGGCCCTCGGAGACGAGCACCTCCACCGAGACCAGACGGGTGTCCCCCGCGAAGGCCGACGGGCTCGCGTAGGGCGAAGCCCCGGCGCCCACGGGGTGGAGCGGCAGGACCTGCCAGCGGTCCAACCCGGCCTGGGCGAGCCAGTCCACGAAGGCGTAGGCGTAGGGGCCGAGCTCACCGATGGGGCCAGGGCCGGGAAGGCTCGAGGGGTGCAGCAGCACCCCGCCATGGCGCGCCGGCACGCGTGCTAACGGCGGAGGCGGCGACCGCCCTGCCGCTTGCGGAGGCCGCCGGTGGCGCGGAGGCGGGCCTTCGTGTGCTTGGCCTTCAGCCCAGCGCGGTGGCGGGCCGACTTGTTGCGGTTCTTCTTGGAGGGGGCCTTGGGCATGGGAACTCCGGGCGCCGCGCGCTAACGCGAGGCCGCGGGACCGGCTACCCGCCCGCGTGCCGGGCGGAGCGGCCGAGGCGCTGGTACACGCGCACCATCTGCCGCTCCTTGTAGCGCTCGTGCCGGTTCTCCCCGGACTCGTTGGCGTGCTCCACCTCGGCGTCCACGAGCTGGAACTCCACGCTCACCGTCACCGTCTCCCCGAGGAGCGCCCGCCACTTGGGCGGCTCGACGCCGGGGAGGTCGTACACGCGCACGGGGAGGTCGGCGATGAAGTTGATCGTGCGGTAGTCGCTTCCCGTGCTCGGATTGTCGTTCCCGGCCGCGCGCGGGAGGAGGTCGGGCCCCGCTTCGGGGAGCTGCCGGAGCAGGGTGGCGAGCTCGCGGGCGGTGAGGAGGTTGTTGTGGCTCTCTCCCGGGGTGATGGCCGGGAAGGGGATGAGGTTCCGGGTCAGCCAGGCGAGCGCCGGGACCAGGTCCTCGCGGGCCTCGGTGACCACCCGGAAGCGGAGCTTGTCGTAGATCCGGGCCGCGGTGGACTCCCGCTTGGCGAGCAGCTTGGTGATGACCGACGGCCGGGTCTTGCGGTTGCCGTAGAAGGCGTGGAGCGGGAAGCCGTCGGCGCGCATCCGCTCGGCGGCCTGGAGCACCGCCCGGTTGGCCAGCTCGATGAGGTCCACCTCCCTCACCGGGCACTGGTGGCGCAGCTCCTGGATCTCCAGGTGGTTGATGACGTGTACCAGCTTGAGGATGGCGCAGTAGCGGATGCGGTCGCGGTTGAAGCGCTCGCGCATCGACGCGCGCAGGAAGGCCTCGCGCACGTCCCGCGGGCGTCGGACCTCGGGCGGGAAGGTGAGGCCGACGTGCTCCTCGAGGTAGCTCACCGACTGGTTGTAGAGATAGCGCAGGCGCTCGCGGGCCCAGTCGTGGGCGGTGGGATCGCAGTGCCAGAGGCGGAGGAAGCCGTTCACCTCGTCGAGGTTGCGGAAGCGCAGGCCCGTCCAGTCCACCACAGAGCCGACGGAGAGGGCGAGCAGCGCCGACTCGATGTCCATGGGGGACAGCGCGCGCACGCGCTCGTCCATGAGGGGGGCCTCGTCGAGCTCGATGGCGTCCGGGCGCATCCGTCGAAGCTACCCGCCTGCGCCTTCCCGCGCCGCACCGCCGCGTTGCCCCCCCGCCCCCCCTCCGTTAGGGTCGGCCGCTCCATGGCCACCACCGGCACCCTCGCCGCCTACCGAAACGCCGTCCGGGTCGCCCTCCGGAACCTCCCGATCCTGCTGTTCTGGGCGCTGGTCGTCGGCGCGGTGGGCTCCGCGCTGTCCTCCCTGGCGGCGGACTTCGGGGCCAGCCTGGCCAACGACGGGCGCGGCCCCTCCGGCCCCGCCGACCGCAGCGTGCTCGTCGCCTCCGAGCTCTCCCGGATGGTCGCCTGGACCTTCTGGCAGGGAATCGTCGGCGCGCTCGGAGCCTCGGCGGCCGTGTACCTGTGGGTGCGGGACGCCAAGGGCGAGTCCACGAGCCTCCGGGAGTCGATCAACTTCGCGCTGAACCGCGCCGGCCGGGTCATCCCCGCGCACCTCAAGGCCTTCGCGATGGTCTTCTGGGGCGCGCAGGTGTTCATCCCGGGCCTCCTCTTCGGGCTGCAGCTGGCCTTCGTGGACGCCGTCGCCACCTTGGACGACAAGGAGGCGAGCCCGCTCGACCGGTCTCGCCGCCTCACCCGCGGCCGCCGCGGCATGCTGGCCCGGGCGCTGGTCCCCGCCGCGCTGTGGTGGCTCGTCTACTCGCTCCTCGGCCTCTTCGTCCTCAAGGACCAGGGCATGGTCTCCTTCGCCGTGGGCGGCGCGCTGGACCACGTCGTCAACGCGCTGATGGACATGGTGCTGGTCCAGCTCTACGTGGAGGAGGTGCGGCGGAGGGTGGCGCTGGCGGACGCGAAGCGGAACGCTGAATCGTCCCCCGCCTCCGAGACCGCTCCGGAATCGTGAGCTTCCTCTCCGGGGCGCCGCCGGTCGGGGGTCCGCTCGGCGGGCTGGTACGCGGCGCCGCCTGGCAGGTGCTCGCCCGGCTCGGTCCCGGCCCGCGCACGCTGGTCGTGCCGTCCCGGGAGGACGCGGAGCACGCGCTGCGCGGGATCCGGTACCACGCGCCCGAGCTGCGGGTGCGGCTCTACCCGGCCGACGACGGCCGGCCCTGGGAGCACCTCTCGCCCGACCCGGCCCTGGCCCGGCTCCGCCTCGCGGCGCGGAGCGACCCCGCGGCGGTGGTGGTGGTCCCCGCCCGGGCGCTGCTCCTACGGGTCCCCGCCGTCGTCCCCACCTGGCCCCTCGCCCGCGGTCGCAGCTTCGACCGGGCCGCGTTCCTGAAGTGGGCCACGGCCGCGGGGTACCTCGTCACCCAGAAGGTGGACGAGCCGGGGACCGTGGCGGTGCGGGGTGGGGTCATGGACGTGTGGCCGGCCGACGACGGCGACGGCGCCGCCGGACCGCTCCGGGTCGAGCTCTTCGACGACGAGGTCGAGGCCGTCCGCCGGTGGGATCCGGCCGGTAAGCGTCGCCCCGTCCCGGTCGGGCCCACCGAGCTGCTTCCCGCGCGCGAGGCCGTGGTGGACGCGGGCGCGCTCGAGCGGGCGGCCCGCCTCCTCGCCGACGTGGCCGCCGAGACCGACCGGCCGGGGCAGTACCGCCGCGTGCTCCAGGACCTCCGCGAGGGCCTCTGGTTTCCCGGCGCGGAGGACTACCTCCCCGCCCTGGCCGAGCTCTCCCTGCCCCGCTTTCCGGGCCCCACCTGGGTGCTCGAGCCCGACCAGGTCCGTGACGAGCTGCGCCGCTTCGAGGCCTCCGTCGCCGAGCGCTGGGCCGCGCTGGAGGCGGAGGAGCGGCCGTTCGTGCGCCCGTGGGACCGCTACGCGGGCGCGGCCGAGGTCCGGCTCGACGGCACGCCGGTCACCGCCCTCGGCGGCCCCTACCAGACCCTCGACAACCGCGGCCTGCGCGTGGGCACGGAGCTCGATCCCACCGTGCGCGCCCTGCGGCAATGGGCGCGCGCCGGGCGGGCCGTCACCGTGGTGGTCGAGAGCGCGACCCGGGCCGAGCGGGTCCACGCGCTCTTCGCGGCCCACGACACCGAGCTCCCCAGCGGCCGGGCCGGCCCGGGGGAGATCCGGCTCGACACGGGCGACCTGCCCGAGGGCTTCCAGGCCGAGGACCTGGTCTACGTCACCGCCGACGAGCTCTTCGGGGAGCGGCTCCACGCCCCGTCCGCCACCGCCACGCGCAGCTTCCGCCGCGCCAGCCGGGTCAGCTTCGCCTCGGTGAAGCTCGGGGACCTCGTGGTCCACGCGCGGCACGGCATCGGCCGCTACGTCGGCCTGGCCCGGATGCCGCTCGGCGCGGGGGAGGGGGACTTCGTCACCGTCGAGTACCGCGACGGGGAGAAGCTCTACGTCCCCGTCCACCGCCTCGACCTGCTCGCCCCCTACGTCGCCGACGGGGCCGCGCCCCGCCTCGACCGGCTCGGCGGCGCCACCTTCGAGGCGCGCAAGGCCAGCGTGCGCGAGGCGGTGCTCAAGCTCGCCGCCGACCTGCTCCTCCTCTACGCGCGGCGGGAGCTCGCGGCGGGCCGCACCTACGAGGGCCGGGAGGAGGAGTACCTCCGGTTCGAGGAGGCCTTCCCCTACGTGGAGACCCCCGACCAGGAGGTGGCGATCCGCGACGTCCTGGAGGACCTCGCCTCGGGCAAGCCGATGGACCGACTCATCGTCGGGGACGTGGGCTTCGGCAAGACCGAGGTGGCCATGCGGGCCGCCTTCCGCGTGGTGTTGGGCGGCGACCAGGTCGCGGTCCTCTGCCCCACGTCGATCCTCGCGATGCAGCACGGCGAGACCTTCCGGCGCCGGTTCGCGGAGGAGCCCGTCCGCATCGAGGTCCTGTCTCGGCTGCGGAGCGCGGCCGACACCCGCCGGGTGATCGAGGATCTCGCCGCGGGCAGGGTGGACGTGCTCATCGGCACCATCGCGCTCCTGGCGTCCGCGGTGCGCTTCGCCCGGCTCGGGCTCCTGGTGGTGGACGAGGAACATCGCTTCGGGTCCAAGCAGAAGGAGCAGCTCAAGCGGCTCGCACGCGGCGTGCACACCCTCGCGATGTCGGCCACGCCGATCCCGCGCACCCTGCAGATGGCGCTCTCCGGCATCCGCGGGCTCTCGGTGCTCGCCACCGCCCCCTACGGCCGGCAGCAGATCCGCACCGAGGTCGTCCGCTTCTCCGCCGCCCGCATCCGGGAGGACATGCTCTACGAGCTGCGCCGCGGCGGGCAGGTCTTCTTCGTCCACAACCGCGTCCAGAGCATCCAGGGGGTGGCGCGCTGGCTCGCGAAGCTCGTCCCCGAGGCCCACCTCGTGGTGGCGCACGGGCAGATGGACGACCGGGTGCTGGAGCGCGCCCTGGGCGAGTTCATCGAGGGGCGGGCCAACGTGCTCGTGTCCACCGCGATCATCGAGAGCGGCGTGGACCTCCCCCTGGTCAACACCATGCTGGTCAACCGCGCCGAGCTCCTGGGCACGGCGCAGCTCTACCAGCTGCGCGGGCGGGTGGGGCGCGGCACGGTGCGCGGCCATTGCACCGTCCTGGTGTCGGGCGCCGGGGCGCAGCGGAAGGCGTCGATGGAGCGCTTGCGCGCCCTGCAGGAGCACACCGAGCTGGGGAGCAACTTCGCCCTGGCTGCGCGGGACCTCGAGCTGCGCGGCAGCGGCGAGATCCTCGGGGAGAAGCAGCACGGGCACATCGCGGCCATCGGCTTCGACGCCTACCTGGAGCTCCTGGAGGAGGCCGTGGCCCGGGCGCGCGGCGAGGCCGAACGCCGCCGCATCGACCCCGAGGTGGAGGTGCCGGTCCCCTGCGCCTTGCCGGACGCCTGGATCCCCGACGTCTCCGAGCGGCTCGACGCCTACCAGCGGCTCGCCCTGGCGCGGACGCGGGCCGAGGTCCGGGCCGAGGTGGACCGACTGGAGGCCAGCTACGGGGAGGCGCCAGCCGAGGCGCTCAACCTCGGCTGGCTCAACGAGGCGCGGGTCCGCTGCCAGGAGCTCGGGATCGAGCGCTTCGCCGTCCTCAAGGTCCGGGCCGTGGTGCGCTTCCACGCCTCCACCAACGTGGCTCCGGCCCGGGTGGACGAGCTCTGCGCGGCGGCGCCGCAGCGCTTCCGGCGGCTCTCTCCGTCCGAGGTCGAGGTGCGCTTCACGCCGGACGAGGGGCAGCTCCCTTTTCGGCTCGTGGACTGGGTCGCCGCGCGGCTCGCGCCCGCGTCCTGAGTTTTTTTCGTCCCGGCTTGACCATCGCCGCGCGCCCGCGCGATGCTTCGAGGGCCGCCCGGGCGATGGCCCTCGAAGAGCCCGGTCGGTGTCCCTGGTCGTACGAGCGCCGTCCCGTCCGACCGGAAACCAGCCCCGGAGTCCCTCGTGCCGACAGAACAATTGTTCGGAAGTTACAACTTCCTCCTGGAGATCCAGGGGGTCATCAACGACACCAAGACCATCGTCGGTGGCTTCAAGTCCGTGTCCGGCATGGACTCGGAGACGGAGATCATCGAGTTCAAGCAGGGCAACGACACCGTCGTCCGCAAGAAGCCCGGTCGCACCACCTACCAGAACGTCATCCTCGAGCGCGGCTACACCGCGACCGACGACCTCTGGACCTGGCGCAAGAACATCGAGGACGGCAAGATCGACCGCCGCTCCGGCTCGATCATCATCCTCGACCAGGACGGCCAGACCGAGGTCGCCCGCTACAACTTCTACGAAGGCTGGCCGTGCAAGTGGTACGTGCCGGACATGAACTCCGACACCTCCGGGATGGCGATCGAGAAGATCGAGATCGCGGTGGAGAAGATCGAGCGCGGCTAGCCGCTCGGCCTTCCGGCCTTTCGTACGTCGGCCCCGGTGCGCTCCACCGGGGCCGCGTCGTTTTCGCCCCCCGGTTAGCGGAGGGCCGTGCCCGTGGACCTCATCGTGGCCGCCGTCCCCGCGGAGCTGGGCGACCTCCCCGGTCTTGCCCTCGGCATCGGGCTGGTGGCGGCCACCGCCACCCTCGCCCGCCGGCTCGCCGACGGTGACGTGGGCCGGGTCCTCCTCGTGGGGACCGCGGGCACGCTCCCGGGCGGCCCCCCGGTGGGCGCGGTCGTCCAGGCGCGCCGCCTCGGCCTCGGGGCGCCCGCCGTCACGCTCGGGCTCGGGTACCAGCCCGGTGCGCCCCCCGTCCTGTCGGGGGTCGATCTCGGGCTCCCGGGGGTGGACGTCCTCACGCAGCTCGCCGTGACCACCGACCCCGATCTCGTGGCGCGGCTCGTGCCCTGGGAGCTCGAGCACATGGAGGCCTTCGGCGCCGCCTGGGCCTGCCATGCGGCCGGCGTGAGCTTCGGGGCGGTGTTCGGGGTCGCCAACCGGGTCGGTCCGGGCGCGCACGCCGAGTGGCTCGCGAACCGCTCGGGGGTGGAGGCCGCTGCGCGGGACGCGCTGCGGGCCGTGGTGGCCGGCCGGGTCCTGGCGGGGGCGGCCGGGTCCGGTGGCGCCCGGGGCGCGCCCGCGTGATAGCGGCGGGCGCCGTTCGGAGTCCCGCTTGTCCAACCCCGTCATCCCGCGCGACCACGTGCACCGCCTGTCCGAGGCCTGTGCCGAACTGGGCATGTCCTTCCAGAGCATCGCGCGGCGGTCGCTCGAGGATCAGGCCCGTCTCCTGCGGTTCTTCAAGTCCAACCTCCCCCAGATGGACGGGCAGGCGGGCGAGGTCTCGCTCTACCTGCTGGCCGTCGTGGTGCGGGTCTTCGACCAGTGTGGCGGGCGCATGAAGCGGGTGGGCGCGGCCGAGATCGAGGCGGCGACGCGCAAGATCCAGGCCCACGGCCGCTCACTGCTCCCCGGCGACGCCGGCTTCCCCGACCGGGTCCGTGCCGTCGCCGATCGGGCTCAGCCGCACCTGCTCGACGAGGCGCTGCACGCGTTGTTCGAGCGCGAGGAGCGGCGGGAGGAGGAGGTGGAGATCCCTCCCGCCCAGGCGGCGCTCGTGTTCATGATGCTGTGGGCCGCGGTCGAGGCGCTGGAGCTCGCGTGGTCTGCACCACCGTCTCCAGAATGGGCGGGCGGGGCCGAAGCGGGGTAGATCGAAAGGCCGGCTCGTCCGGTCCCGGAGGCTGGTTCAATGGGTCTGCGTACGCGAATCCTCGGCAAGGTGAAGTCGGTGCTCGGCGGTGGCGGCGGTGCGGGCGGCGGCGTGGGCAGCGGCGGCTTCGACGCGTCCGGGCTCCCCAACGCCATGTCGCCCGACGGCTACAAGGCCGTCGCCAAGGCCGGGGCCGTCACCGAGGGCGGCCCCCGTACCTTCCAGGCCCCCAACGGCCGGGCTGCGGGCGTCTTCCTCTACAAGGGGAAGCTCTACTGCATCGACAACGAGTGCCGTCACGAGGACGGCCCCGTGTCCGAGGGGCTCATCACCGACTGCCGGGTCAAGTGCCCGTATCATGACTGGGAGTACGACTTCACCACGGGCGCGTGCACCTCGCACCCCGAGAACAAGCTCGAGACCTACCACGTGCGCGAGAAGGACGGCTTCCTCTGGATCGGCCCCCTGCTCACCAAGGGGACGGACATGCGCGGCGGAGAGCACAACGACGGCATGAAGGTGATCGTCAAGTGAGCCAGCTCCTCCTCGGCGCCCTGCAGAAGGGCATCCCCATGCGGGACCTCGTGAAGCGTCTCGGCGCCGTCCAGGTGGACGGGAAGGCGCTCACCGTCCGGGTCGAAGACCGGTGCGTGCCCTACCTGGGGAGCACCGTGGCGGGGTGGGTGGACGGCCCGCCCACCTCCTCGGTCGCCTTCGTCCTCTCGGGCGGGGACGGCCACGGGTGGCGCCGCTGGACCGTGTCCCGCGTCAGCCCCACCGAGGTCGAACTCGGCGTCTTCCCCACCCCGTTCAAGAACGAGCAGGACCCGCTCTCACCGGGCGTGCCGCCGTCGTCGAGTCGGAAGCGGTAACCAGCCCTCGCGGGTGCGCTCCCGGCGGCCCATCGGGCGGTCCGGCGGCGCGTGGTAGAGTCGGATGATGGTGGTCCTCCCATTGCTCGCGGGGTGCATCTGGAGCACCGGGGCCTACCAGGACCGACTCAAAGTCGTGACGGACGACGACGGGGACGGCTGGAGCGAGGCCCAGGGGGACTGCGACGACGACGACCCCGAGGTCGCGCCCGAGGTGGTCGAGCGGTGCGACAACCGCGACCAGGACTGCGACGGCTCGGTGGACGAAGGCGCGCCGGACGCCTCCACCTGGTACGTCGACGTCGACGGCGACGGCCACGGCGGAACCGCCACCCTCACCAGCTGCTCGCGCCCGGACGGCTACGTCGACCAGGACGGCGACTGCGACGACACCGACCCCTCCGTGCACCCGGGGGCCGAGGACGAGGCGTACGACGGGGTGGATCGGGATTGTGATGGGGCCGACCCCGACGACCTCGACGGGGATGGGCATCCGGGCGGTCCGACCGGGACCGACTGCAACGACGCCGACGCGGGGGTCTACCCGGGGGCGGAGGAGACGTGGGAGGACGGGATCACTGACAACGACTGCGATGGAGAGCGAGAGGCGACGCAGGGGACGTTCGGCGCGGAAGTGTGGAACGGATCGGGGGAGGGAGCCGAGTTTGGCCGCCGAGTCGCAGTGGCGCCAACCGAAACTGGCTCTGTGGTGGTCGCGGCTGCCCCTTATGACTCAATCGCCCACTCAAATGGTGGAGCAGTTTACGTGTTCGGGGGTGCCGAATCTGGAGCGGTCGGCGATCCGAGATTTGTCGCTGAGGGTGTCGCCTGGTTCCTTGGGTTTGACACTCGTTCGTTCGCTGACGGCGACGGCGATGGCCTGCCGGAGTTCCTCCTCTCCGCAGCGGGGGCTGGCGGGGGCTTCGGTACTGCTTGGCTCGTGGAGGCGGAGCCGTACGGTCCACCCCTCCTGCCCGGTGATGTGGCCTCGCTCATCATCGAGGGAGATCAGGCGGAGGGCTACCTTGGTGGAGGCTTCAGATGGGTCGGCGATGTGACAGGAGATGGTGTGGACGAGTTGGCCGTCGCCGCGTCGCTTGCGGACACGGATGTGGTGGATGGCGGCGTCGTGCTCCTCCTGTCGGGCGGCAGGACGGGAACGCTCTCGCCGCCGGACGCGGATACCCTGATCGTTGGGGTGTCCCCGGGGGACGCGATCTACAACCCCATGGCCGCCGGAGACCAGGACGGAGACGGCGTCAACGACCTCTTCGTGGCCGCTGCGTCATCACTAAGTGGGACAGTGCTGTCAGGCAACAGTGATTTCCGTCTATGGGATGACGCCCTATTCTCCCTGACCTCGGACGATCCGGCCGTCCGGAGAGATGCGCTCATGGTGGGTGACGTTGATGGCGATTCTCGCCCTGATCTGGCCGCGCTTGAACGAAACCAGGACGCCCATTTCTACACGCTATTGTCCGCCACTCGACTCCGCACAGAGTTGGATGCCACTGCGATTGTCCATCTGGGTGACGGCTCTGCGATTTTCGACATCATGGACTTGGGGGACCTTGATGGGGATGGGCGAAGTGAGACACTTGTTCCAGCGCAGTACAGCGCAGGAATGCGCACCTCGGTGGTTGGGATCGTGTTTGGTGCCTCGCTCGGGTTCGGAGCGAGCGTCCAGTTCGATGGTCTTGAACTCCTGTCTTTGACGGCCCGCCCGAACGCAGCCTTCGGATACCGGGTGACGAAAGGGTTCGGCGTCGTCGAGGACGGGGTTACGTCGCTCGTGGTGTCGGGCTACGGAGACGATCAGAGGGGATGGGACGCAGGGGCAGTTGCGCTGCTCGAGTTGCCGCACTGATCGCTGAGTTTGACGAATACATCCGAACCACCAGCAGGGTTCGAAACCGTGCCTCGAAATGAGTCATCGGGCCCACAGAGCGCCGATGGCGTCGGTAGCCGTGCAGGGACCCGAACTTCACCGGGGGGGATGTCACCATCACACCCGGCCCACTGCAGTTCCACGGTCACGGAGGCATCTGAGTCGAGGCATAGCCAGGCCGGCCGAGACCTCGATAGGTCACGAGTTCTGAGCTGACCTTCTGGCGGGAGTCGGAAGCCGCGGTTCCCCGTCCAGGTTGCCTCTGATGGGCCGCCAACGAAGGACCCCGATTCAGGGAGGTCCCTGAACCAGACGTCGCGCGGCCAGGCGGCGGACTTGGACTGGGCCAGCATCCTCGCCCCCTCGACGTCGCCCGCCTCCAGCATGGCGATGGCCGCGTTCATGGCCACAAACCGAAGCGAGGGGAAGCGGTCGTACAGGTCACGCCAACGCCGGTGCCGAGTCCCAGTCGCGGCCGTCTCTGTCGATGCCGAGCGCCAGATGATGGTCCCGCCGCCGTAGGTTAGCACCCGCTGGTGGGGAAGAAGGTCGGCGATGGCTGGGGGAACGCCGTCCGCCTGCTCTCCCGGCCACGTGGCCTGCCGATAGTGCACCGCTGTTCCGGCATCCCTGAGGGCGGCGATCAGAACTGCCTCCGGGTTGCCGGTTCGAAGCGCATGGGCCATCGTCGGGCAGTTCAGGCCGCGAACATCGAAAAGCGGAACGTCGCTGATTAGCCCGAGGAATCCCGCGTCGACGGACGCGATTGTTGCGCCAGCCGGTACGTTCTCTACGACCCAGGCAACGTCTTCTTGTAGCGGTGTGTCCAGCCCCGAAATGAAGGCCCCTGGGCTCGGCCGTGGCCGCAGAGAAGCTGACGGGTCGCCGTACCCAGTCGGGATGGTAGCCACTCCCGCGATGGCGAGCAGAACGCCAGCCAGTAGTGGGACTCGCTTCGCTTTGCCGGAGGCGCCAGTGGCAAGGACGCAGGTCACTGCTATGGCGGCGGGCAGGGTAATGCGTCCGCCCGCCATCCAGTCCCCACTGACTCTCCACAGAGCGGCCAGTTGAATCGCGGCCGGGGCGAGCGCGGTGAGGGCGTCTCGAACCTTCCAGTTGCGGGTCGGAGCGGCGGCCAAGAGCGCCGGCCCGCATAGGAGCAGCCAATCGCCGAGTCCCTGGTGCAGTCCGTACGACGTGTATGGGACGGTTGTCTTGACCAGTGTTGGCAGCGCAGTCATGTGCCCGAAATAGGCGTACCGCCAGGCGTTGTAGGCACCGTAGGCGGAGAGGGAGAGGAACGTTGTGCCGGTGAGCGCGCTGCGGCCAAGCAGTAATAGCGCCGCCAACAAGTGGACGAAGCCTTCGGGTCGAGTCGCGGCGGCGGCAACTAGTGCGACGACGGCGACCCTCGACGCTCCCAGTTTGACATGCGTCCAGCCGATGGCGAGAAGCAGTGCGAACCACAGGGTCTCCATTCCCGAGGCGGCCCAGCGGCCGAACGAGGCGTTGGCGGCGAGGGCCACCGCCCAGACGGGCCATGTCGCCGAACTCCTTGAGGTATGGATGAGAAAGGCGAGGCAGAGCATCCCGGAGAGCATCGAGAGTCCCTTCGCGAGGGACGCTGTGTCTATGTCCGCGGCTGCGCCCGCTGACAGCGCCATGACGAGCAGGAAGTTGCTGTAGCCCTCTACGGGGCCCTGACCTGGAAACGTGAGTCCCTGACCCGCCGCCAGTCGGAGGGCGTACCCGATCGAGATGAACAGGTCATCGATTTGAGAGCGCCACCAGGACGACGCGGAGACCAGGAGGATCAGGCCTGATGTGCAGAGCAGCACCCCCCCCTCACCACCCCACCCCACTCACCGCCCACGCCGTCTCCCCGATCCACGCCGCCCCCGCCTCGCCCCCCGCGTTCGCCACCCCCTCGACACTGGCCAGGTACCACGGGGCGTCGGCGTCCAGGGTCCAGGTGGCGACGCCGTCGACGAGGGGCTGGGTGTCGGTCCAACCGTCGGCGGCGTGGAGAGTGGCGGCGGTGATGCCCATCCACCGCGGCGCCTGGACCCGTACCTCGACCTGCTCGCGAGAGCGGTCGAAGAGACGCCAGCGGCTCAGCTCGACGAGGGGCCCGTTGCCGGCCACGGTGCGGCCCGCGCGGATGCCGGCGTCCACGGCGGTAGAGTTGAGCGCCCCGACGACCTGCACCCACGTCCGGGGCCCGACGGGGGCGACGGGCTCCCAGTCGTCCAGGAGCGCGGTCAGGACGGGGAGGTCGGCGAGGGAGTCGAGCCAGAGGGCGTGCGGATGCTCGGTCCAGAGTGTGGGCGGGGCTTCGGCCCGGGCAAGGGCGACCCACTCGGGGGTGACGACGAGGGTCCGGTTGGCGCTGGAGCCGCCCCGGGAGACGGTGAGGAGGTCGAGCGCGCCGAGACCCGCCCAGGGGACGGCCCCGTGCGCAGCCCGGCGGCTGTTGGGCTCCCACGGCCAGGACCACAGGAGCCCGGCGGCCCGCGAGGCGTTCACGGCGTGGACGTGGTCCCGCGCGTAGCGGGTGCCGACGGGGACCTCGTCGTCGACCACGAGCGCGGAGAACTCGACCCCCTCGCCCAGCCGGGCGTGCATGGCGTCCCGCGGCGCCTCCCGGGTGTCGTCGTCGGGCGCGACGGGGACGGCGAGGTCGGCGAGCACCCAGTCAGCGGGCTGGACCTCCCGACGTAGCAGGACCTGGGCGCGCGCCTCGCCGCCGGGGAACGCCACGGTGCCGAGCCCGTGGGTGGGCCCGGCCCAGACCCGCAGCGTCCGTGGCTCGGGGCCGAGCGGAACCTCGGCCACGCCCTCGCTGACGACCCACCGATCGACCCCGTCGGTGAGGACCCCGGCGAGGGGTTGGTCGGCGTCGTCGCGCAGCTCGAGCCGCAGGGTCCCGCACGCCAGGGGGACGAGCGTCTCGTACACGCAGCCGGCGCGCTCGCCCAGGAGCGTGGCCCCGGCGGGCGCCCAACCGTCGAAGACGCCGTCCGCCACGGGCAGACGGTCCACGAGCACGCCGTCGGACCACACGGCCACGGTGTCGGCGTCGGCGGCCCCGGCGACGGGGTCGGGGAACACGGCGCCGGCGTCCACCGACAGGCGCGTCACCCCCTCGACCCGAGGCGCACCGACCCCGCCCACCACGGTGCCGTCGAGCGCCAGTACGTCGGACCCGGCGCGCAACACGGCCCCGGCGAGCTGGGTGTCGACCAGCGGGCGCAGGGTTCCGGCGTCGGCCCCGACGAGCTGCAGCGCGGGGTCGTCGGCCTCGAGCCGCCAGACGTACCCGGGCAACTGGAGCTCGGCCCAGCCGTCGCCCTGGACGGGCACGACCTCGCCGCGCTCACCGTCGGGCAGGAACTCGGAGACGACGTCGGCGCCGCCCACCGCGGCGGCGTCGATGAGCGTACCGCCCGCCCCCTCGAGCTCGGTGAGCGGCGCGTAGCTGCCCCGCACCCCGAACCGGGCGACGGCGTTCTCCAAGACCCAGTCCCCCGGGCGGGTCTCGCCGCCGTCCACCGCCTCGTCCGAGCAGGTGAGGTACCGCACGCGGACCTCGCCGCTCTCCAGCGCTCGCGGGTCGCAGGCCTCGCTGACGGGCCCGGGGGCGGCGGCGCAGGCGAGAAGGAGGAACACGGAGTCAGGCTAATCCGAAACCGTCGGGCCGCGGCCTGGTACGCGGGGGCGACGCGGCGGGAGCGGGGGCTCCGGACCAGGTTGACCCCTTCGCACGCGAAGACCGGACCCTGGTCCGCCCCGCGGACCAGGATCGCCCCCGTGGCCGTCACTCCCCCGACCCTGGTCCGCCCCGCGGACCAGGGTCGCCCTCGTGGCCGTCACTCCCCCGACCCTGGTCCGCCCCGCGGACCAGGTTCGCCCCGGCCCGCCGCCCCCCACTCCGCCGTCCCCCCAGTCCGCCGTCCCCCCCCTTCGCCCCTCAAGGCGCCGGGGTCGTCTCGGCCTCGAAGGCGATCTTGGTGGGGACGACCTTGGCGGTCTGCGCCCAGCCGTCGGGCACCTCGCCGGTGGTGGTGGTCCACGCCCGCGACTCGCCGGGCTTGAGCGGGGCGGCGACCTCCTCGGGCGTGTACTGGCCGGTGGAGTACTTGGCGCCGACGAGGGGCTCCCAGCCGGTGTTGCGGAGGATGGCCCCGCTGGCGTCGGTGAGCTGCGCGACGAGGTTGAGCACGGTGATGGTCTTGGTCCCGTTGTTGGTGACCGTGGTGCCAATCCCCCAGCCGTCCTTGGGCCCGTCGGCCAGCCCGGCGAGGTTGACGGGCTCGACCTTGACGTCGCCGAAGGCGAGGTTGGGCATGTACTCGGCGACGGCGAGACGGTTCTGGGCCGACTTCACCACGGTGCCGTCCACCCAGGGGTTCTCCTTGACGAAGGTGTCCCAGGCCTCCTTGGTGTTCTCCGCCTCGGCCTTGGCCTGGTGAATCTCGGTGCGTTCGTCGCGCAGCGCCTTCTTCTGCTTCGAGCTCGGGAACTTCTTGAGGACCGCGTCGTAGTCGGCGAGCGCCTTGGAGGCGCGGGCCTTCTCGATCATGAGCTCTTCGAGCCGGTCCTGGGCGCCGAGCAGCCGGGAGCCGCTGGGGCCGGTGGCGATGTACGCCTCCCAGGCCTCGATGGTGTCGACCTTCTTGGTGTCTTCGTAGGGATCGGCGCAGCTGACGAGCAGGGCGAGCAGTAGGGAGAGCATGGTGGACAACCTCTTGGTGGATCCTACACCTTTTCGCGAACACAAGCACGTCTGGCGCGTCGGTCGCCTCCCCGTGCCGCCCCCGTCGCGCCGCCCCCAGAGGGCGCCGCCCGGTTCAGCTCCCCTCGCTCTGCTTCTTCACCCAGCTCACCGCGTCGGACAGGCCCTTGTTGGCGATGAAGTCCTGCACGAAGCCGGGGATCCACCCCTTGAACCGCACGTCCACGGCGTACTCGAGGCGGGTGAGCGGCGGGTCGGCGGAGAGCGGGGTCAGGCGCCAGTAGCCGACCGAGTCGTCCAGGTCGGACTGGCGGGTGTAGTCCAGGGTCCAGGTGAGGTAGTTGCTCGCCGGCTGGTAGTTGTGGTTGATGAAGTAGGTGACCCCGATCCCCATGACCGAGAGGTCGAACTGGGCGAAGATCCGGCTGCCCTCGCGCCGGTAGATCGAGCAGGACTTCACGCCGTTCACCCAACTCGCGTACATGCCGTAGTTGGTGATTCGGGACCAGATGGTGGCCGGCGTGGCGCGGATGTCCTGGAAGGCCACGGCGTGACCCCCGTTCCCGCGCTGGACCTGCTTCATCAGCATCTTGCCGGCCTGCAGCGTGGCGAGGTCGGCCGCGGAGAGCGTGACGGCGGGCGGCGCGCCCACGTACGGGCTCACGATGCCGGTGTGCTCGTGGGGGACGGCGGCGTCGGCGGCCCAGGCGGGGGCGGCGGTGAGGAGGAGCAGGAAGCAGACGAATCGCATGGCGGCTCCGGGGTGGCGTGCCTAATCGGGGCCAGTGAACCCGGCACCCCGAGGGGGCCTTCCGGCTATGCTCGCGAAGATGCTGCTGCTCCTCGCCAGCCTCGGCTGCCCCTCGGGGGGCGCCGATCGCCCCGACTCGAAGGGGGACGACACGGGCACGCCCCACTCGGACACCACGCTGACGGACTCGGACAGCGGCACCACCGACCCGGGCGCCTGCGCGGAGCGTGTGTGGCTCAAGGACGACCTGGTGCTGGCCAGCGTCGCCGAGGCGCACGCGCTCTGCGAGACCTACAACGGGGTGTACGGGAACCTGACGGTGGACGGGGACGACTTCGCGGACCTGAGCCCGCTCGACTGCCTCTGCGAGGTGAAGGGCGACCTGCGGATCAAGAGCACGCTGGCGCTCTCCTCGGCCTCCGGCATGGTGCGCCTGGAGCGCATCGACGGCGAGCTGCTCGTCGAGGGCAACGGGATCGCCGACCTCACCCCGCTGGCGGGCCTGGAAGGCATCCGCGGCCTCGCCATCCGGGAGACCCGGATCCCCACGCTCGCCCCGTTCGCGGGGATCACCGAACTCGAGGACCTGGTCCTGGAGGGCCCCTCGATCACCTCCGTGGAGGGGATGGAGTCGCTGGTCCGCGTCGACGGGGATCTGGAGCTGGAGGGCACCAGCGTCGCCACGCTCGAGCCCTTCGCCGCGCTCACCTCGGTGGGCACGCTCACCCTGGCCGAGAACCCGGCGCTCGCCTCCCTGGAGGGCCTCTCCGCGCTGGCCACCGCGGAGGACGTCTACATCGAGGGGAACTTCGCCCTGCGCGACCTCTACGGGCTCGACTCGCTGATCGAGGTGGACTCCTTCGCCCTGCGGTTCAACGGCGGCCTCTTCGACCTCTCGGGCCTCGACGCCCTGGAGACGGTCACCGGGCTCCTCGAGGTGCTCGGCGAGCTCGGCCTGGTCTCACTGGACGGCACCGCGCTCCGGTCGGTGGAGTCGCTGCAGCTCGGGTACAACACCTCGCTGGTCCGCGTGGACGCGCTCCGCAGCCTGGAGACGCTCGGCTCGCTCTCCCTCGTGTCCAACTCCTCGCTCCGCGGGCTCGACGGTGTCGGCGAGATCGGCGGGGTGGGCGGCGCGCTCATCCTCTACGGCAACGGCCTGCAGTCCCTCGAGGGGCTGGAGGGGCTCACCACGGTGGAGGAGGACCTCTACATCGAGGCGGAGCCGTCGCTCCAGAACCTCATCGGGCTCGGCGGCATCACCCAGCTCTCCTCGCTCGCGGTGATCGGGAACGCGTCCCTGGAGAACCTGGTCGGACTGGAGAACCTGGAGACGCTCACCCGCACGGCGGTCTTCGACGACAACGACAGCCTGCGCGACTTCACCGGCCTCTCCGGCCTGCGCACCCTGGGCTTCGGCTTCACCGTGGTCGGAAACGACCGGCTCAAGGACTTCAGCGGGCTCGACGCGCTCACCTCCGCGGGCGGGCTGGACGTGTACGGCAACCCCGGCCTGCAGGACTTCTACGGCCTCGGCGGGCTGGAGACGATCGACGGGCGGGTGAACGTGTACGACAACGCGGAGCTGGAGAGCGCCTACGGGCTCGACGGGCTCCGGAGCATCACCGACTCCTTCCAACTGGTGGACAACCCCACGCTGGCCGAGGTGGACTCGCTGTACGGGGTGGAGAGCATCGGCTCGGACTTCGTCGTGACCGGCAACACCTCCCTCCCCACCGCGGCCGTGGAGGCGCTCCGGGACGCCATCGGCGAGGAGAACATCGGCGGGTCCATCACCATCTCGGACAACGGACCGTAGCGCCCCCCCATGACCGCCATCCCCCTCGATCAGCGGCTCCGGCTCGTGGAGATCTACGCGTCGGTGCAGGGCGAGAGCACCTTCGTCGGCCTGCCCTGCGTGTTCGTGCGCCTGGCCGGTTGCAACCTGCGCTGCACCTGGTGCGACTCGACGTACACCTTCACCGGCGGAACCTACGCCTCGATCGACGAGGTGGTGGGACGGGTGCTCGCCTACGGCATCCCCCGGGTGGAGCTGACGGGCGGGGAGCCGCTCGTGCAGCGGCAGGCGATCCCGCTCCTCCAGCGCCTCGTGGACGCGGGGCTCACCGTCCTCCTGGAGACGAGCGGGAGCCGCGACATCGCCCCCGTCCCGCAAGAGGTCCACATCATCCTCGACCTGAAGCCCCCCGACTCGGGCGAGGCCAGGGCCAACCTCTGGTCCAACGTCCCCCTCCTCCGATCGAAGGACGAGGTGAAGTTCGTCATCGCCTCCCGCGGGGACTACGAATGGTCCAGAGACGTGGTCCGAACCCACGCGCTCCTCGACCGCTGCGCGGTCCTCTTCTCGCCCGTCCACGGGCAGGTGGAGCCGCGCCAGCTGGTCGAATGGATCCTCGCGGACGGCCTGGACGTCCGCTTCCAGCTGCAGCTGCACAAGGTGGTGTGGCCCCCCGACGAGCGAGGTGTGTGATGGAGTCGATGGTCCTGGGCGTGAACGGCATGACGTGCGGCGGGTGCGTGTCCTCGGTGGAGCGCGCCCTGGGCCGGGTGTCCGGCGTGGCCAAGGTGCGGGTCTCCCTGGAGGAGCGCAAGGCCCGGGTGGAGGGAGACGGGCTGGATCCGGCGCGGCTGCGGGCCGCGGTGGAGGACGCCGGCTTCGACGTCACCGACCTCACTCGTGGGTGAGCCGGTAGTCCATCAGGAGGCAGGGTAGGACCGGAGGCAGGTCGCCGAACACGGCCTGCGCCTTGGCCCGATCGCCGGCCAGCGAGGCCCGGCAGGGCAGCACGAGCGCCCGGGCCACGATGGTGGCGGTGCGCTTGAGCACCACCTCGCCCCCGGGGACGTTCTTGAGCGCGCTGCTGGGGCTTCCGTTGGAGAGGTCCAGGGGTGGAGGACGGGCGGTCCAGTCCACCTCCGGGATGTCCGCGGCCTGGAGCTTGGCGATGCGGGCCACGGTGCCGAACGCGTCCTCGGGGGGCGGGACGGAGCCGGCCTTCCTCCCGACCTGCTCGGTGATCATCGCGACGAGCCGCCCCAGGTTGGCGCGGTCGTCCGGATCGGTGGCGGCGACGCACGAGGCGCGGCCCTCGGAGAGCACCTCCGCGGTGGTGGGCACGTCCCCGATGAGGGGGATGCCGGCCTCCGTCGCGGTCCGCGCGATCATCGCCATGCGGCCCGCCGGCTCGATCGCCGAGGCGTCGCCCGGGGTGTAGGCGTCGAGCGCGACCTGCAGGCCGAGGTTGCGGCCCTGGGTCCAGGTGAGCCGGAGCGGCCCTCGGGTGCAGACGTAGTCGTCGCGCAGGCCGACCGTGCGATCCCAGTCCCCCTGAAGCCGGCCGGGGGTGGCCGCCAGGTAGGGGAGCAGGCTCCGGGTGCCCTGGTCGATGGCGTCCACCGAGGTGATCCGCTCGCGCCAGTTCGCGAAGGCCGCCTGGGCCGAGCCCCCGCTCGTCATCCACCGGTAGCCGGTGGTGTCCAGCGAGATGCGCCGCGCCTCCTCCTTGACCATCCCGGCGAAGGTCTGGTCGTTCTGCACCGCGCGCGCGAGCTCGAGGCTGCCGGTCACCTTCCCCACGATCTGGTCGAAGGTGTACTCCTCCACGGCGTCCCCTCCCATCGCCTGGGCGACGGCGAGATTCTGGTTGCAGTCCTCCGCCTGCCGCTGCACCGTGCTGACCTGCGATCGGTACCGCATGGCCGCGCAGGAGCTCGCGCCGCACGCCGAGTACCCCGACAGGATGGCGAGCATCGGCAGGAGGATCCGGGGGTGGAAGATCGCCCCGGAGGTGATGGCGTACCAGGCGCGCGCGCCGAGCGAGACGAAGGAGATGGTGTAGAGGCGCGCGAAGAAGAGGCGGCGGATCTCGCCGAACCAGACGGCGATGCTGTAGCGACGGGGCCGAGGCTTGGGCTTTCGGGCGGCGATGATCTCGGGGGGGAGGGGGGCGAGCTCGAGCGTGAAGCGGGGTCCGTCCGGGGTGCCGAGCGCGAAGCTGTCGCCGGGTTGGACCGCGGTGGCGGAGGTGACCTGCGCCGGCCGGGTGGCGCCGCCCAGCCAGGCGTACACGAGCGCGGTGCGCTCGGCGGGGGAGAGGAGCCAGCTTCGCTGCGATCCCTGCCGCGTGACCCGGACGTGGGCGGGACGGGCGCCGAGCGACTCGGGGACGACGATGTCCGACCGCGACGCGTCGCTCCCCACGCGCACGTCGAGCCCTTCGAACGGGCCGAAACGGGTCCCCCCGAACGCGGGGGCGAGCACCAGGTAGAGGACGAGCTCTTCGCGCGCCATGGCGGCATCGACCTATCCGGGTGGGCCGCGCGGTGCGCCGCCGGCGCCCCGGCATAGACTGGCGGGGCGTGAAGCTCGCGATCATCCCCTACACCTGGGCCCGCCACACCCAGCCCGCGCTCCTGGCCGCGGGGGCCGCCGTCGCGGCCTGGTGGGCGGTGATCACCGCCTCGGTGGCCTGGCAGCCCTGGGGCCCCAGCTGGGACGGCCCGGTGTACCTGGGGGCGCTGGTGGGAGCGGTCGTCGCGGCCTCCCTCGGGGGGGAGCGGCGGGTGCGCGCGGAGCGGGGCTGGCGCGCCTTCGCCTGGCCCGCGCTGGCCGCCGTGATCGGCGCCTTCGGGACCACCTTCTGGCTCATGATCCACGGTCGCTGGATCGCCCCCCTGCTCTTCGGCGAGGCGGACGCCGGCGAGGCGAGCCTGGTGTCGCTGCGCTACCACCTGGCCCACTGGCTCCTGGCCGGCGGCATGGTGGGTCTCTGTTGCGCCGCGGCCCGGCGCGGCCGGGGCCTGCTCGTCCAGTTCGGGGCGGGGCTCGCGGCGGGGCTCGCCGGGGCCGCCGCCTGGTACGTGGCCGGGTACGCCCGCTTCAGCGTCGGCCCCATGGACCTCTACTGGGGCTCCTGCGTGGGCGCGATCGCGTTCGCCGCCACCTTCGGCGCCCTGGGCTGGGGCCTTCCGGAGGAGCTCTACGTGGGCTGGATCCGCGTGGTCTCGCCCGTGCTGTTCGGCACCCGCGTGCCGGTGGACGGTCGGGACGGCCGCGCCCGCGAGCGCTTCGTGGGCAACTGGCGCCGCGGCCTGGACCTGCGGCTCCCGGAGGACGGTCAGGTCAGCGAGCTGCACGTCAGCATCGGCGCCGACGGCGAAGGCGGCTACCGGGCGCGGGGGCTCACGCAGGGTCGCACGCACGTGGTCCGCTTCCTCGAGCGGATCGACCTCCGCTACGACCCCGCCCGCCCCGCCCCCCTCGAGACGCCGCTGTCGTCGGGGGACAGCGTGGTCCTCGGGGACGGGACCTCGGTGGTGGAGTTCGTCCGCCTGCCCGTGGACGAGGCGTGAGCCCCGCGCTCGTCCTCGCCCTCCTCGGCTGCGGCGCGGCGTTGGACCCGGTCCCCGGGACGACCGCGCGCCTGGATGCGCCAGCCGCCCAGGTCGCCAACCGCCGGGACCTCGCGGTGCGCGTGTTCCGGGACGCGGACGAGTGCGCCGCGGTGGTCCACGAGGTGGAGGCCTGCGTGCCCTGGCTGGACCGGGCCACCGGGCAGGTGCGCCTGGCCTTCCGGCTCGAGCTGGACGGACAGCCCAAGGCGGCGGCCCTGACCGAGGAGAACGTCGAGATCTTCCACAAGAGCCAGCAGGTGAAGGAGGGCGAGGACGTCCGGGTGGAGATCATCCCCCACGACCCGGAGCGCACCCCGCGCCTCTTCGTCCTCCTGCTGGACGCCTCGGGATCGATGGCCATCGACGACGAGGGGAAGGGCCAGACCCGCATGGACCTGGTGCGGGCGGCGCTGACCCGGCGCGACGTGGTGGACGCCTTCTTCGGCGCCGAGAGCCAGAACGCGGTCATCCCGCTGGTCTTCTCCGGCGAGGGGCCGCCGCGCCCGCTCGGTGGGCGCTGGGTCGTGACCAGCGCCGCGGAGTGGACCGGGCTCGTCCGGGATCACCTCCAGGTCAGCGCCGGCTACACCTGGCTCTACCAGGCGGTGGAGTTCGCCACCGGGAGCCTCTTCGACGTCCCCGAGGTGGCCCGCTCGCTCACCGCCCGCACCCGCGAGCCGGTGGTGATCGCGCTGACCGACGGCTTCAACAACCAGTCGGGCGACGACGTCTGCGCCACCAACGCCCCGCGCCTGGAACGCCTCCTCGCCCACCTGGACGAGGTGCGCCGCGGCACCCGGACCAGCCTGGAGCGGCGCCCGCTGGTGTTCACGGTGGGCCTGGGGCGGGCGGCGTGGCGCAACGTGCCGGTCATCGAGTCCACCAGCGTCCGCGCCAGCCAGATCTGCAAGGGCTTCGGGGACGTGCGCATCGACGGGGAGCTGGAGCGGGCCGGCGTGGACAACGCGGCGCTGGACCGCATCGCCCGCACCGGAGGCGGCTCGGTGTTCGTCCGCCGCGACACCCGCGGCCTCGCCGAGGCCTTCAAGGCGGCCGCGGCCACCCGCTACGGGTGGTTCGAGGCGCGCTACCAGGTGGACCCCTTCCACCTCCGGCGCAGCTTCGAGAGCCGGCTCCGCCTGCTCACCGCCGGAGGGCCCACGGCCAACCTGGTGTTCCAGCCTTCGGGGTGGATCGACGGGCCGCCGGGGGTGGCGGACGAGGACGGGTGGACCCGCCGGGCGCCGCTCGCGGCGACGCTGGTCACCGCCCTGGGCCTCCTCGCCTGCTTCGTCGTGCTGGCCTACCTCCCCGCCGCGTTCGTGAACGCGTTGAGGCTCCTGCGCGGGCGCGTTCGGATCTAATCGGGAATCACCCTTGCGCCCCGGGGTCGAATGAGGTGACGATCCCTGCGTCGATGTCCGACCCCGACCCCAAGGCCTCTCCCCGCACCGTGCCCGTGCGCCGCGCGCGCGGGCTCCCGGTCGCCGTGTCTCCGGGCACGGACGACGACCCGCCCCCCTCCGTGAAGGGTGTCGGCGGAGCCCCCCGGCCCCGCCCGAAGGTGGTCGGAGCGCGGGCCCCGGACGAGACGGGCATGCTCCCGCTCACCCCGGACGGTCGCGATCTCTCCCCGTCCTCGGATCCGTCCGCCACCGCCTTCTTCGCGCTCCCCACCCCGGCGCGCGCCGAGAAGCCGCGCCCCGCGCCCTCGGCTCCGGTCGGCGCGCCGCCGCCTCCCGCGCCCGCGCCGGTCATCACCGGCCCGGTGGCAGGGGCCCCGGCGGCGCCCACGCCGGTGCGGGTCGAGTCAACGCCCAGCGAAGGGCGGGTCGTCTCGTGGCGGGTGTGGGCGGTGCTCCTCGCCATGTTCGCCGCGCCCGATCACCACCAGCGTCGTATCGCGCCGGGCGGCATGCACCCGCGCCCAAATCGCCACCATGGACTCGGGCGGGCACTCCCAGAAGCGCGTGTACCACGCCACACGACGCCCGCCACCACCGCGCGCCGCGTCGCCGCGCGGTGCCGCAACGCCATTCGGGACATAGAACACCCGCTCCGGCGCAATCCCGAACCCCCACATCTGGGTCTGCAGCGTACGGCTGGCGACGGTCACCGCACCGGCGCGGCGCGGCAGATCCTGCTCCTGCCAGGCGAAGACGCGCCGGGCCAGCGGCGGATAGCCGGCCAGGTCATTCCAGCCGCCGCGCCCCTCCCAGTCGTCGCTGTCGACGACCAGCGCGGCATTGCCGAGCCCGGCGCGCACCGCCAGCCCGCCATAGCCCTTGGGTTTGAACAGATGGATGACGTCGGGC
>Ga0172376_10002088_pt1 | contig 24830 bp, 22 predicted proteins | sample Lak35m_FD_121114 | JGI IMG/M metagenome (GOLD analysis project Ga0172376, IMG submission 121114) | Freshwater microbial communities from Kabuno Bay, South-Kivu, Congo - kab_092012_35m | ecosystem: Environmental > Aquatic > Freshwater > Lake | place: Democratic Republic of the Congo: South-Kivu...
CGGCGGCGCCAAAGTCGGTGCTGTGCGCTTGAGAAAGGCGTTCCACTGCTTGAGCGTCGCCTCGTTTGCCGCGAAGTCAGCCGTCAGGCAGGCGGGCCAATCCGCCGGGATGGCCCGCTCGCGGCGCGCCAGTGTTTGACCCGCGGATTCGATCAGCGTCTTGGCGTCGAACGAAAACGTCCTCGAAATCGCCCACACGTCATAATGGTCCTTGAGGCGTGTCGCCTGGTCGCCGAACTTCACCATGGCGTCGAATTTTTCGGCGATGACCGTCGCGGGCGGGTAGGCGCGGATATGTGCTTGCGGCAGGTCGGCAAGCAGGCGCGGATAGTCGATGTCGAGCGCGGCCGGATGGATCACGTCGCCGAATCCGATGTCGATCAGGATTGGAATGCGGATATTCTTGAGGCGCGCCTCAAAGCGCACATGCAGGCCCTGGTAGTCTTCCTCCTCGCGCGTGCGCTCGACAACCACCGTGTCGCTCGGAAAGGTCAGACCGTCATCGACGTCAATCTTGAGTTCGCAAAGGCCGATGAAGGCCGACTTCGCGGTTTCAACGCCCGGGTTGCCAAAGCTGAGGAAGTCGACATCGCCCGTCGCGCGGAACGGCGCATCCGCCCACGTCGCGAATAGCATGGCACCCTTCAGGACGAAGCGGTCGCGGATGCCGGATAGCGCCAACCGATAGAGCAGGCGCTCGATGCCATAGCGCACCAGCACCCGCTGGAAATCCTGCCCGGTTGCGCGGGCGTGGTTTTGCAGCCGGTCACGGACGGAGGCGGCGATATCCTTCTTGGGCGCGTCGGTCATCCCAGCGTCTCCAGATACGGCCGCATGACATTCTGCACCCGGCAGATCTTGGCATACCGCATGATGTCGGCGCGTGTCGCCTTACGGCGGCGGATGCCATCCCGGAGCGCCTCGATGGCAACATCGAGGCCGACGCGACTGCGGTACTTGAAACAATCGACGATGGTCTTCGCGGCGTCATAGATCGGCACCTTCACGCCTTCAATTGCCACGTCAGTGCGTCCTGCAGTGAACGCCTCGCCGGAGGCACGCACGACCTCGACCTTGAAAGGGAATGTGGTCGGTGCGCGCGCCTTGTGGTGGAAGGTGACCCACACCGCGTGCGGCAGCTGCGTCGTCAGTTCGTGATGCTGTAGCGCCGACAGCAGTGAAACGACCCCATGCGGCGCCAGCCGCGCCGCTTCCGCGAGGCTATGGCCAGCCTCCATATGTTCGGGGTCGGCGAGCTGGTAAAGTCCGCGCGCGAGACGCTGCAGCTGACCCTGCTGGCACAGACGCGTCAGATAGGCTGGCGGGATCCCTGCGGCGCGAAAGTCCTGCGCCCGCGCAATGCCGCGTTGGCGCGCGATCGACAGCGCTCGCTGGCTAAGGGTCTGGGTCGTGTCCATATCTGGAGTATGATACAAAACGTCGGCATTTGTCAATAAGTGCTGACATATTGTACCAATTCCGTAACGACTCCGAGGCTGTTCAGTCTGACTCAGGTTCTGACACGCGAACATTCAACAGCGCGGCGATTTCCGTTGCCCGTGTGTGTCCGTCAGAATTGCTCTGGCGTAACGAGAGAAGTGACTCTTCTACCCTTCCGCGTACGTCGCTGGTCGCGGCCTTCTGGCACTTGGCGAAATCATCGCCGTGATCACGCAGGAATTGAACTGCCTCTTTCGAGGGAGATGGGATCAACTGAATTACGATGTGATCGAGAGTCGCGTTCGCGTTCGCCGTGAATGGCAACTGGTTCGCCAGTGGCGCGCAGACTTCTAAGAAGTGCTCGACGCTCTTTGTTGTCGTAGTGACTTGAGCAAGGTTGAACAGCACATCCCGCGCAAACTTGCTTCTCAAGTTGGGCTGCAGGCCGTCGAAAAGGCGGGACCAACGATCCTTGAAGGCGTTGACTTCCAGATTGCCATCCAAGACGCGCATTGTGTGGTTCATAAGAGCCGTTGCATAGCCTGGGGATGTCGGGCGGTAATCCCCATCTTCGATCCGCGTGAGTAGATGTTCCATGGCAGCTTGGTCGCGCGCCTCAAACAGATCGCTCCATTGCTGTTCCGTGAAGGCATCTAGGTAAGCATCCACCAGTCCGCCAACACTCTCATAGCCAGCAACACCCGCGCGGGCGATCGTCGAAAGGAACGCCGGCGGCATACCCAAGCTGTTTTTCTCGGCGAAATGTTTGGGGAAGTGCTGAACGCGATCTGAAAACTTCTGGAGGAAGCGTTTTGTCAGATCATCTCCCAGCACGCGTTGGAGTTCAGGGAATTCTTGAACAACGGTTTTCGAAAGCAGGGAACCGAGTGCGTGGTTCACCACGAGCGCCTTCAGAGCCGACGCAAAGACTTTCGTTTGCGGGGCGGACGCGGCGAGTTTTGCCCACACTGAGAACGAACCAGATAGCGAAACAAGGCGACCAATTTCTTTCGCTTCCTCGCCATCCTCACTGAGCTCAGAAACGTATGGCGTGTAGGTTTGGAAGTCTGCGTTCAAATCGCCGAAGTGGGGGTGGTTGCCCGGATTCGGCGAGGGAAAGGCGCCGTCCGTCGCGTTCAATGACAGCCAGATGAGGCGCGACGCGGCGATCAAATCGCTCTCGGCGTGAGCGCGGACGGTATGCCAGACCAACGTGCCATCGTTGGCGAGTTGTGCGATCCGTGTCTTGCTTCCGTTATTCTTGTCGTTTTTAGCTCTGATACGGGTCAACAAATCTACCAGCTGGTCGCGCGTCGAAGGTTCGAGCTTTTCTGCATAGAGTCGATCGCAAATTCGGTTGCTGACACCAGTCCAAAAGTCTTCGTCCACAAACCAGGGAGCGACTTTTTCGATCTGGCCAAGCATCTCTGGGGCGGTTTTCGCAAGTTCGAGTGCGGCATTCTTCAATGTGTCCCGATCATCGCCGCCGTCGAATTTGTCGTAGTCAATGCCCTCGTTGGCTGCTGCCTGTCCGCAGACCGCCAGGGAGAATGATGCCCCCGTCGGCAACTCCGTTGCCTCAACAAACTCTTGTCCCGCACTCTCGCCAAGCCGCACGGAAACAGAGCGATGTAAGCGCTCGATGAACGAGAACCAGTTACGGCCAGATTCCGCATCCCGATCTTCCACTTTGGGAAGGTGCTGCGTGAACCACGTCGTTAGTCTGCGAGCAGTTGCTTGTACGCGCGACGACGGAACGTGCTCGATCAGGTTCGCGAGATCGACATATGCCTCTGGTTCCGATGTGTCACATTCCTGTAAGTGAACCAACGCCTCGTCGATGCGCAGCCAAGTTTCATCGAAGTGATGCCGCGTCAGACGCTCATCGGACATGTTGCGCGCTAGGCGCGCGAGTAGATCGCCGCCATCACGCGCCCATTGATCCACCCATTGCTGCACGCTGTCGGGGAATACCTCGGCAAATCCAGGCTCGCCCGCTAGTGCGACAAACGCCTCTATGTCATCGCCTGTTGCTAGTTTCTCGATGTCTTGGCCCAGCAAAATCTGATATGCATGCTTGGGTTCAACGTTGAAATGAAGAGCGGCGAGGTCTCTGTGCCAATTCTCGCCGCCGACTACGCGGACAAGCCGCTGGTTTGTTGAGGCCGATGTCTTTATCGTTCCCGCATTGCGTTCCAGGTGGCGGCGCTGAAGTACGTAGAGCGCAATATGGGGCACGGGAATCCGATCGCCCCATTGATTCCAGATCGCCGCCACATCGTTCACGTAGGCGATAATGTTTCGCGGCGTCGGGAAAACCCCGCGTTCCTGCTGTTCGATGTCAAATAGTTTGAAGACCTTGTACTTCTCTTCCTCGGAAAGCGGGGCTGGGAATGCTGCATCAAGCTTCTTATCCAAGAACGCTCGCCAGTCTGTGGAGAGCGGCGGCGCTACCCGCAATGAAAGATCAAAGGTCTTTTTAATCAGGTGCTCTGCGCGATTGGATTGTGCGCTAGATTCTTCTTCGAAGACCTCGCTCACATAGGCAGCATCATAGGGAACGATCGCCATGACGCTTGAGTGTTCCGGCTGAGCCCCGCGGCTGCGCATCGAAAATATGGCACGCGTCTCGCTCCACACCTTTGAAACCACGTCAGAGGGGAGTCGATCAATGTTGTCAAAAACGAAGACTACGCGGTCCTCTTTCTTCTGCACTTGACCGAGGATTTCTCGAAAGAGTTTTTGGAACTCCTCTGTCGTTGGATTTCGCTCGCGGACGCTCTGGGTGATCTTGTCGTGATCGGTGTCCTTCGAAAACATCCTAGCTCCAGCCGACAGAGCGGCACGGAGACCATCGACACGTTGAGAGCCATACTTGAAGATAACCGCTGAGAAAAAAGTCACGTACAGCAGAGCGACTAGCGCGCTTGCGATGCCGAGGGCGCTAATCGCAAACCCTTCGACGGTGAACAGTGTTTCTCTGGCGGGACTCTCATTGCTGAAGGCCAGCGGGCTTAGCCACGTGTAGGCGATGGGCAACAGGGGAGCGAGCAAAATGAAGAGGATGCCATGTGCGCTGAAGAGCCTCTTACTCTCTATGCGCGTTGTGATCTCCCGATCTGTGATCTTTTCCAAATAAGCAGTTGATTGCTCCGCAGAGAGCAACTTCTGCTGGTGTGCCCAGGCGATAAACTCTTCAAGAAAGGCGAGCTTCAAAAGCTCAGGCTGATGCACCCACAAATCAAACGTGAAGACATGACGCTTTTTGCCCTGCTTTCCCTGACGCTTGAAGTACCCTTCTGCAAGCTTGATCACCGTGGATTTCCCGGCGCCCCATTGGCCCTCTAGACCTATTGCTCCGTCGCGATCTGCGAATTGCTCAACCGCGTAAGCCAACGCGAGAGCAGACCGCCTATGGCCTTCACCTTGGAATTCATCCTGATCCGATGGCGTATCAGGGATGATCTTTGTGCGGTCATTGGTCATGCGCCCCCCCAAGTCTGAAATGGCCGTGAAAGCGTCGGTCGTCGGCCCAGCTCTTTGGTTGCAAGTCTACACGCTAGAATAAATTCCGCGCAAGAACAAAGAGCGAACTATCGGTCCTACTTGGAGTGCTGGATGGTATTTTGAGGGGATAGCTCGGTGTCGTCCTTTTGTGACCGCTGACCAACATGCAGGCCTTTTCGATGGGATCTTGGTCGCCGCCGCGCGCGTCGCAACCCCGCTCGCTTCGGGCCTTGTGACCCTGCCAGCTCCGCGCCACAGGCTATCGAGGTTTGCGACGCTCGCTCGATGCGTCGGCCTTTCGTCTCCGACCAGGCCGCGATGGTCGCGGTCGAAACAGAGGAGATGAAAATGTCTAACCCGCCGACCAAACCAAGCCCACTCACACGCTCTACGCAATCGAGGGCAATGACGACAAAAGCCATTGGACCCGCATCGGCGCGGCCTGGGTATGAATCGGCGCAGTGTCAAGGAGCCGATAGGCACGTTACTACAGTGATTTCGCGACGATGAAGGGCCCCCTCATCGGTGCTTGTTCACATACAGTAACAGTCCGCCGACCCGCTTGGTCACAATCACCGTAAGCCTCGTCCCCACCGCAACGCGTATCGTCGGCGGTATAGCCAGTCCGCGATCAACAACACGGTTGGTCACACCGCTCGCGCTGCGCTGAACGCCGTCAGCTATCGCCACGTCCACCGGATCGCGTGAGATCGTACCGAAGCCGCCATAGGTGAGCTGTGGCTCTTCGGTGGTCGCGACGCCGACATTGATCAGCGTTCCGAGTGCAGCCGCGCCAAACATGCTGCCCCAATGGTCATCGACCTCGCCCCTCACCCCAGCTGCGCCTGAGGGATCGGCCGCGACTTCATCAAGCATCACTTCGTCGCCATCCGGCATGATCAGCCGAGACCAGACGATTGCGACACGGCTCTGGCCGTACCTGCTCGACGATCTGTACTCGCCCATCAGCCGCGCGCCTTGCGGGATCAGTGCGAGCCGTCCGGTCGCGCTGTCATAGATAGTCTGCGTCACCTGCGCGATGACTGGGCCTGGCGATTCTGAGTTCAGGTCCGTGACCAAGCTTGCCGGAATGACCGTCCCCGGGAACAGCACGCGGTCGTTGCTGCCAGCCCTTGCAGATTGATCGGCGTTCTGAGGCGCGATTGCTGTGAGGGGAGAGTGCTGCGGCGTCTGATATCTGATCGGTTGGGTTGATGCTGTATCCGCCCTGCGCGGTTCCTCGCGCAACGCGAAGAAAAGTGCTGACCTGTCCGCCGCTGCAGCTTCCGCGATTGCGGGATCCGGCGCTGCGGGCCGGGCATAGGCGGCCGGTGTGCTCCAGTCATTGCCATAGGCTGGCATCTCTCCCGGGATCGGCTGCGCCTGCGCAAACGCCGCCACATCTCCGGGCAGGGGTGGACCAAGCTGTAGCGGTCCCACCTGGTCGAACGGCGCCAGCGTCTGATCGCTCTGCTCAGACGCTTCACGTGCTGCGGCCTGCGCATAGTCAGCTGGCAGGGCCTTGATGGCGCCCTGCGCCATTTCCGGGCGGGCCGGATCCGACATCATCGGCCTGGCGGTTGCAGGCTTGCTGGAGGGATTGCTGGACAACGCGCCGGATGCGAGCAACAGCACGAGCGCAACGCCGCCGCCGGCGCCTGCGAGGATGGCGGGCTTGTTGATGCCGCGCGCACCGGGTCCCTTCACACGGATCGTCTCAAGCTGGGGCGGTTCAGTCGGGCTGGCTGGTTGCTTCGGCGGCGGCTCATCGGCGTCAGCACCAGTCTTGGGCGGGAGACCATCAGCCATTGGGGCCTCCGCTGGTGTTGATGGTTGCGATTGGCGTCTGGCGGATGATGGTGACGCGTTTCTGCGTCCAGCCGGAGCCAAGGCGGAGCTCCGCCTTTTTGAACAGGCGATCGACGATGTAGTACTTGCCGCGGATCCGGTAGTTCACGGCTTCAAGGCCTTCATCGCCAATCACCGAGAGTGGCGGCGCCTCGATCAGATTGTCCGGCATCTCGATATAGACCTGTTTTCCGTCGTCGAACGCTGACAGCGGGCGCCAGTCCGGCTTGTCGCCATCGATGCGGTAGCGAAGGTTGAGCGTCTCTGGCGTGAACACGGGCGATGACGGAGAAGCGGTGGCAAGCGGCGGTGGAGGAAGTGGCGCGCTGTTCGCCAGTGTCATCTCGACCGGATAGCGCCAGGCGACAGACGCCATGGCGGCGCCAGACGTACTCCTGAGGTCGATGTGGTAGACGCGCCGGTCAGTCATGATGACGAGGTTGGTCGCAAGGTTGGCGGCGTTCGGTTTGACAAGGATGTGGGACTGAATGTTGCCGGCAATCCCGGACTGCGCGTCGCCAACGATCCATCTCGTCGTATCGCCAGCAGAGACGGACAGCAGGGTTTCTCCGGGCTCGAGCGCGATATCCGTGATCCGCTGCGGTGAGGCCTCAACCGCATAGAGCGCGCCCCGCTCGTAGGCGAACTCATGCAGGGCGCCGACGAGCGAGGCGTCATTGGGCCCACGTGTTGCGGCCTCGTTGCTGGCGGAGATCGCGGCGGCATCCTTGGGTGATGGCTGCGCCAGGGCGGGCGAGGCCAGCATGAGCGTGGCGATGCAGGCGGAGAGCAGAAGAGGGCGTGTCATTGCTGTAAATCCCGGGACCAGTTGAAGGCGTGGACGTAAAGGCCGAGCGGGTTCTTCGCGAGCTGCTCGGGCGAGGAAGACGGCGCGATCACGATGCTGGCGACGCCGGAATAGCGCTCGACATCAATCAGCGTGCCGCTGGCGTAGGTGCTCTCGCGCCAGCGCAGCTGAAAACTGTCCGGGGAAGCGCGCACGACCGAGATCACCTCGACCGCAACCGTTCGCTTGCCGACCTTGGCGAATGGATCGTCGTCCTTTGCCATGGCGTTCAGCACCTGCGCGCCGCCCTGCGTGGTCCAGTCATAGGCGCGCAGCCAGTTCTGGCGGACCACGATGGCGTCTGACGGCAACCCCCTTATCATCTCGATGAACCGGGCCAGATGCCAGGAAAGCTGGGCGTCGCTCGGCGCGTAGGCCGACGTGGCGGGGCCTACCAGCCTCGCTTCGCCTGTCTCATTCGCTTCGATCACGAACGGAACGGCTGCAGGGCGCAGCGCCAGCACTATGACGCCTGCCGCCATTGTTGCAGCCAGACCCAGGCTTGCGAACGCTGCTGTCCTCCAGGTGCGGGCATGGGCAAGCGATGATCCCATGCGGTTGTCCCAGAGTTGCTGGGCCTGCCGGTAGGGCGTGTCGGGTTCGGGTGTCCGGCCAAGACGCGAGGATCGCCCCCGGCCAGACGAGGTTGCGGTAAACATGTTCAGTCCCTCTGCTTGAGATTGGGGCCTTCGGACGCGCCGCCGCCGTCGCCGGCGTTCAGCGTATGGGCGGCAACCAGCACGCCCTCACGGATCGCCTGGGTGCGCTTGAACCGGTTGGCCCAGGCGGGTTGGCCAGATGTGGAAGACGGTGTGGCGGATGATGGAGATCCGGATGCGGAGGCTGAGCCTGAAGTAGGCGGCGGCGTGATCGCGCCGGCAGCACCGGCAACAGCGCGCTGGCCTGCTGTTCCGCGTGCCCGGAAGTGACCGGCGACACGGCCTGCTGCCTGGCCGAGACCGCCAGCAGCCGAGGCGCCGAGACCGACCGCCGCATTGAGCGGCGCCGCGATTGGACCCGAGAGGCCGGTGCGCATGGCGCCCAGCGCGGTTGCCGCCCGAAGACCCCCGGCAGCCGACGCTGAGCCATTGGCGGCCGCACGCGTTGCGCCGATCGTGGCGCCGGCTGCCGCGCGGCCCGCTGTGAGTGCGCCCGCGCCAGCCGCGCCCACACCGATGGCGGTGCCGGCTGCCGCGCCCGCCGAGAGCTGCGGTGCGCCGGAGACGAGTCCGGCCGCGATACGTGGGCAGAAGATGGCAAGCCCCATCAGCGTGAGCGCGCCAAGCACGACCGCAAAGGCCTGCTCGATGGTCATGTCATCAGGGGAGAGTGCAGTTCTTAAGGTTGCGAACATGGTCGAGCCGATGCCGATCACCACCGCGATCACCAGCACCTTGATGCCCGACGAGATGACATTCCCCAGGACGCGCTCGGCCAGAAACGTCGTCTGCTTCCAGAACGCGAACGGCACCAGCACAAAGCCCGCCAGCGTCGTGATCTTGAACTCGACGATCAGCACGAAAAGCTGGATCGAGAGAACAAAGAACGCCGCAATCACAATGATGCCGCCAAGGCAGAGCAGGATCACTTCAGCCAGATTGCCGAAGAACTCGAACGGACCCGGCGCAATGGTCCCGATATGATCGAAGATCGGCTGCGAGGCTGCGAGGCCCTCGGCGGCCACCAGGCCGGGCTTCAGGAGATCAGCCGGTGAGAACCCGGCAGCTGATGCCTGGAGCCCAAGCGTTGCAAAGCTGTCGAACACGATGGTCGAGAGCAGGGCGAAGTTGCCGAAGAGATAAGCGAACGCCCCGACATAGAGCGTCTTCTTCACGAGACTCTGGAGGATGTCGTTCTGGCCCCAAGCCCAGAAAAGCGCCGCCAGCGTCACGTCGATCACGATCAGGATCGCTGCCAGCGACGTAACATCGCCCGAGATCAGGCCGAAGCCTGAATCGATATAGGTTATGAACGTCGCCAGAAATCCGTCAATGGCCGAGAAGTCGTTCATGGCGTGAGGCTCGTGGGCGGCATGGGTTGCGCGTCTCTGTTTGTGTCTGGGCTTGTGTCTTGCCGTGTGTCCGGGTCAGGTCTCAGGGCCAGGGCGGCGCTTCGGGATGAGCTGCGCGTGCGCCACCGAAGAAATGCGCATGCTGGGCGCGCGCCTGAGCGAGCACCTCGAGCTCGCGGGCGCGCTCCAGCGCCTCGGCGCGCGTGTTCGCGACCAGCAACGCTTGGAGGCGCATTGCCTGTTGGGCTTGAAGAGACAGGATCTCGTTGGTGGCCTGTTGCGCTGCAAGCGCACCGGTCGCATTTGCGCTTGCATCCGCTAGCGCGTTGAGGATGCGCTGGTCGTCGCGAAGCTGCTCGGTCGTCTGCGCCTGCAGGAGCAGGGAGGACTGCAGCGCCGACCTGGCATTGTCCATCTGCTGAGCGGCCGACCGGGCGCGGCTCGCAATATCCGTGTTGCGATAGTCGCCCGTATAGAGCGTCTCGAGCGCTGTCCGTGTCTCGTTCACTTTAAGCGCCAGCCCGCGCGCCGCATTGATGAGCTGGTCCAGCTGATCGAGCTGGCTCATGAGTTCGGGCGCAAAGGTGCGGCCGAGGCTGGTGAGGTTGCGCGCGTCATTCTCCAGCTGCCGGATCTGATTGGTGATCTGCAGCACCTGGTTGCGGACCTGCTCCAGCGCCCGCGCCGCGCTGAGCGCGTTCTGGATGAGATTGGTCGGGTCGAACACCGCAAGCTGCGCCTGGGCTGCTTGCTGGAGAGGAGAGGCAAGCGCCACCGAGGTAAGCATCAGGCGGAAGATGCGGGCAAGTGATGACCGGTACATCAGACAGTCTCCAGAGTGCGGTGGGAGGAAGTGGCGGCGGGCGCATCGATAGCGTCGAGAACCCAGCCGAGCTGGCGAGCGCGCAGGAACCGGCGCCAGAACGGTGTTGAGGAGGCTTGCCGCTCAAGCGCTGCAATCGTGGCCCGGGCATCCGGATCTGACGCTGTACAGAAGGCCAGCGCCACCGGACCGAGCGCCAGTTCGAACAGGCGGCGGCCCTTGGGGCTCGCATAATAGTAGTGCCGCTTGCGCTGCGCCGTCGCGATCAGGTCGATCTCGGTCTCGTTGAGCCCGAACCGCTCATAAGCCTGCCGCTGCTGCGGCTCGAACGCGCGCTCGTTGGGCAGATAGATGCGCGTCGAGCAGCTCTCGATCAGGGTCGGCGCAATGCTGCTGGTCGCAATGTCGGCCAGCGACTGGGTTGCAAACACCACCGCAACATTCTTCTTTCGCAGCGTCTTCAGCCATTCGCGGATGCGGGCGGCGAAGATCGGCGAATCGAGGAACAGCCAGGCTTCATCAAGAATGAGCAGGCTGGGGCTGCCATCGAACTGCTCTTCCAGCCTGTCGAACAGGTGCAGCAGCGCAGGCGCTGCCGCCTTGGGCCGCGCCATGATCTCTTCCATCTCGAACAGCACAAGGTCGGAGAGGGTCAGGCGGTCTTCGGCGCCATCGAACACGCCGCCCATCGCGCCCTCCTGCGTGTAAGGCTGGAGGGCTGCCTGCACGGCCGCGTTCTGGACCAGGAGCCGCAAGCCGGTGAGATGTCGCTGCTCAGGCGGGGCCGACATCAGGCTGCCAAGCGCCGACCAGACCGGCTCCTTGACCTCCGGCGTGTCGGCAAGTCCTTCCTGAGCCAGGATGGTCATCACCCAGTTGAGGGCGTCGGCGCGGCCTTGCGGGGTGTCGATGCGGGCCAGCGGCTGGAAGGCTGCAACACCATTGCCGCCGAGGTCGATCGCGGTCCCGCCCATGCCGAGCAGGGCCGCACGCGCCGACCCGCCCTTGTCGAACACGAACACTTTGGAGCCGGCGAACCTGCGCCACTGCAGGGCCAGAAAAGAGAGCAACACCGACTTGCCCGCGCCCGTGGGGCCGACAACCATCGTGTGACCAACATCGCCGACATGCAGATCGAGCCGGAATGGCGTCGACCCGTCCGTGCGGGCAACGGCGAGCGCCGGGGCGCCCAGATGCCGGTTGCGGGCGTCCCCCGCCCACGCCGTCGAGAGCGGGGCGATGTGGGAGAGGTTGAGGGTCGATACCATCGGGTGACGGACATTGGCGTAAGCGTGACCCGCAAGGCTCGAGAGCCAGGCCTCGACGGCATTGAGACTCTCCGCGATTGTCACAAACCCGCGTGAGGCAATGATGCGCTCGGCATTGCGGAGTTTCTCGTCGGCCTCCTCGGGCGTTTCGCCCATCACAACCAGCGTCGAGGTCAGGAACCCGAACCCGACCAGCTCGGAGCCCAGCTCGGCCAGCGCTTCGTCGACCTCTTCGGATTTTGCGATGGCGTCGGGATTGGCGAACGTCGCCGCCTCCTTGGTCAGCATCTCCTTGATGAGCGCGCCCATCGACTTGTGCTTGGCGAACCAGAGCCGGCGCCATTTGACGAGTTCGCGCTCCGCCTCTTCGCGGCCGAGGCAGACGAACCGCGTCATCCAGCGCCACGTCATGACCGAAGCGCTCAGATCATCCAGCACGCCCGGATGTGTGAAGGGCGGGAACCCCTTGATGGTGAGAACGCGAAGATGCCTGTTGCCAAGCATTGGCGTGATGCCGCCGACAAGCGGGACGTCGCACAGCATGCCATCGAGGAACGCCGCACCTCCTGGTGCGCGTACGTTCGTGGCGCGTGGTGAGACCTGGCGCTTCAGGTAGGTCAGCGTCTCGTCATCGCTAAGTGCGTGGAACTCGGCGACGACGCCTTCGAACATGCCGAACGCCTGGGCGACGCTGCGCTGGAAGGTCTCCAGCGCTTCGCGTGCGACTCGGCGGTCGAGCATCGCCTTGCTGGACGCTTTTGTGCGTCCCGCCTGTTTGCGGGGTTGAGGCGTTGGCGTCTTCTTCTGGTCGATCTCGAAGAAGAAGGCCGACGCCTTGGCATGCGCGTCAGCTGGAGGCGTCCATTGCAGGGTGAGATGATGGACCGTCTCGAACTGAGCGCCCGCCTGTTCGAACTGGGCGGCGCGCTCCGAATCTATGAGACGCGAGAGATCATCCGCGAACGCGCCATCAGGATAGTCGGTGATCTCCCGGCGATCTGCCTCGATATAGACGGCCCAGCCATGGCCCAGGCGCCGGAACACATTGTTGGCGCGCGCCGTGAACGCGACCAGCTCTTCCGGGGTGGACGAGCGCACGTCAGGCCCGCGGAACCGGGCTGTCGCCTGGAAGGAACCGTCCTTGTTGAGAACGACGCCAGGCGCAACCAGCATCGCCCACGGGAGATAGTCTTCGAGACGGCTGGGTGTGTGCGCGTAGGGTGCAAGGCTGAGCATAGGAGTATCTCTGGTTCAGGTCTCGAGGCGATTGGGGATGCGCATGGCGCGGCTCATCACCTCGACGGCTTGCGCATCGCGCCGGGCGAGGAAGACGCCGAGCACATGCCCCGCGATGCCCAGAATGAGCCCGGGGAGGAGGGCTCCGGCAAAGGCGACGATTGCCGCCAGTGTGCCGTTGAGAATGGCGTAAGGTCGGGGAGCACCGCCCATGAGGAGGGGTTGGGTGAGAGCCTGCCGGACGGGCGCCACAAATCCTGGAACATCGCGGGTGTCGCGCATCAGAGCTTCTCCTCTACGGGATCACCGCACCGCCGCCGCCAACCAGCGGCAGGAAGAAGCTCGCCGCAGCGAATGCGATCGCGAGACCGAACAGGATCTGCAGGAGCTTCTTGAAGCCCTGGCCGACATCGCCGAACGCCAGCGTGAGACCGGTTGCGACGATGATCAGGATGGCGACGATCCGGGCGACAGGGCCGGTGATGGAATCGAGTACCGCGGTCAGCGGGCCTTCCCACGGCATGCCGCCGCCGGAGGTTGCCGCATGAGCGGCCCCGCTGATGAGGACGGCGGTCATGCCGAAGGTAGCAGCGCGCACGATTGCGCGCAGCGTCTTGGTCAGTCTCATGGTTCACTCCTGTGGGTGGGTTCATTTTTGCCAGGTTCAGGCGCGTCAGCGCCTCGCGCCCCGGGCCGGGGTGCGTTGGGGTCCGGCGCTTCAAGGGGCAGACCCTTGGGCGCGAGGATTTCCGGGATGCGCCGGCCGGCAGGACCGCCGCGCTCCACAAAGACGACGAGATCGATGGCTTCCGCGATCAGCGCGCGAGGCGGCGTCTCGCAGACTTCCATGGTGAGCTGCTCAAGCCGCGACAGAGCGGCCTGCGCCGAGTTTGCGTGGAGTGTGGCGATGCCGCCGGGGTGGCCTGTGTTCCAGGCCTTGAGCAGGTCGAGGGCTTCGGGACCGCGCACCTCGCCGACCACAATGCGATCAGGCCGCAGCCGGAGCGTGGATCGCACCAGATCCGACAGCGAGACCGACCCCGGCTGTGTACGCAGCGCGACCACATCTTCTGCCGCGCACTGGAGCTCGCGGGTGTCTTCGAGAATGACAACGCGCTCGCCAAGCTGGGCGATCTCATGGAGCAGGGCGTTTGCGAGCGTTGTCTTGCCCGAGCCCGTGCCGCCCGCGACCATGATGTTGGCGTGCTCGCGGATCGCGCGTCGAAGTGTGGCGGCCTGTTCTGGGGTGATGACGCCCGAGGTCTGATAGTCATCGAGCGTGAACACGCGGGCCGCCGGCTTGCGGATCGCAAAGCAGGGCGCGCGCGACACCGGCGGCAGGACGCCCTCGAACCGCTCGCCGCGTGGCGGCAGTTCGGCAGACACGATCGGTGTATCGCGGTTGACCTCGGCGCCGGTCAGCGTGGCGACAAGACGGATGACGCGTTCTGTCTCCGAGGCTTCGAGCCGATGCGGTGTTGCGATACGCCCCTTGCCCACCTGTTCAAGCCAGAGACGGCCATCAGGGTTGGCGATGACCTCGATCGTGTCAGCCGCCTCCAGCATGGCGGCGATCTGCGGCCCAAGCGCCGTGGTCAGCATGGCCAGCCCTCGCGAAGGGTCATGACCACGCGAGGAATCAGGGGAGAGGGGCGTTGGCGCGGTCATTCGGCGGCGACCCCCACCGAAGCCGCAGCAGGCGCCACCTGAACAAAGTGCTCCTTCCAGACGCTCTTGCCGCCTGAGAGCCGGATAACGATCGCAGCCATCACATTCTGGAAGCGCGACGATCCGCGCGCGTTGAGCATGGCGCGATCGGCATCGGCAATCTCAGGCGCCACGCTCATGGTGAAGCGCGCCGCATGGGCTGTGAGCTCGAACAGGCTTTCCTGGGATTTCTCGATCACGCCCAGCCGGCGCGAGAGCTGGTCAAGCATGACGACCAGCGCCGCGTGTTCGGTCTGGCTCCTTTCAGCGAAGGACCGGATGATCGCTTCTTCAACGACGTCCGAGACGCTGCGGTCCTTCATGGCCGAGAAGCGGCGCACCGCGTCGGCAAGCTCAGGCGGGATACGTGCGGTTATCTTGGTGCGAACCATGATCTCATCTCACAGGCTGTCGAAGTTGGCGGGGTCGAGCGCAAACAGCGTCTGGGGCAGGCTGGGTCCGCCAGGGGCGGCGCCCGGATCATTCTCGCGGGCCGTGACCGGCTGCTGCACACCCGAGGAAGCGGAGGCGGTGTCCTCAGGTGAAGAAAAGTCGAAGGCCTTCTGTTGTGACTGGACGGCGTGGCTCTTGCCATTCCGGGCAGGCCCCTTGGCGGGGGCCGCGGCCGGCGCCGGCGGTGGCGGCGCAAGGGCCGACCAGCTTGTTGCAATCCCGTCACGGCCAGGACGCGGTGAGGCGTAGGGCGGCCTGACACGCGCCTTGAAAACTGGTTCGGCGAAGTAGCGGATCTTGCGCGCCCGGATGGGTGGGGCGCCGCCCGTAAGGATCAGCGCTTCCTCTTGAGGCAGCTGCATGACCTCACCCGGCGTGAGCAGCGGGCGCGGCACTTCCTGACGCGAGACCATGGTGTGACCAAGCCAGGGCGCCATGCGCGAGCCGGCATAGTTCATCTGGGCGCGGGTCTCGGTGGTGACGCCGAGCATGTCGGAGATGCGCTTTGCGGTACGTTCGTCATTGCAGGCGAAGGCAACGCGCACATGGGCATTGTCGAGGATCGAGGAATGCTCGCCATAGGCCTGGACGATCTGGTTGAGGGACTGCGCAACCAGGCAGGCCTTGATCCGGTAGCCGCGAATGTAGGCAAGCGCATGTTCGAAGAAGTCAAGTTTTCCGAGCTGCGGGAACTCATCGAGCATCAGGAGAACGCGCCGGCCGGCGCCGTGTTGGCGTGCAGCGACCTCCGTCAACCGCTTGAGGATCTGGTTCATGACCAGGCGCAGCAGCGCCTTGAGGCGAGAGATTTCTTCGGGCGGGATAACGAGATAGACGGAGACCGGCCGCGCGCCGACAATGATGTCCTCGATCGCAAAGTCGGAGACCTCTGTGGCGCGGGCCAGGACCGGGTCGCGATAGAGCGTAAGGTAGCCAAGCGCTGTCGAGACGACGCCGGAGCGTTCGGCATCCGCCATGTCGAGCAGCTGACGTGCGCCAGCAGCAACAACAGGATGGGGCGCACCGTCCTTGATTGTTCGCGTCAGCATCTCATTGAACAGCTCGGCGACGGGGCGCTGGGGGTCGGCGAGCAGTTCGGCGATGCGCGCCAGCGTCTTCCTGTCCTCGGCGTAGAGCGTCCACAGGATAGCAGCGACCAGGAGTTCGAACGCGCGCAGCTGCCAGTGGCTGCGCTCACGCAACGCGCCTTCCGGATCCACCAGCATGTCCGCCAGCACCTGCGCGTCGCGAACCTCGGCATCTCCACGGCGGATCTGTGTCACCGGGTTGTAGCGATGTGCGCCGGTCTCCGTCGGCGCAAACCGGTAAACCGGTCCGAAGGCCGAGCGGAGGCCTGAGGTGACGGTCCAGTTCTCGCCCTTGAGATCGAGCGCCACATAGGAATGCCGCCAGACAAGGCCTGTCGGCAGCGAGACGCCGACGCTCTTGCCTGTGTTGGTGGGCGCAACCACCAGCACGTGCTCATCGCCATCATGGCGAAGAAGCTGGTTCTTCCAGGCCCCGAGAACAACGCCATCGCCTGTAGCAAGGCCCAGTCGCTTGATGTCGCGTGGACCCGCCCAGCGCGCTGTGCCGTAGGTGTCGGAGTGCTTTGCCTCACGCGACCGCCACAGAGAGAAGCCGAAGGCGGTTGCAACGGAGAGCGTGACGCCGCCTAGGAAGATCAGTGCGCCGGTCTCGAAGATGGAGCGCGCATAGGCGTCATAGTAGTACCACCACAGGAAGAATTTCCACGGCGCATAGAGCGCATAACCCCACAGGATCGCATCCGGGCCGCCGAGCTGTTGCTGATGTCCGAGCGCGTCGGCCGTCCACTGGGTCGTGACCGACATGCTCGCTGCGAAGGCCAAAAGCACACAGACGATCTGTCCCCAATAGATGCGTCCGGCGCTCATGTTGGCGGCGCCCCAGCAAGCTGAGTTGCACATTGCCATCCGTGCAACCCAGACGACCAACGCGATGCAAGGACGGTCCATGAGCCCCGTGGATCAGGGCGAGCGACAGACGGAGGCGACGTAAGGGAAGCGACGCCAGCGGATGACCCCGGCCGATCCGCTGTTAACATCCGTATACGGACGCTGCGCCAAAACCCCTGCGTGGTCCGTGGCTTGCATGGATAACATGTTAACGGGGACTGGGAGGAATTCATCGCTGCTCTGCCTGTCAGACGACAAGGCTAGGCTGCGGCGGCGTTTCTTCGCTTCGTCAAAGATTCACCAGGGGGTCGTCAAAAAATGACGAACGGTGGAACCGCGAAACTCGACTGGGATCGCCTTAAGGTGTTCCAGGCCGTTGCCGAGACAGGCAGCATCAATGCGGCCGCGAGCGCGCTTGCCATGAGCTACAACAAAGTCTCGAAGGATCTTGAAGCGCTGGAGCGCGCGCTCGGACACCAATTGTTCGATCGCTCCAATCGGGGTCTTGAGCTGACCGCGGTCGGCGAGGACATCCTGCGTTCGGCGCGCAGCATGGCCGATACGGTGCAGGCGATTGTCGATCGCGCCGGCAAGCACAGCCCCGATCAGCTGGTCATCTGCGCACGCGAAGGCATCGCCACCTACTGGCTGGCGCGGCGCTTGCCCGAACTGCTCGTGCTGCAGCCGGATGTGCGTGTGTTCCTGAAGGTTCTGCCGACCACGCCCAACTTGGCCGATGGCGATGGCGACATCTCGATCCAGTTCGAAAAGCCCCTGATGGCGAACATGGTCGCCCGGCAATTGGGCTGGCTGCACTATATCCCTTACGCCGCGCCGCAATACATCGCCCGGCACGGCGAACCCAAGGCTATGTCCGATCTTCAGTCGCACCAGTGTCTGAGGCTCTCGGGTGCTGAGTATCAGCCCGAATGCTGGGAGCAGGCGGCAACCGCCTGGGGCGCCATTCTCCCCAACACAATGGGGACGGACGCCGGCACGGTGCTCATGGAAGCATGTGCGTCGGGCGCAGGCGTTGCGGCCCTGCCAAGCTATGTCTCGGAGTTCGACGACCGGCTGGCGCCGCTGACCACCATCAAGCCGCTGGCCAGCCTTCGCTTCTGGCTCGCCTACACCGAGCGTGTGCGCAACATGGAGGCAAGCGCCCCCGTGCTGCACTGGATCCGGTCGTGCTTCGATCCGGGGCGGTATGCCTGCTTCCGAGAAATCTATGTGCCGCCCAAACGCAAGGACAACGCGCGGGCAGCGTTGGCGCTTGTGCCGCCACAAGAAGCCGAGCGCAGCGGCTACCCGAACGGACACGCGCGGCCTCCGGGCGAAGAACCCTGATGCCGCAATCAGTTCGCGCAAGGGTGATCCGCGTTCCGCGCCTGAAGCGGACGGCGCTTCTTGTTCTGGCGGCAACAGCGATCGGCATGCTGGCCGCGACCGCCGCGCCAGGCTCAGCGCGACTGGTCTGGAACACCAGCCCCAGCGCGCCGGCCGGCATCTACTCTATCGAAAGTGACGGCTGGCGGGTTGGCGACCGCATTGCGGCCAGGCCTTCGACCAATCTCGCGCGCGATCTTGATGGGCGCGGCATTCTCCCCTTGGGCAAACTGCTAATCAAGCGCGTTGTGGCGGGTGAGGGCGATGTGGTCTGCCGCCAAGGCAATGCCGTCACTGCCAACGCAACTGCGGTCGCAACCGCACTCTCCGTCTCGGGCGCCGGCGCGGCCTTGCCGGTCTGGTCGGGCTGCCAGACCCTTGGCGCGTCTGATGTGCTGCTGCTGGGCGAGACGCCGCAGTCCTACGATGGTCGCTACTTTGGGGTGACGCGCGCGGAGGAAATTCTCGGGCGGGTCCGGCTTCTGGTTGCGTTCTGAGATGCCGCATTGCGCGTGTCGCCTGCGGCTGCATCTCAAGTGACAACCGCAGCAAGACCGACGCGAGGTCGCGGGCGCGGCCAGGCTTGACCGAACTATGCTGGGGACAACGAGCTGCCGATGGTCGAAGGGGTTTGAAGTTCGTGGTTTGTTCTGATAGTGGCGTACGCCCGATCGGAGGGCGAACATGGCTGCTGAACCGCTGGAGCTGGTGCTTCGGGATGTGATCCGGACTGCGCTGATCACGCGCCCGCCCTTCGCCCCTGAGCAGGTGAACGTCGCGGACCCACTCGGCGCAGCCGTGGATCACATCGTCGACGAGCTGTCCGCAAACGGTTTCCTACCGCTCAACGAGGCCTACGCGGATGCATCCCTCAATGTGCACGCCCTCAGCTATACGATGCAGCGCATGCGCACGCGCCTGCTCAAGCACATCAAGGGCGGCGGGCGCGATGCCGAAGCCGAAGCGGTCGCGATGCGCTCCATCACGCTCGATTTCTTCCGGGACCTCGATGAGAAGGGCTGGCGCCTGATCCGCACCTATACGTCAACACAGCCCCATGGATCGACATTCGCTAGGTGAGCACGCGCCAGACCGCCCAGGCGATTGCGGCGGCGACGATCATGCCGAAGGACAGAAGGAGCCAGGTTGGCGGATGGCGCCGGGTGATCGCGAAGTAAATCACGCCGAAAAAACCCGCCGGAACCGTTACCGGCCACAGCAACGCTGCTCGCCAATCCGTCTTCCGCATGCCTGTCCCCTAGCGAACGATAGGCCCTAAATCGTTATCGGTTTCTCGACAATCACCAGCTGGTCCTCAGCGAGCGGGCGCTGAAGCGTGATAGCCTGGTCAATAGGCTCATTAAGCCAGACCTCGGCCTCCTCCCACGATGTCAGAATGACCGGCATCGCCTTGGGATGGATCGGCTTCATCAGCCCGTTCGCGGATGTGGTCAGGAAGGCGTAGATCTCATGATCGCCTTCGACCGGCTCTTTCTTGGTGCCACGCAAACCTGTCCAGGGACGCCAGATGCCCGCAAAGAAGAAGGGCAGGCCATCTGCCCGCGCAAACTCCACCTCTGTCATGCGGGCCTGTCCGCGCGTGCGCACGTCGAATTCAAGGAAGGACGAAGCTGGAACCACGCAGCGGTATTCCGGGCCAGTCCAGTCCGCCCAGAAGGGCGCAGGTCCCGTCCTGTTCATGACATTGCGCGCGTTTGTGACCCACTGGTTTTCGACCTTCGGGAAACCCCACCGCATGGCGGTGAACTGAAGTCCGTCGCCTTGCTGTCGCAGCACGAGGCCCGGCTTGTCCGGGTAGACATCCACCGGAAGATTGTCGAAACGCAGCGGGATCCTGATCTCGGAGAACTCTCCCGACGACCAGCCGGGAATCTCCACACCTTTGCGAATATACTGACGATAGTGGTTGCACATAGGCTGAACGAACTAGGCCAAGCGGGCAGAGTCAATTATGAAGACGCAAGCCTCGGACGGCAGGGGACGAGCCATGCGCACCCGGTTCATCTTCCTTGCGCCCGCTGTGGCGCTTGCTGCTGCTGCTGCGTGGCTCGCGGCGTTCGACCAGCGGGCAGACGCTCAAGACAAGGATCTGGTGGGCGTCGCGTCCGTGATCGACGGCGACACGATCGAAATTCATGGCGCCCGCATCCGGCTCCAGGGCTACGATACGCCCGAGGCCGGAAAACGCTGCGGCGATGTCAATGTGTATCAGCGGGCAGCGCTTGCCCTGTCCGACTTCATCGGCAGCCGGACGGTCACGTGCGCGGACACAGGTGAGCGCAACAATCAACGCGTTGTCGGCGTATGCTCGGTCGGTAACGTCGACCTGGGCGACCACATGGTCAGCCAGGGCTGGGGCCGCGATTGGCCGCGCTACAGCAAGAAAAAGTACGCTGATGAGGAAGCAAGGGCGCGCGCTGCAAAGCGCGGGATATGGGGAATGACCTGTCCTGCCGACCTGTGGAGCGGGCGGAACTATCAATAGCCGGCAATCGTGAAAATTGTCCCGGCGCCTCTGCGTCGCGCATCACCGCCGTGAATCGGTTGAGGGCGTGCGGGTCCGTGATGCAGGTCCACCTTGTCGAGAAGGCGCGAGATCACACGACCAGGCGCTTCAGCTCAGTGCGTGCTGCTTCATTGCCTGAACCATGACGGGCGCCTCCAACCTGCGGGCTCTCCCGAAAATCAGAAGGGCGCCTGCATCAGCAGGACGCCCTTCCTCGTGAACCCTTGGGTTGGGGGACGGGTTCACGACTGAGTCATATCACACGTCGATGGTCCGCGTCTAACGCAAGGGTGTATCGAACCGGACATTTGCGAACAGGCCCTCGACCTCCTCCTCGATTGCCACGATGTCGAGTGCATGGGCCTCCGCGCGAGACCGGACCATGATCCGCTTGCACATGCTCTGCGGCAGCTCAGGCAGGAGCAGCCCCAGGACAAGGTAGGCGGCTTCTCCGCGCGCCTCCGCGCCGGTGAGGATAAGATGCGGACGGTCAGCGCTGACTTGCTGTCTGGCCCTGGCTGACTTGCCTGATGTGGTTTTCGTCATGATGGTGTTCTCCAGCCGCCCAATGCGGCGGAGCGAGGGAGTGATCCCGCTTGCTTTCGAAAAGCGGGGCTAGCCCTGATGGCGCCGCGACAATGCATTGATCTCCGCGATTCGGGATGGCGATGAGATCGCGCGGCCGGGGCCGCTTGCGTGCGTGCGTCCCTCGCCGGCCGCGCTTGGCGTTCAAGGGACGCGTTGCTCTTCGCCCTTGAGCGCCGCGCTCATCGGCCGGCGGGTGGGGGTCGAGGTCGCGCAAGCGGCCCCGGTTCGCATCCTGCTGCCGGGAATGCTCTTGAGGAGCTTCGCCAAATGACATCTCCCACCCAAACCATCGACATGATCCCGCTCAACAAGCTGATCGCATCGCCGCGCAATGTCCGGCGCAAGGATCGAAAGGTGGACATCGATGCGCTCGCCGCCTCGATCGCCGCCTGCGGTCTCCTCCAGAATCTCTGTGTTGTCCCGAAGGACAACGGACGCTTCGAAGTCGATGCCGGCGGCCGCCGGCTGGCCGCTCTGAAACAGCTGGCCCAGGCCGGCGCGATTGCCAAGGATTACCCCGTCCCGTGTCACGTGATTGCACCTGAAGACGGCCGGGAGATCTCGCTCATCGAGAACATCCATCGCGTGGGCATGGACGCGATGGACGAGGTCGAGGCCTATGCAACACTGCTTGCCGAGGGTCGTACCGCAGATGAAGTGGCCCACCGGTTCGGCGTCACCCGTCGGCATGTTGATCAGCGCCTCGCGCTCGCCGGCCTGTCCCCGAAGATCAAGGCGGCCTGGAAGCGCGGCGAGGTGACACTTGAAGCTGCGCGGGCCTTCTGCCTGGTCGAGGATCATGCCCAGCAGGACGCCGTGTTCCGGAGTCTCTCGCGCCCTATCACGCATCCGGGGTCCGTGCGCGCAAGGCTGATGGAAGGCCGCATGCGCGCTTCTGACCGGCTGGCGTGCTATGTCGGTCTTGAAGCCTATGAGCGAGCAGGCGGCGCCCTTGTCCGCGATCTCTTCGACAATGAGTCTGTGTTCATCGCCGATCCTGCGCTGATCACCCGTCTGGCGGAAGAGAAGCTTGAGCTTGAGGCTAAAAAATTCGCAGGCGAAGGGTGGGGATGGACCGGGGTTCAGCTCGGGTCCGGAATGCCAGCCTCCCTGTCGACACTTCGTCTTCACCCAACGCTGCGCCCGCTCACGCAAGACGAACAGGCCGAACTCGACCGCCTGCGCGCGGAACGCGAAGCGCTCGATGAAGCGCTCGACACCGATAGCGTCGAGGATGACCCTCGCTGGGACGTACACGATGTGCTCTCGGCAGCCATGGAAGCGATCCGTCAGACGGCGCGCGTCTGGGACCCAGAACTGATCGCGCATGCGGGCTCGGTCCTTGGTCTCAACCATGCTGGTGAAGTCACCACCAGCCTCGGTCTCGTGCGACGGGCTGACGAGAAGGCCATCAAGGCAATCGGCAAGCGGCGCGAAGCGGCCGAGCAGGGCGAGCAGACGCCCGGTGAGAGCGACAAGGCGGACGGAGTTGAAGCTTCATGGGTCGAACCGGAGGACCGATTGCCCAAATGCGTCATCCGCGACCTCTCGCGCGTCCGCACGCAGGCGCTTCGCCTGACCCTGTCGCAGGATGTGGATACTGCGCTTGCCGTCGCGGTCGCGGCCATGCTGTCGCGCAGTGTGTTTGCCACGGATTTGCCAGGCGTGGGCGTTACCTGTCGTTCGGCGTCATTCGATGATCTCGAAAGCCTGGCGCAGGCGCGAGGCGTCCTGGAATCCTGTCTGCCATCCGAGCAGGACGGCATACTTTCCTGGTGTCTCGACCAGCACCGCGAAACGCTGCTGCGTATACTTGCTGTGCTGGTGGCAGGATCGATCGATCTCGTTCACGAGAAAGGCAGCCAGGCCGATCGCGACAAACGCGCGGCCGCCGACACGCTTGCCACCGCGCTTGATCTCGACATGAGCGCGTACTGGTCGGCCGACATCGACTACTGGTCGCGACTCACCAAGGCCGAGCTGCTGGCGCTAATGGCTGAGACGCCAGAGGCGATCGCGTTGTCCGACGAAAGGTGGGCCGCCATCGTGTCGGCGCATGGCAAGCTCAAGAAGGATGATCTTGCCGCCAAGGTCGCCGAGGCCTTCGATGGCTCAGGCTATCTGCCTGATCTTCTCATCACGGCGCCAGTCGCGGGTGCGTATGTCGTGACGGAGGCCGGTTGCGACGCGATCGCAGCATGAAGCGTCGCCTGCCCGGCTTCGGCCGGACGAGCATCTGTCGATAGCGATAGGTTTGAATGCCGCCTCGTGTTCACACGCGTCCCATGCAGCAGATAAGCACCCAGCGTCACGCCCCGTTGCGGTGCGATGCACATCGCACCGCAACGTTCCTGATGTGCATCGAAGAGTTTCTGCTCGACTATCGTTGATCGATATTGCGATGCCCGCCGTTCTCTGAGAGCCTTCGATGTGGCTGCACGGAGTCGGGGAGTGATGAGCCGCTTGATTTCCAGTATTGTTGCCGGCCTAGCGTTGATCGCGGTTGCGATGGCGCTGCCGGCTTCGGCGCAAACCAGCGAGACCTTTGCTTACGATTCCTTGGGTCGTTTGACCAAGGTGACGCCATCGTCTGGCTCGGCGACTTGCTACACCCACGATCCGGCCGACAACCGCACGCAGGTCGCCGTTGGTGGTACGGCGTGTACAAGTGGCGGTGGCGGCGGCGGCAATTCGCCGCCCGTGGCGGTCAATGACAGCTACATGAAGACTACGTCGACAACGACGTGGAGCGGTACGTTGGCCGTTCGCAGCAACGACACGGATCCGGATCTCCCCAACGACACCCTCACGATCACGACCGTTTCGGGGAGTTCGTATGCTTCGGTGACGGCGGGCGGCGGAACGATCACGATCAGTGCGGCGCCAGACGGAGAGTATGTTCTCAGTTACACAATCAAGGATGCCGCCAACGCTACGTCATCTGCGACCGTCAACCTGACGGTGGTCTCGCTGCAGTAGGAGAGAGCTTGCATGCGTCTGGTGTTCAACGGTCTGGTCTTAGGTCTGCTGTTGACGCCCGTCGCGGAAGCCCAGGAGCTCGGCGCAAGCGCAAAGCTGGAAGTTATCGTTTCGCCCGCGGGCGAGGCGGCAGCGCCCTGGGTTTTTCGTCAGCTCTGCCAGAAGTCGACCGGCCGGTGCGCAATGGCGTTGATGAATCCCGGAACCGGAGAGGTGGCGCGTATGGGCGGAATGCTCGGCACCGACTTCGAACTCACCGGCAACGGTCAGGAG
>Ga0172376_10002089_pt1 | contig 24827 bp, 23 predicted proteins | sample Lak35m_FD_121114 | JGI IMG/M metagenome (GOLD analysis project Ga0172376, IMG submission 121114) | Freshwater microbial communities from Kabuno Bay, South-Kivu, Congo - kab_092012_35m | ecosystem: Environmental > Aquatic > Freshwater > Lake | place: Democratic Republic of the Congo: South-Kivu...
ACGGGCTGCTTGTTCGCGGGTTTTTTCTCGATTGTTCAGGCCTTTAATGGGCGATTCGCGGAGGCCGCAATTGCAATATTTGTTGCGATGGTGCTCGATAGCCTTGATGGCCGTGTTGCCCGCCTCACCAACACCACCTCTGATTTCGGGGCTCAGTACGACAGCCTTGCGGATATGGTGTCGTTTGGCGTTGCGCCCGCCTTAGTCATTTATATCTGGTCGCTGCAGAGCATGGGCAAGTTGGGATGGCTCGCAACATTTGTGTATATCGTTGGGGCAGCCCTGAGGCTCGCCCGATTTAATACCAATATTAATGTGGTCGATAAGCGGTTTTTCCAGGGCATGCCAAGTCCGGGTGCGGCGGCACTCTTGGCAGGGCTCGTCTGGGTCGCGACTGATTTGCGCGAGACCAAATGGATCGATTGGTCGGCAAATGACCTTCGCTGGGTCGTCTGGTCGGTCGCGGTCTACGCTGGCCTGACCATGGTCTCCAGCGTTCCGTTTTATAGTTTCAAGGATCTCAACCTACGTAAGAGTGTTCCGTTTGTCGTCGTGTTTCTCGTGGCGATGGGCCTGGTCCTGATTTCTCAGGATCCTCCGACCCTCTTATTTTTGTTAATGTTGGCCTACAGTGTCTCGGGCTGGGTGTTGTTTTTCTGGCGAAAGGCCCGGGGAGAGCGGGTAGAAGTATTTGCAGACGACCAACAAAAGGATTTATAGTCGACCCGTATGAAGTCCGATGCCTGCGATCTCTCTCTTCTTCCTTGCCTAGGTCGACTGCGCCTGGCGCGCTAAACACGACCCCCACCGGCAGCGTCTGCGCCGGATCTCAGTTTCAGCAGACAGTTCAAAACCCGAATTCTCATAATTTGATTTGCGATCTCTCGTTGCGAGAGATCGACCCACAAGGAGTGACGTGATGAGTGACCATTTAATTATTTTCGACACCACTTTGCGTGATGGGGAACAGAGCCCCGGCGCCTCGATGACGCGAGATGAAAAGCTGCGGATCGCCAAGCAACTCGAGAGGCTACGTGTCGATGTGATTGAAGCGGGGTTTGCAGCCGCCAGTCCCGGGGATTTTGATGCGATTCGGGGCATTGCCGAGACGATTAAGGAGAGTACCGTCTGCTCCTTGGCCCGGGTGTCCGAGAAGGATATTCGGGCGGCGGGTGAGGCGATCAAACCCGCCGCAAAGCGTCGCATTCACACGTTTATTGCAACGAGCCCGATACACATGGAGAAAAAACTCCGCATGAGTCCCGATCAGGTCGTGGAGGCCGCCGTCAAGGGGGTCCGGATGGCGCGTGAGTACACCGACGATATTGAGTTCTCTGCCGAAGATGCGATTCGCAGTGACATTGATTTCTTGGTCCACATTTTTGGCGAGGTTATCAAGGCTGGAGCGACGACAATCAACGTGCCCGATACGGTGGGCTACAGCGTACCGGGTGCCCTGGGCGAGCGTTTCAAAACCTTGATATCTCGCACACCGGGCGCAGACCGTGTGGTCTGGTCGGCGCATTGCCACAACGATCTTGGTATGGCAGTCGCCAACTCGTTGTCGGCGGTTTTGAACGGTGCCCGACAGGTGGAGTGCACGATTAATGGACTTGGTGAGAGGGCAGGCAATGCCAGTCTGGAAGAGATCGTGATGGCGGTTAAGGTTCGGCAAGATATTTTCCAGTGTGATACCCGAATTGAGACGACCCAGATCGTCAGTGCCTCGCGTTTGGTGTCTCAGATCACCGGTTATCCCGTTCAGCCTAATAAGGCCGTTGTTGGTGCCAATGCGTTCGCTCACGAATCTGGTATCCACCAAGACGGTGTTCTAAAACACCGCGAGACCTACGAGATCATGCGTGCTGAGGATGTTGGCTGGTCGGCGAATAAAATTGTTCTGGGGAAGTTGTCCGGCCGCAATGCTTTCAAGCAGCGGCTGACCGATCTGGGTATTGAGTTTGACTCCGAACAGGCGTTAAACGATGCCTTCGGGCGCTTTAAGGCCCTCGCCGATAAGAAATCAGAGATCTTTGATGAGGATCTCCAAGCCCTCGTTTCGGGCGATTCCATCTCGGAGGGTGACGAGCATTACAAGTTCTTATCTCTCTCTCAGCGCAGCGAAACGGGTGAAAAGCCTCAGGCGAGAGTGGTGTTTACGGTAGCGGGTGCGGAGGTCTCAGCACAGTCTGAGGGAAATGGTCCGGTGGATGCCACGGTCAACGCCATCGAATCCAGGGTGGGCAGCGGTTCTGAGCTCCTCCTATTCTCGGTCAATGCCATTACGACGGGGACTGAATCCCAAGGGGAGGTTACGATGCGACTGTCCAAAGAGGGTCGGATCGTCAATGGCGTGGGGGCCGACCCGGATATCGTCGTAGCCTCAGCTAAAGCCTACCTCAACGCTCTGAATAAGTTGGAGAGCAAGGTTACCCGGCTGAACCCGCAGTTGGTTTAAAAACCGTTATAATTCAAAGGCTTGATCCCTCTCCAATGTTCCGGGTGGGATCAGGCGCATAGCACGGCGGGCCCTGGCAGGCCCGGCCGCAAGTCCAACGGCATCCCCAGGAGGTTCTTATGCCAGTCGCCACATTGAACAAGCCAGAAATTATGGCGCAGTACCAGCGCGCCAAGAACGATACCGGTAGCCCAGAGGTGCAGGTCGCGCTGCTGACGGCTCGCATCAACGACCTCACGGGTCATTTTAAGGCTCACGCGAAAGATCACCATTCCCGAAGGGGTCTTCTGAAAATGGTGAGCCGTCGCCGTAAATTATTGGATTACCTCAAACGAACGAATGTCCAGGGCTATCGTTCGTTGATTGAGCGTTTGGGGCTGCGCAAGTAAGTAAAGCGAATTGGAGCTCTCAATCGCACCGACCCTGCCGACACGATGTCAATGTCTAAAAATGCCTGCCCGGTCTGTCTGTGCGGGCATTTTTACTTTAAAGAGATAAGGAAAAATCGTAGTGTTTAATATTGCTAAAGAAGAGTTTCAATACGGCCAGCACAAAGTGATTCTGGAAACAGGGGAGATCGCCCGCCAGGCATCAGGTGCAGTGGTTGTCAATGTCGATGACACGATTGTGCTGTCGACGGTGGTGGCCTCCAAGACCGCAAAGCCGGGTCAGGATTTCTTCCCGCTAACGATTGATTACCTCGAGAAAACCTACGCCGCAGGCAAGATTCCGGGTGGTTTTTTTAAGCGCGAGGGCCGTCCCTCCGAGAAGGAGACGCTGACCTCGCGGCTCATTGACCGTCCTCTGCGACCTTTATTTCCAGATGGCTTTTACAACGAGGTTCAGGTGGTCTGTATGGTGATCTCCTTAAACCCGGAAATTGATCCCGATATTCCCGCCATGATTGGGGCCTCGGCCGCAATGGCCATCTCCGGTGTTCCGTTTAATGGCCCGATTGGTGCCGCACGTGTGGGATACATCGGCGGGCAATATGTACTGAACCCAACGGCAACGGAGCTGAAGACGTCGCAGATGAACTTGGTCGTAGCGGGAACAGAGTCGGCGGTCTTAATGGTTGAGTCAGAGGCCGATCAACTCTCCGAAGAGGTCATGCTGGGCGGCGTCGTCTACGGCCACGAGCAGATGCGTCATGCCATTGATGCGATTAATCGGCTGGTTGAGAAGGCGGGAAAGCCTGAGTGGGATTGGCAACCGGCGCCCAAGGATGAGGCATTAATTGTTCGGATCAAGGCGGTCGCCGAGGCGCCCCTGAAAGAGGCGTACGGGCTTCGTAATAAGCAAGAGCGCTCACAGAAGTTGAAGAGCATCTATGCAGAGGTCGAGGCGAAATTCGCGCAAGAATCGGCTGCTTCAGGTCAGGCCCCAATTGACGCAAACCTGCTCAACGAGACCCTTTTTGGCCTGGAGTCAAGTGTTGTGCGGTCTCAGATTCTCAACGGCGAGCCCCGCATTGACGGCCGTGACACGCGGACGGTTCGGCCAATCGAGATTCGCACGGGTGTTCTTCCGCGTGCCCATGGCACTGCCTTATTCACACGTGGAGAGACTCAGGCGCTCGTGGTTGCAACACTGGGAACAAACCGTGATGAGCAAATCATTGATGCGCTTTCGGGTGAATATCGTGATCGATTTATGCTCCACTACAACATGCCCCCGTACGCCACGGGCGAGACAGGTCGAGTGGGCACGCCGAAGCGTCGCGAGATTGGTCACGGCCGATTGGCCAAGCGCGCGTTAGCAGCAGTGCTGCCTGATCCCACTGATTTTGCATACTCGATCCGTGTCGTTTCTGAAATTACAGAGTCGAATGGCTCATCTTCGATGGCATCTGTCTGCGGCGGCTGTCTAGCGATGATGGACGCAGGAGTTCCATTGAAGGCCCACGTCGCCGGAATCGCGATGGGTTTGATTAAGGATGGTGCACGCTTTGCGGTGCTAACGGATATCTTGGGAGATGAAGATCATCTCGGCGATATGGATTTTAAAGTGGCGGGCAGTGAGACCGGCGTAACAGCGCTCCAGATGGATATCAAGATTCAGGGCATCACAAAAGAGATCATGCAGGTTGCTCTAGCGCAGGCTAAAGAGGCCAGAATGCATATCCTCGGCAAGATGAAAGCTGCGCTTGATCACGCACGCGAAGAACTCTCGGAATTTGCACCTCGTCTCTACAACATGAAGATCAATCCAGAGCGGATCCGCGATGTGATCGGTAAGGGCGGCGCCACGATTCGCGCCATTACTGAAGAGACGGGAACCCAGATTGACATCTCGGAGGATGGCTCGATTACGGTTGCCGCAACCACAGGCGATGCAGCGCGTGCAGCGATCAAACGTATCGAAGAGTTGACCGCAGAGGTCGAAGTTGGTAAGACCTACGATGGCACGGTGCTTCGCTTACTCGAGTTCGGTGCAATCGTCTCTGTTCTGCCAGGTAAAGACGGGCTGCTGCACATTTCACAGATCGCCAATGAGCGCGTGAATCAGGTCTCTGATTATCTCAAGGAGGGCCAGTCGATTCGCGTGAAGGTCCTTGAGGCTGACGACAAGGGGCGTCTGCGTTTGTCGATGAAAGCGCTTCTTGAACCCGAGGCGGCGCCGGCTCAACCCGAGGCCTAATGCTAAAATCTGGTGCGTCGCAGCGTAGACCATGGGTGGTCGGCAATTGGAAAATGAATGGCGGCTTGGTCGATAACGAAGCCCTTTTATCGGCTCTGTTGACCCTATTTGAGGACCATGGTGATCGGCCAATCGCCCGCTGCAGCGTGGCAGTTCCTTCGCCTTATCTGTTTCAGGCGGCCGTTCGTCTTCGAGGTCGTTCGATGACATGGGGCGGGCAAGATGTGTCGTCAGAGCCGGCGGGTGCATTTACGGGAGAAGTCTCGGTGGCAATGCTGCAAGATTTTGAGGCGGAGTTCTGTCTGGTTGGCCACTCAGAGCGACGCGCGCGACATGGAGAGACGGACCGTCAGGTCGCACAGAAGGCGCTGGCGCTGGTTGAAGCAGGACTTACCCCCGTGATTTGCGTGGGTGAATCCCTCGAGGTTCGGGATCGGGGTCATGCCGTGGGCGTGGTGTGCGATCAGGTTAGAGGTGTGGCGCAGCAGTTATCGGAGTTGGAGAAATTGGGGTCAGCAGTCTTTGCTTATGAGCCGATCTGGGCGATTGGTACTGGACGCAGTGCCAGTCCAGTACAGGCCCAGGAGATTCATGTGGCGATTCGCGAGGTGCTGTCTGAGATCGATCCCAGCGCCGCCGACCAGATCCCTCTGCTCTATGGCGGCAGCGTGAAGGCGGCAACGGCAAGTGACTTGTTTTCCCAAAAGGATATCGACGGTGCGTTGGTGGGTGGCGCATCGCTTAATGCGCAGGAATTTTTTGAAATTGTCCGAGCAGCAACACAGTAAGTTAGAGGAACTCTTATGAGCGGCTTAATGAATTTAGTCTTAACTGTCCAGGTGATCTGTGCGATCGGGATTATTGTCTTGGTGTTGCTACAGCAGGGCAAAGGGGCGGATATGGGGGCGGCATTCGGGTCGGGTTCCGCAGGCAGCGTGTTTGGGTCTTCGGGAAGTGCAAATTTTCTCAGCCGGGTTACCGCAATCCTTGCGGCAATATTCTTCGTGGCAACGCTTGGGCTCTCCTGGATCGCAACCAAGAACCGGGCACCGGAGGGTGCCGGAAGCGTGATGCAGGGCTCGCCGGAGGTGCCCAGTAGTGTTCCAGTACCCTCAGGGTCAAATGGACCGGCCGGTTCGTCGGTCCCCGGTATCCCAACAGGTTCTGGGGTTCAGAAATAGTGCGGGGGTGTTGGGAATCGGGCGATTCTCGATAGTGTCATTTCGCTCAGGTAGTATCGAAGTAGGGAGTGTAATTAGGCCGACGTGGTGGAATTGGTAGACACGCTGTCTTGAGGGGGCAGTGGCGAAAGCTGTGCGAGTTCGAGTCTCGCCGTCGGCACCAATAACGAAAATATAGTCCGGGGATTGAGTCGTGAATATAGAGCAATACCTACCGGTTTTAATATTTATTCTTGTGGGCATTGGTATCGGTGTCGCATCGATGACCGCCGGAAAGATACTCGGGCCAAGCCGCCCCGACAGCGAGAAGCTCTCGCCCTATGAGTGCGGCTTTGAGGCCTTTGAAGACGCACGTCTTCAGTTTGATGTCCGCTATTATCTCGTCGCCATCCTCTTCATTCTCTTTGATCTTGAGATCGCATTTCTGTTCCCTTGGGCGGTCGCACTCAAAGATATTGGGTTGTTCGGATTTCTTTCGATGATGTTGTTTCTTGGCATCTTGGTCTTAGGCTTCGTCTATGAGTGGATGAAGGGCGCATTGGATTGGGAATGATGAAAACAAAATCAGACTTAAAACGGGCTCGGCTATGGCGATAGACGGCGTTTTCAAGCAGGGGTTCTTGACCGCCTCGGCAGATCAAATCATCAATTGGACCCGTACAGGATCCCTCTGGCCGATGACCTTTGGCCTTGCCTGCTGTGCAGTCGAGATGATGCATGCGGGGGCCTCGCGCTACGATCTCGATCGGTTCGGTGTGGTCTTTCGTCCGAGCCCACGTCAATCCGATCTCATGATCGTTGCTGGAACCTTATGCAATAAAATGGCGCCCGCCATGCGTAAGGTCTACGATCAAATGCCCGAGCCGCGTTGGGTAATCTCGATGGGGTCGTGTGCGAATGGCGGTGGTTATTACCACTATAGCTACTCTGTCGTGCGAGGCTGTGATCGGATTGTCCCCGTGGATATCTATGTGCCTGGCTGCCCACCCACTGCAGAGGCACTGATTTACGGAATTATTCAGTTGCAAAACAAGATTCGTCGTACCAACACGATTGCGCGGAGCTAAGCGATGGAAGCCGCACTCATCCAACGAATTGAGACTGAGTTTGTGAATCAACTGGTTTCGGTTCGTTATGCCTACGGCGAGGTAACGATGGTGGTCCGTGCGTCGGATTACTGGGCCGTCTGCCAGGGTCTGCGGGATCGTTCGGGCTTACGTTTTGACACTCTGATTGATCTCTGTGGTGTGGATTATCAGGATTACAAAGAGGGCGCTCATGAGGGAGAGCGATTTGCAGTGGTGGTGCACCTACTCTCGGTCGAATTAAATCAGCGGCTCCGGCTGAGGGTCTTTTGTCCCGATGATGGCTTGCCCTTGGTGCCCACGTTAACGCCGATCTGGTCGGCTGCAGATTGGTACGAGCGCGAAGCCTTTGATATGTACGGCATTATTTTCGAGGGGCATGATGATCTGCGGCGTCTCCTGACCGATTATGGTTTCGTAGGGCATCCATTTAGAAAAGATTTTCCAATATCGGGTTACGTTGAAATGCGCTACGACCCTGAACAGAAGCGCGTGATTTATCAGCCCGTGACGATTGATCCGCGCGAGCAGGCCCCGCGAGTGGTTCGCGAGGACGCATATGGCGGGTTTACGCCCCAATAACCAAGTCAAGACGAGAGACGCTCCGTGGCCGATATCAAGAACTACACCCTGAATTTTGGGCCGCAGCATCCTGCGGCCCATGGTGTACTGCGCCTCGTTTTAGAACTTGATGGTGAGGTTGTACAGCGCGCTGACCCTCACATTGGCTTATTACATCGCGGAACTGAGAAGCTTGCAGAGACCAAGACCTTCTTGCAGTCGGTTCCGTACATGGATCGCCTCGATTACATGTCAATGATGGTCAATGAGCATGCTTATGTGATGGCGATAGAGAAGTTAATGGGCGTCGAGGTGCCACTGCGGGCTCAATACATTCGGGTTATGTTCGATGAGATCACCCGGCTTTTGAATCATCTGCTCTGGATTGGTGCGCACGGTCTTGATGTTGGTGCGATGGCGGTGTTTCTCTATGCGTTTCGTGAGCGCGAGGATTTGCTCGACTGTTATGAGGCCGTTTCGGGTGCTCGGATGCATGCGGCCTATTACCGACCTGGCGGCGTCTATCGGGATCTGCCGGAGCAGATGCCGCAATATATTGCTAATCGTAAACGGAGTGATACGTCGGCGAAGCGGTTAAATCTGAATCGGCAAGGAAGCCTGCTTGATTTCATCGAGGACTTTACCCGGCGGTTTCCGGGATATGTCGATGAGTATGAGACCTTGCTCACGGACAACCGAATCTGGAAGCAGCGTCTTGTTGGAATTGGAGTGGTAAGCCCAGAGCGTGCGAAGGCGATGGGGTTTACGGGTCCGATGCTGCGTGGTTCGGGTGTGGTCTGGGATCTTCGAAAGCACCAGCCGTATGAGGTCTATGACAAGCTCGATTTTGATATTCCAGTCGGCAAAGAGGGTGACTCTTATGACCGATATCTTGTTCGGATGGCGGAGATGCGCCAGAGTAACCGCATCATTGCGCAGTGCGTAGAGTGGCTGCGCAGTAACCCGGGGCCAGTCTTATCGAGTAACCACAAGGTTGCGCCGCCTGCTCGGGTTGATATGAAGTCCAATATGGAGGAGTTGATTCACCACTTCAAGCTTTTTACGGAAGGGTTTCATGTGCCGGAAGGGGAGTGTTACGCCGCAGTAGAGCACCCGAAGGGCGAGTTTGGGATCTATCTGGTCTCGGATGGAGCCAACAAGCCCTATCGGCTCAAGATTCGTGCGCCGGGCTATGCGCACCTGCAGGGGCTCAATGAGATGGCTCGGGGGCACATGATCGCGGATGTTGTGACGATCATTGGAACGCAGGATATTGTTTTCGGAGAAATTGATCGATGAGCGGGCAAGCGTTTACGCAACTCTCACTGACTGAGCAGCCACAGGAACCGGTGTTATCACCGCGGTCCTATGAAAAGATTGACCACGAGATTGCGAAGTATCCCTCCGATCAGAAGCAGTCCGCAGTGATGGCCGCGTTAACAATTGCCCAGCGCGAGGTGGGCTGGCTTTCGCCGGAGGTCCAGGCGGCGGTTGCAACCTATCTCGAGATGCCAGCAATTGCAGTGCATGAGATTGCAAGCTTCTACACAATGTACAACCTGAAGCCTCCGGGTCGATTCAAGCTCACGATTTGTACGAACCTGCCATGTGCCTTACGAAATGCGAACCAGTCGGTTCGTTATCTCCAGGCGAAATTGGGGGTTGGGTTTGATGAGACCACCGCCGATGGTCTGTTTACGCTCAAGGAAGGCGAGTGCATGGGTGCCTGCGGTGACTCTCCGGTGATGATTGTGAACGATCATCGGATGTGCAGCTGGATGTCAAACGATCGGATTGACACATTAATTGATGAACTTCGCGCAGAGGGCTCTGGAATCTCCGGATCGCGATCGACGGGAAAGAAGGGGGAGCGCTAATGGGTGCACCAGAAATTCCTTTAGTGGACACCTGCTTTCATGGCCGACACATCAGCCCCAAGATTCTGGCGGGTCTGACGCCAGACGGTTGGAGCCTTAAAGACTACCAATCCCGGGGTGGCTATGAGGCCCTCAGAAAAATTCTAGACACGGGTTGGACTCCCGAGCAGGTTGTCGCAGAAATTAAAGCTTCCGGTTTGAGGGGTCGCGGTGGGGCGGGGTTTCCAACGGGTCTCAAATGGAGCTTTATGCCGGCGAAGCTCCCGATTCAGAAGTATCTCGTCTGTAACTCTGACGAGGGGGAGCCGGGCACCTTCAAAGATCGTGACATTTTGCGCTATAACCCCCACATTGTGATCGAAGGAATGGCGATTGCCGCCTACGCAATGGGAATCACTGTCGGTTATAACTATATTCATGGCGAGATCTGGGAGGCCTATGAGCGTTTCGAAACCGCCCTCCAAGAGGCCCGTGCAGCCGGGTTTCTCGGCGACAAGATTATGGGGTCTGCATTCTCCTTTCAATTGCATGCGCATCATGGCTTTGGCGCCTATATCTGCGGTGAGGAGACGGCGCTTCTTGAGTCGCTTGAGGGTAAGAAGGGCCAGCCGCGTTTTAAGCCACCGTTTCCGGCAAGTTACGGCCTCTACGGAAAGCCCACAACAATTAACAATACGGAAACCTTCGCTGCGGTTCCATGGATTATTCGAAACAGCGGTGAGCAATATCTTGCGATCGGAAAGCCGAACAACGGCGGAACAAAAATATTTTCTGTCTCAGGAGATGTTGAACGACCCGGAAATTATGAGGTTCCCCTAGGTACACCGTTTGCGAAGCTACTCGAGCTCGCAGGCGGAATGCGCGATGGCGTCAAGCTCAAGGCGGTGATTCCTGGTGGATCATCAATGCCCGTCTTGCCGGCGGACATCATGATGGCGACCGATATGGATTACGACTCAATTGCAAAAGCGGGATCAATGCTTGGATCCGGTGCGGTAATTGTGATGAATGAGACACGGTGCATGGTGCGCTCTTTGCTGCGCCTATCGTATTTCTATTATGAGGAGTCATGTGGCCAGTGCACCCCCTGCCGCGAGGGTACGGGGTGGCTCTGGCGAATGGTTCATCGGATCGAGCACGGACAGGGTACGCTCGAAGATCTCGATCGTCTCAACGAAGTCGCAGGCAATATTCAAGGCCGAACCATCTGTGCATTGGGCGACGCAGCCGCGATGCCCGTCCGGGCATTTCTTAAGCATTTTCGAGATGAATTTGCACACCATATTACGAATAAGCGTTGTCTGGTGGATGACTATGTTTAATAAGAAGGCAGTCGAGATAAATCATGGTTGAAGTCGAAATCGACGGCAAGAAAGTAGAGGTGCCTGAGGGCGCTATGGTGATGGAGGCTGCAACGAAATTAGGCCTCTACGTTCCCCATTTTTGCTACCACAAGAAACTGTCCATCGCTGCGAACTGTCGTATGTGTCTTGTCGAGGTCGAAAAAGCGCCAAAGGCGCTCCCGGCCTGTGCCACACCGGTCACTGCAGGCATGAAGGTATTTACGCATTCCGAGAAGGCGCAGCAGGCTCAGAAAAGCGTGATGGAATTCCTATTAATCAATCATCCGCTCGACTGCCCAATCTGCGATCAGGGCGGTGAGTGTCAGCTGCAGGATCTCGCTGTGGGCTACGGTCCGTCGGCATCGCGGTATAGCGAGGAGAAGCGGGTTGTTTTTCATAAGCCGATGGGGCCGCTTATTTCTGCAGAGGAAATGAGCCGTTGCATTCACTGTACCCGATGTGTTCGTTTTGGGCAGGAGGTCGCAGGCGTCATGGAACTTGGTATGGCTGGCCGTGGTGAGCATTCCGAGATTCTGTCTTTTGTAGGCCAAGCCGTTGAGAGTGAGTTATCGGGCAACATGATCGATATCTGCCCGGTCGGCGCGCTGACAAGCAAACCTTTTCGCTACTCAGCGCGAACGTGGGAACTCTCCCGCAAGCGTTCGGTAAGCCCCCACGACAGCATAGGTGCGAATATTGTCGTGCAGTCAAAGAACAACGAGGTGAAGCGCATTGTCCCTCACGAGAACGACTCCGTAAACGAGTGCTGGATCTCAGATCGAGACCGTTTTAGTTACGAGGGTCTCAACAGTGAGAAACGTTTAACTGAGCCCATGATGAGATCGAGTGATGGCCAATGGTATCCCGTGAGTTGGGATGAGGCGCTCGCAAAGGTTGCGCTTGGTTTAAAGCAGGCGGCCAATCACGGACCGAATCAGGTCAGGACACTCTTGTCTCCGAACAGTACGCTTGAAGAGATGACGCTGGCTGCGCTTGTAACGCGGGCATTGAAGAGTGACTCCGTTGATTTTCGGCTTCGTCTAGGAGAGGCGGGCTTCGATCAGCGATTTGATGGAACCCCGACTCTTGGGCTCTCTCTCGATGCGCTTAGCCTCGCCGATCGGGTTCTGGTGGTGGGCTCCTTTCTGCGTCAGGACCACCCGCTGATGGCCCAACGGCTTCGGCAGTCGGCACGGCATGGCGCGAGAATTGCGCTGCTCCATTCAGTCGCACAGGATTTGTTAATGCCAACCCATTCGCAGGTCTTGTGCTCACCCGACGCCTGGGCGCAGCGATTGCGTGATATCGCGGCGGCGGTCTACGTCTTAAAGTCAGAGCCGATTCCCAAGGAACTGAAGCTTACAAATCCCGATGAGTCGAGTAAGGCAGTTGCCGAACTTCTAACGTCGTCTGAGTCTCCGAAGTCAAAATCCGTCATCTTGTTGGGTAACAGTGTTCTGGCGCACCCACGGGCCTCAGAGGTCTGGTCAGCGGCTCAGCTGTTAGCGGATAGCGTTGGTTGTCGGTTTGGTTTTACGGTTGAGGGTGCTAATGGCGTCGGTGGTTATCTGGCGAAGGCGAGACCCATTGCAGGTGGTTATGATGCGGCCGCTATGTTCGCGAGTCCAGCAGAGGCTTACCTCTTGTGCGGATTGGATCCGACCATGGATTGCATTAATCCGCATAAGGCTCAGCAGGCACTTAAGTCTGCGAAGATCGTGGTCGCGCTAACCGCCTTTCGTGATTCGGTGATGGATCTCGCCGATGTTGTCTTACCGATTGCGCCCTACACGGAGACCTCGGGTACCTACGTGAACTGTGAAGGCCGAATGCAGACCACACAGGCAGTTGTTCGACCGCGCGGCCAGAGCCGACCGGCATGGAAGGTACTTCGCGTTCTCGGTAATCTAATCGGCGCCGAGGGCTTCGATTTTGATTCTTCCGAAGACGTACGCCGTACCGTGCTGGATGGGTTTAACCCGGGTGATTTAATTCCAGGTCTCGGTGCCCGAGTCCACGGCTCAATTCATGAAGCCGTAGATCCCAAACGCACAGAGTTTTTCCGCGTGGCAGATATTCCGATCTATCGAAGCGATAGCCTGTCACGGCATGCGCCAGCGCTTCAGGAGACTCGAGCCAGCGCATCGCCGAAGGTATTGATAAATCCCAGAGATCTTGATCGACTCGGTCTGGTCTCAGGTGCCAAGATGAAATGTGTGCAGGCCGGTCGCGCAAGTGCGGTGCTTGAACTTACCGGAGACGATCGCGTTTGCCCAGGGGTGTTGCAGATTTCTGCTGCCCATACCGCGACGGCGACACTCGGCGAGATGATCGGTCCGGTCGAGTTGGAGGCGGTCTGATATGCATGAGTTGATTATGGGGATTGATGCAGTCGGCAGTGCTTGGTTTGGTGAGGCCTGGCCGGTGGCATGGATCTTGATCAAGATTGTTGCTATCGTCTTGCCGGTCCTGGCGTGCGTGGCCTATCTCACGCTCTGGGAGCGTAAGTTAATTGGGTGGATGCATATCCGCCTTGGCCCGAATCGCGTCGGTCCATTCGGCCTGCTCCAGCCGATTGCGGATGCATTAAAGCTGATGACCAAAGAGATCATCATGCCCTCTCAGGCCAGTAAGGGCCTCTATATTCTGGGCCCGATCATGACGATCATGCCCGCCATGGCCGCATGGGCGGTGATTCCTTTTGGCCCTGATGTTGTATTGGCCAACATTAATGCGGGCTTATTGCTTTTATTGGCAATTACCTCGCTTGAGGTTTATGGCGTCATTCTCGCCGGCTGGGCCTCGAATTCGAAGTACGCGTTTCTCGCTGCGATGCGCGCATCGGCCCAGATGGTCTCCTACGAGCTTGCGATTGGATTCGCACTGGTGTCAGTCTTGATGGTCTCCGGAAGTCTTAACCTTACCGCGATTGTTGTTGGCCAGCAGACTGGGCTTTTTGCCGATCACTGGGGTCTAAACGTCTTGTCATGGAACTGGTTGCCGCTGTTGCCCGTCTTCGTGGTGTATTTTATTTCCAGTGTGGCTGAAACGAATCGGCACCCCTTTGATGTGGTGGAGGGCGAATCGGAAATTGTCGCGGGCCATATGGTGGAGTATTCCGGCATGGCGTTCGCGGTATTTTTCTTAGCCGAGTATGCCAACATGATTCTTCTGTCGGTGCTTGGGGCCATTATGTTTCTTGGTGGTTGGGACGCACCTTTTGCCTTTCTTGATTTTGTCCCGGGATGGATCTGGTTAGGCCTAAAGGCGTTTTTGCTGGTGAGCATGTTTATCTGGATGCGCGCCTCCTTTCCTCGGTATCGCTACGATCAGATCATGCGTCTGGGCTGGAAGATATTCATTCCGGTCACATTAGTCTGGCTTGTAGTGGTCGGACTCTGGATGCAGACACCTTGGACTCGTTGGTGAGCGGAGTAATGCGATGAACCTCATTAATTTCTTTCGTTCCTTTCTTCTGCTCGAGCTTTTTCGGGGGATGGCACTGACCGGAAAGTATCTCTTCGCCCGAAAGATTACCGTCCAGTATCCCGAGGAGAAGACGCCCATGTCGCCGAGGTTTCGTGGCCTACATGCGTTGCGGCGTTACCCGAATGGGGAAGAGCGTTGTATCGCCTGCAAACTCTGCGAGGCAGTCTGTCCCGCGCAGGCGATCACCATTGAGTCGGATCTTCGTGCGGACGGAACGCGTCGTACCACACGATACGATATTGATCTTACAAAGTGTATTTTCTGTGGTTTCTGCGAAGAGAGTTGTCCGGTCGATTCCATCGTTGAGACCCATATCCACGAATATCATGGTGAGAAACGTGGTGATTTGTATTTCACCAAAGAGATGTTGTTAGCGGTTGGTGATCGCTACGAAAACGAGATCGCGCAAGCCCGAGCGATTGATGCAAGGTATCGCTAGAAAAGATTCCAGATAATGATAACAACACGCCACCATGTTTGAGATCAACCTTACTCTTTTCTATGCGTTTGCGGCGATTCTCGTGTTTGCGGCGGCGCGCGTGATCACGGCGAGAAACCCGGTCCATGCCGTCTTGTATCTTGTGCTGAGCTTCTTTAGCGCGGCGTCGATCTGGATTCTCTTGCGGGCGGAATTTCTGGCGATTACGCTGGTTCTCGTCTATGTCGGTGCGGTGATGGTGCTCTTTCTATTTGTGGTCATGATGATCGACTTCGATCTTGAGAAAATTCGACAGGGTTTCTGGGCGAATCTAAGGGTTGCTGCGCCAGTAGGAGCGTTGATTATTTTTGAGATGGCTGCGGTATTGATTCGAAGTTTCAATGTTCCGCAATCAGCAGTCGCCAACCTGCCGGACAGTTACGATAACACCCGGGCCCTAGGCCGCCTGATTTATACCGACTATGTCTACGCGTTTCAGATTGCCGCTGTGATCCTGTTAGTCGCAATCGTTGCTGCGATTTCGCTAACGCTGAGGCGTAGAAAGGATTCCAAGCATCAAAATCCCTCTGATCAGGTTCGGGTAAGCGCGAAGGATCGGGTGCGGTTGGTATCAATGCCCGCGGTGAGTCGTACTCAGCCCACAGAGAATGTCGCGCAGAAGGAAGGGGGCTAGGGATGTTAACGCTCGCCCACTTTCTGACCCTCGGCGCGATTCTGTTTGCGTTGAGCGTGATTGGAATCTTTATGAACCGCAAGAATCTGATTGTGCTGTTGATGGCAATCGAGTTGATGTTGCTCGCGGTCAATATAAACTTTATTGCGTTTTCCCATTTTCTCGGTGATGCCGCTGGGCAAATCTTTGTGTTTTTTATCCTAACGGTCGCAGCCGCAGAGTCGGCAATTGGTCTTGCGATTCTAGTGGTGTTGTTTAGAAACCTGAATACCGTAGAGGTCGAGGAACTCGATGAACTTAAAGGCTGATCAAGTCCCCGCAGGGGGGCTCCTGAGATGACGTTTCTCTATCTACTCGTGCCGCTCGCGCCGCTATTGGGGGCGATTATTGCGGGCTTTTTTGGAAAGTCGATCGGACGGGTGCATGCGCATCGAGTCGCAATCGCTGGGGTAGTCGTTGCGCTACTCGCTTCACTGGCGGTTCTTTCAGACGTTCTGTCCGGAAATACGTTTAACGGTTCAATTTATACCTGGGCAGCGATCGGTAGTGTCAAGCTTGAGGTCGGGTTTCTGATTGACACACTCTCGGCAACGATGATGGTAGTTGTTACATCGGTGTCTCTTGCGGTTCACGTCTACACGATTGGGTATATGCACGACGACCCGGGTTATCAGCGCTTTTTTAGCTATATCTCGCTATTCACGTTCTCAATGCTCATGCTGATCATGAGTAATAATTTTCTGCAGTTATTTTTTGGATGGGAGGCTGTGGGCCTCGTGTCTTACCTATTGATCGGGTTTTGGTACACACGACCTACAGCGATTTACGCAAATCTGAAGGCATTTCTGGTTAATCGGGTGGGTGATTTTGGCTTTATCCTCGGGATCGGACTGGTTTTGGCGTACGCTGGCTCTTTAGACTATGCACAGGTTTTCACGCGCGCCCCTGATCTAGCGGCCAAGTCGATTAGCCTGATTCCGGGCCTCGAATGGCCTCTACTGGCGGTAACCTGTATCTGTCTCTTTATTGGTGCAATGGGCAAATCTGCACAGTTTCCATTGCACGTCTGGCTGCCCGATTCGATGGAGGGCCCAACCCCAATCTCGGCCTTGATTCACGCGGCAACCATGGTGACCGCTGGCATATTTATGGTCGCACGAATGTCGCCCCTGTTTGAGCTGAGCGATATTGCGTTGACGTTTGTCCTGATTATCGGCGCGATCACGGCACTCTTCATGGGCTTCTTGGGTGTGATTCAGAACGACATTAAGCGTGTCGTTGCCTACTCCACCCTCTCGCAACTGGGATACATGACGGTTGCGCTTGGGGCATCCGCCTACTCCGTCGCATTTTTTCATTTAATGACCCACGCGTTTTTTAAAGCACTTCTATTTCTTGCGGCAGGTTCAGTGATTATTGGGATGCATCATCAGCAAGATATTCGTTACATGGGGGGGCTCTGGCGCAAGATGCCCATCACGTGGGTGGTATCACTACTCGGATCTCTAGCGCTGATTGGCGCACCATTCTTTTCTGGCTTCTATTCGAAGGACATGATTATTGAAGCTGTTCGGGCTTCCAACTTAGCGGCCGCGCCGCTGGTTTATCTCATGTTGTTATTGGGTGTGTTTGTGACTGCATTTTATTCTTTCCGGATGTTTTTTCTCGTCTTTCATGGGCGGCCTCGTTGGGGTGAAGCGCCCCTGCAGGATGCCCATGCGGGACATGGAGACCCCCACAGCCCACACCATGCGCCTCACGAGTCCCCGTGGGTTGTGACTGGACCGTTAATCGCGCTGGCAATTCCTTCGGTCGTTCTCGGAGCGATCGCAATTGACCCGATGCTGTTCGGTGATTACTTCAAAGGGGTTATTGCGGTTGACCCACGTCACCCTGCAATGGCCGAGATTGCACGGCATTTCTCAGGATGGTTTGCGCTAGCGGTACATGCACTGCAGACCTGGCCATTCTGGTTAGCGGCGGCAGGTGTTCTTACGGCTTATATTTTTTATGTTCTGATGCCGTCAATTCCTGCGCAGATTCTCATGCGTCTTCAATCAGTGCATCATGTCTTAGAGCAGAAGTATTTTATGGACCGAATTAATGAGTTCGTTTTTGCGGGAGGAGCGCGTTCATTAGGCGGTCAGTTATGGAAGCGGGCGGATCAGGGTCTGATCGATGGCTTCTTTGTGAATGGCAGCGCACGCGTCGTGGGGGCGGTTGCCTCGATCATGCGGATTGGGCAGACCGGTTACCTCTATCACTACGCGATTGCGATGATCCTCGGAGTTGCGCTAATGCTCTGGTGGTTTGCTCCAGTGATGCACTCCGCACTGGTGGTGAGATGATGACAAGCGCTTTCCCGCTTCTCTCTGTTGCGATTTGGTTGCCTATCCTCATTGGGTTATCTCTCGTACTTGCTGGCAGGCAACTGTCGAATCTGAATGTTCGACAGATCGCGTTCGCGGGATCAGTTCTCTGCTTTCTGGTGACGCTCCCAATCGTGAGTGGGTTTGATAACGCCAAGAGCGGGATGCAGTTTGCCGAAAGGGCAGTCTGGATCGAGCAGTTTCAGATTCATTACGCCCTGGGAATTGACGGCCTATCCATCTGGTTCGTCCCGCTGACCGCACTTATCACGGTATTTGTTGTGGTTGCAGGATGGGAGGTAATCCAAGACCGTGTCGCCCAGTACATGGGCTCATTTCTGATTCTAAGCGGGCTCATGATTGGTGTATTTTGCGCGCTCGACGGTATTCTCTTCTATGTCTTTTTCGAGGCAACCCTGATTCCGATGTACCTGATTATCGGGATGTGGGGTGGTAGTAACCGGGTCTATGCAGCTTTTAAGTTCTTTTTGTACACCTTATTAGGATCCCTATTGACTCTGGTGGCAATCGTTGTCTTGTACATGAAGTCGGGCTCTTTTGACGTCTTAGCCTGGCACAAGACACCGTTATCACTCGAGGTGCAGATTTATATTTTTGTTGCGTTCCTCATGGCTTTTGCGGTGAAGGTTCCCATGTGGCCGGTACATACCTGGCTGCCAGACGCCCACGTTGAAGCACCAACGGGGGGTTCGGTCGTCCTTGCGGCGATTATGTTAAAGCTTGGTGCTTACGGATTTCTAAGGTTTTCGCTTCCGATCGCACCGGATGCTGCGAGAGAGCTTGACACGCTGATGATCACGCTGTCGCTCATCGCGGTGGTTTATATCGGGTTTGTCGCGCTGGTTCAGGCGGACATGAAGAAGTTAGTTGCCTACTCATCGATCGCCCACATGGGGTTCGTGACGCTTGGGTTTTTTATGTTCAACGCACTTGGCGTGCAAGGCGGTATTGTGCAGATGATTTCCCACGGGTTTATCTCGGGCGCTATGTTTCTTTGTATTGGCGTCCTGTATGACCGAATGCACTCTCGCCAGATCTCGGATTATGGTGGTGTTGTGAATCGGATGCCGAAGTTTGCAGCGCTATTCGTATTTTTTGCCATGGCCAACAGCGGGCTGCCCGCCACGAGCGGGTTTGTCGGGGAATTCATGGTAATTCTGGGTGCAGTCTCCTACAATTTCTGGATTGGACTTCTGGCTGCAACGACGCTGATCCTCGGAGCTGCCTATTCTCTCTGGATGGTCAAACGGGTGATCTTTGGTGAGATCGCTAATGATCAGGTTGCGGCGCTGCGAGATGTCAGCTCGCGTGAGTTTTGGATGCTGATGGTGCTCGCGTTCTTTGTGCTTTTGATGGGGATCTGGCCTGCCCCGATAGTTGACGCGATGCAGCTGTCTGTAGACGGCCTATTGCAGCATGTCGCCGCCTCCAAGTTGCCAACGCCCTAAGACTGATCGAGACCCAGCCGATGACCCTTGAATCGTTGAAAATTACTGCTGCGCTACCTGAGATTGTTTTATTTCTCCTCATTGGTACCGTCTTACTGATCGATCTCTTCGGCCGTCGGAATCCTCAAGGGTGGGTTCATTCGGTCGCTGTGGGTGGGTTGGTCCTAATCGGGGTCTGGCAGCTGGCTGCCGCCGTGGAGTCCCAGACGATCATCGCGATGAATGGTCTGATCGTTGCGGACTCGTTATCTGCCTTTCTAAAGGGGGCGGGGTCAATAGCGGCCGCGACTAGTCTCGCCTATGCCCGCCACTACATTCGTGATCGTGACATCCCCAGCGGCGAGTTTCATATGCTCGCCCTATTTGCGCTCTTAGGTCAGTTTGTCATGATCTCGGCGAACAACTTCCTGACGGTGTACCTCGGGATTGAACTATTATCACTCTCGCTATATGCGTTAGTCGCGCTTCGGCGTCAGCACTCCTTGTCTACCGAGGCCGCGATGAAGTATTTCGTACTTGGGGCACTCGCCTCCGGCTTCTTACTCTACGGTATGTCAATGGTGTACGGTGCAACCGGGACGTTGGATCTTCCTTTGATTGCAGACAAACTCGCATCCGGGCAGGCGGATCGTCTCATCATGGTATTCGGGACAGTGTTTCTGGTGGCGGGTCTTGCTTTTAAGCTCGGCGTTGTACCCTTCCACATGTGGGTTCCCGACGTCTACCAGGGCGCGCCAACGGCCATGACATTGTTTATTGGTGCTGCCCCCAAGTTTGCAGCGTTTGCGATTGCAATTCGATTGTTGGTGTCTGGGTTGCTAGGTGTCGCAGCCGATTGGCAGCAGATGCTTATGATCCTTGCGGTGTTATCACTTGCGGTGGGTAACCTCATTGCAATCATGCAGACGAATGTGAAGCGGCTTTTGGCCTATTCGACGATTGCTCATATGGGTTTCATGCTGCTCGCGTTCGTCTCTGGCGTTGTGGATAACAGTACTGTGGGTGCAGTGGACGCTTACGCTGCCGCGCTGTTCTATGTACTGACCTATGTGATTACGACCTTGGGATCTTTCGGGGTCTTGATGGTGGCGTCATCGAGAGGGTTTGAGTGTGAGACGCTAGATGATCTCAAAGGGCTGAGTCAGCGGCATCCCTGGCTTGCTGCAATATTTTTGGTGCTTGTTTTTTCGCTTGCGGGAATTCCGCCGGCGGTGGGTTTTTATGCCAAGTTCTCGATTCTGGAATCGGTTGTGCAGGCGGGCCATGTCGGGCTCGCGATCTACGCGGTACTAACGTCATTGATTGGCGCCTTCTATTACCTACGCCTCGTCAAGGTCATGTATTTTGACAGTTCGAAGACTGATGCCCCGCTTGATTGTGGTGTTGCTGTTCGGTCATTAATCGCCGCGAATGGGCTCGCGGTGTTGTTGCTTGGAATTCTGCCAGGCCCGTTAATGGCGGCCTGCCTCTATACGGTCCGCATGTCGCTTGCGGCTTAGCGGGCTGATGTCGAACAGTCCTGATCGCAGACCAATCCGACTCGCTTCAGAGTCGCATGGAGGTCTCGAGGAGGTGCGACTCCGAGGGGACTCGGTTTACAAGGGTGTTCTGCTCGATATTCAGCGTGATTGGGTGAGGGCGCCTGATGGGCATGAGCAGACCTTCGAGTACACCCTCCATCCCGGGGCGGCAGCAATTATTCCGATTCTGGACGATGGCCATCTTGTGATGGAGCGCCAATGGCGTTACGCGATGAATCGCAGCTTTCTGGAATTTCCTGCTGGGAAATTGAACGCTGATGAGCAGCCCCTGGATGCCGCTCGGCGTGAGTTAGCGGAGGAAACTGGGTATCGCGCGAGCGATTGGGCGGTACTTGGCGAGGTGCACCCGGTGATCGCCTATTCCACTGAGACGATTCATCTGTTTATGGCAAAGGGACTGAGGATGGGTCCCTCTGCGAGGGAGAAGGGTGAGTGTATGGAATTGGTAACGATTGCCCCCGATGATTTTTTTCATGCGGTTTATCAGGGTCAGGTTACCGACAGTAAGACCCTTGCCTGTGCTCTGTGGTTGGACCGCGTTCTTAGAAATGAATGGGAAGTGAGATGGATCTCGCAATAAAAGGGAAAAACGCCATCGTGATTGGTGCCGGTAGCGGACTGGGCGCTGCAAGTGCAAAGGCCTTGGGCGCGGAGGGTGTTCATACCGTTCTGGTTGGCCGTCGAGCCGAGATGCTTGCGAAGACGCAGGCGGAGATAGAGTCCTCTGGGGGTACCACCTCAGTCTGTGTTTGGGATATTGCGGATCCTTCAATAGCTGGCGATCGCGTGGCCGAGATTCGCAGCCGGGTGGGCCCCATCAGCATTCTCGTCAACAACACAGGCGGGCCGGCACCCGGCCCGGCAAGTGGGCTCGCCCCCGAAGTCTGGGCAACAAATTTTCAGTCGATGGTGACGAGTGTGATCGCAATTACAGATGCGGTCTTGCCAGATATGCGAGCTCAGACGTGGGGAAGAATCATCACAATTGCATCGTCGGGAGTTATTACGCCGATCCCGAATCTGGTGCTCTCGAATGCGCTGCGATCGACGCTTGTGGGGTGGTCAAAGACCCTCTCCAAAGAGGTCGCCAAGCAGGGGATTACAGTGAATATGGCGCTCCCCGGCAGAATCGCTACAGATCGGGTTCAGTTCCTGGATGAGTCACGGGCGAATCGTGAATCCAAGTCGGTGTCTCAGGTGATCCAGGAAAGTATGGCCACAATTCCTGTAGGCCGTTATGGCCGCCCCGAGGAGTTCGGGTGTACGGTAGCGTTTTTGGCCAGCGCGCAGGCGGCATACATCACTGGAAGCATGATTCGTATCGATGGTGGTCTGATCGCGAGCGTATAGGAGAACCTGATGTTGAAGCCAGCAGCAAAGTTTTCTTGGGAGGATCCCTTCCTCTTGTCGCAGCAGCTCTCGGATGACGAGACGATGGTCATGGATGCCGCTCGGTCTTATGCGCAAGAAAGACTTGAGCCCCGGGTTCTCGATGCGTTTAGAACTGAATCAACCGATCTGCAGGTATTTCGGGAGATGGGGGAGATGGGTTTGCTTGGCGCTTATATTCCCACCGAATATGGCGGTGCAGGTGCGAACTATGTCGCCTACGGCTTGATTGCCCGTGAGGTCGAGCGGGTGGATAGTGGCTACCGGTCGATGATGAGTGTACAGAGCTCGCTGGTGATGTTGCCAATTTTTGAATTTGGTACAGAGGCGCAGCGACAGAAGTATCTTCCGTCTCTTGCGTCGGGGCAATGGATCGGTTGTTTTGGTCTAACAGAGCCCGATTTTGGTTCTGATCCTGCGGGAATGTCGAGCCGTGCCAAGAAGGTTGCGGGTGGGTATTGTTTATCCGGGTCGAAGACCTGGATTTCGAATAGCCCCATTGCGGACGTATTTGTTGTCTGGGCCAAGGACGATGAGGATCAGATCCGCGGTTTCATTCTGGAAAAGGGAATGAAGGGGCTAACAGCGCCCGTGATTCACGGCAAGGTCGGGCTACGCACCTCGATTACCGGCATGATCATGATGGATAGTGTATTTGTCCCAGAAGAGAACGCATTTCCAGATATTCGTGGCCTAAAGGGGCCGTTCACGTGTCTGAATTCTGCGCGTTACGGTATCTCATGGGGCGTCTTGGGGGCGGCTGAGTTCTGCTGGCATACGGCCCGTCAGTACACTCTAGACCGTAAACAATTTGGAAAACCCCTTGCCGGCAATCAACTGATTCAGAAAAAGCTCGCGGATATGCAGACTGAGATCGCGCTTGGGCTTCAGGCGGTTCTGCGTCTTGGCCGAATGAAGGATGATCACACCGCTGCAGTTGAAATCACATCAATTGTGAAGCGCAATAATTGCGGAAAGTCCCTCGAGATTGCGAGGCTGGCCCGTGACATGTTGGGTGGCAATGGTATCAACGATGAGTATGGAGTCATGCGGCATATGGTCAACCTTGAGGTCGTTAATACCTACGAGGGCACCCATGATATCCATGCACTCATTCTCGGCCGCGCGCAAACAGGGATACAGGCATTCTTCTAATTGGATTCGGTTGATGTCCTTGTTGTTGGTGCCGGAGTAGTTGGACTGGCGATAGCGCGCGAGTTCGCCATGGCTGGCAAAGAGGTTGTGGTTCTTGAGGCTGAACGTCACTACGGAACCGGAACCAGTTCAAGAAACTCCGGGGTTGTTCATGCCGGAATCTATTACCCAACAGCCTCAAAGAAGGCTCAGTGGTGTGTTCGAGGACGGCATCTTCTCTATGAGTACGCGCGTGCGCGGCATATCGACCATAAGCCCGTTGGCAAGCTGATTGTCGCCCAGCAGGCGCAGGCCGCACGGCTTGAGGCTTTACATGCCGCCGGACTCGGCAATGGTGTCGATGATCTGATGCTTATTGATGGGCATAAGGCGCGACGCTTTGAGCCTTCGCTTGGCTGTGATCTGGCGGTTTATTCGCCATCAACGGGGATCATTGACGCCCATGCGCTTATGCATGCACTGCTCGGAGATGCTCAGGCCCATGGTGCGGTGATTGCAGTCGAGAGTCGGTTTCAATCTGCAGAGCAGGTGGCGGGGCGTTGGCACTCTGAGGTGCTCGGTGAGACCATTCGGTCGGATGTTCTCATAAATAGCGCTGGATTGGATGCGATTTCTATTGCACGCCGCATCAACGGAATACGACCTGACCTGATTCCTGAGATGTTTTTTGCAAAGGGTAATTACGCACGACTTATGGGTCGCTGCCCATTTACGCGACTGATCTATCCGGTGCCGGTGCCTGGCGGGCTCGGGACTCATCTCACCCTTGATCTTGGCGGACAGGCGAGTTTTGGCCCGGATGTTGAGTGGGTTCCGTCGCCGACACCCGAGCAGGTCGACAAAGGGCTTCTAGGCCATTTCAGTTATCAGGTCGACGAGGGCCGGCTGGCCCGGTTTGAGGCTGACGTGCGCACCTGGTGGCCCGGGCTACCCGATCACGCACTTGCCCCGGGTTATGCGGGCGTGAGGCCCAAGCTCGTGGGCCCCGATCAGCCAGCTGCTGATTATCTTGTGCAGGGCCCAAAAGATCACGGACTTGAGGGCCTAGTCAATCTAATGGGGATCGAATCCCCAGGGCTTACGAGCTGCCTGGCGATTGCGCAGGCCGTCCGCGAGATCGTTTAATGAGCTGCCACGCAATCACTAGACCAAAACCAA
>Ga0172376_10002092_pt1 | contig 24811 bp, 30 predicted proteins | sample Lak35m_FD_121114 | JGI IMG/M metagenome (GOLD analysis project Ga0172376, IMG submission 121114) | Freshwater microbial communities from Kabuno Bay, South-Kivu, Congo - kab_092012_35m | ecosystem: Environmental > Aquatic > Freshwater > Lake | place: Democratic Republic of the Congo: South-Kivu...
AAACAAAAGCCCCAGATTTCTGGGGCTGATAGTCGGTCTAAGGTTTCTAGCCTGTTCCTGCACTACGCTGAAAACATAATCTCAAAAATCAAGCCTTAAAGATAGTCCAGCTTTAGCTTTTATTTCGTTACTGTTTCGGTTGTATTCAACGCCGATATGTATCGGTAGACCATCGGGCCTGTAATATATTCCGTGTTCGTGCTGGTCTGAGGCAATGAATATATTGTCTTTTTTAACGGCGATAGGCGGCTTCTGCTCTTGTGATTGTTCTGACTTCGCGCTGATCTCAACAGACTCCTGAGTCGTGCCGTCTGGGTTCGTTACTTTGACGACCTTGATCTTGCAGTCCTGACTCTGCTTCTGAGCTTGAGCAACAGGCTCAGCGGATGTCTGCGGTTTATAGAACAGTTTAAAACCCAAGCCAACACCAGCGAGCAGAATAATAAATCGAATGGACCACTCATTTTTTAATAAAGCTAGCAAGTTTCTTCCCCAGTAGAAGGATAAGCTCTAGTGTTGAGCCTGCTTCCACTTTCTTTGTTCGTCCGAGCCAGTACTCAAGCAGCTCTTTTCCAGCGACAAGCAAAGCAACCAATACCACAGTCCGGTTGTCGATAATCGCCTGAATCAAAAACTCAGTTATCAGTTTATCAATCATAATTTCTTGGTCCTTTCGAGCAGTGTCTTAATGTCGCCCTTGATCTCGGTTAGGTCTTTTTCGATCTGACCTTTGCTATCCTTTAAGTCTTTTATATCATCCGCATTAGCCTCAATCTCCTTCGTGAAGTTAGCATAGCCGAAAGTCACTATGACTAGGATGCTGATGATCTGGATGATGTTAGCCTTGACCCAGCTAATCATCCTCTTATCCCCGTGACAGATATATAAAAATCTCTTGGGGCATTGCCAACCCCAGGGGTTGAAAAAGAGACGACTATAGTTGATGCGCTTGCAGAACTAACCGCAAACACGCCAAGATTAGAGGTTGCGTCTCCTTTGATAGACACGGCAACGCTAGAGACAGAGCTGAAGAAACCGCTGACGAGGGTTATGGTAAAAGTGGAAGTCGAAACAGAAACGCTCCCATCTATAAAGTTTTCAGACTCATTTGATACAGTTCCTGCAGATGACACCTCTGCGCCAACAGTGTGAGATGGCCTTATCGTGTTAATGCTGTCCCATTTCATGCCGGTAGACTGCGAGGAATCAGCAACAAGTAGAGTATTATTCGCCCCAACCCCCACCCGAGCCACTGTATCCGAAGCCGTAGCAGCGTAAATATCGCCCTTGGTCGTTAGCACAGACCTAGTTTGTTTTGAGTCTAGTTGCGTTTGAATAGCGCTGCTGACTCCAGACAGATATCCCAAGACTGTTGATGTTATTGAAGAAACAGATATCTTGCCAGAGCCGTTGGAAATCAAGGCTCTATCAGCAGTCAAATCATCCGAGACAACTGTGCTTGCAGCCCCTGTGATTGCTCCTTGCTTGTTATTGATCTGAGTTTGAATATCAGATGTCACCCCTGCGACATGCCCAAGTTCTGCAGATGTGACGGCAGAAACACTCGCTAGTCCGTTAGAATCAGAAACTAAAGCCCTTGATGCGGTAAACACCTGAGGGCTTAATGAGACAGTATTTATTAAATCAGCCTCGGATATATACTCAATTCCAGAGCCGTCTGACTTAGTTCTGATATATCCTTTGTTCGTCATCAATGCTGGCAGCGTCGGGTCAAAAGAAGCAGTAAATCCTTCTTTCAATCCAATAGTTCTAGCCAGTTTATTTTTAACTCGCTGTATATATGTCGCTATTTTATCAAGCTGTTTCTCTAGACTTTCAGATGGAATTTTTCCATTTTCATCTAAATCTAACTCTTGAGTCGCCGCTCTATCTCTGTAGATAATAACAGTTTCCCCAGATGCAGGAGCAGAAAGAAAAGTAACAGTTCCGCCATTAACATAAACTCCATTTGCTTGTGTTCCAGATACCGTATAATGCGTCGTAATAGTCTGCGCAGTCTCAACCCCAGTCGTGTTATTTTTCTTAACAACAACAAGGTCTGACTGGTCAAAAAATATATAAGAAAATGAAAACGCAGTCGTTACCCCATTGCCCGAATACGCCACCCTGTCTACTGTACTTGAAAAACTCATGGTTCAATTCCCTCTTGTTTTAATTGTTCTCGTTTTTTCTTAATCTGTCTATGAAATTCAAGACCTCTCCTTGACATCTGAACCATGTTAAAGTAAGCGCCCTCAATAATTCTTTTCTTGTCATCCTCGGTAAATTTTGAAGACGCAGAGGTCACGGCTATAGTCCAGTGCAGCTTGTCTATTGCGCTCTTTGTGGCTCCTATTTCCCCCACCTCAGTCATTCTTGCTATTCTCGCATCAATAGCTGACTCAAAATTCATCCTTCTCTTCTCAGCCCCTTCGTCTGCTTTAAATTTCTTGTACTCATCGTAGACATTGCCAAACTCTTCTATTGACGCCATTGATGCGCTGGGGAACCTTCTGACAAATCTTTTTATAACAGGCACATCGCTAAGAGTTGAATAGCCCTTTTCCAAGTCCCTCTCCGCCTTCGATCTAGCATACGTTCCCTTCGGAACAGCCTTATCTAAGAGCTGCAACGCATACTGTCCAGCGCCGCCAGTCATGTTTCTTATGTATTGATCTACGACGATTGGGGAAGATATCTTTGCGTTTCTTGGACCTAACTGTCCTATCAGAGGAACTTTCCCAACTATGTTTCCAATAGCTCTTGCCGTATCGCTAGTATAAGGAGTGTACTGCTGATAAGGACTCGCATCTTCAAGGTGTGACGGGACTAACCTGTTGTTAGTAAAAAAAGACTTATTTGAAAACTGCTCAAACGGAGTTTGCAGCGCGTCAGGAACAGCCAGACCTACAACTTGACTGAAAAAATCATTTTTAAATGCGTCGAACTCTTTAGGGTTTTCCTGGAAGTATCTGTCTAGCATCATTACAGGTATGGTTCCAAACAAAGTTCCAAGGCCTTCTATTTTTGGCAGACGTATAGTGAAACCTTTGTTTATGTAAAAATTACCGTCTTCTTCTTTGTTGTTTTGACGACCAATAGTTGTGCCCAAGTTTGACTGAAATGTTTTGGCGTCGTCTTCGCTCTCCACTTTTACCCAGTAATCAACTGGGTAAAAATTATAAACCATCTTCTCCCACGTAGGGGCTTCTTTGTATTCTTCCCTGTCTTTCATAACAAGCCAAGACAGGATTGCAGGTACAGTAACGTACTGAGCTATTCTTAAAGATTTTGTCGCAAATGGAACTTTTTTGTCGGTCAAAAACCTAACCACGTTGTCAGGAGACTGTATGGCTATATTCAGGTATGCTTTCATCGCAGAATAGTTCGCCAGAGTCTCGCTCAGCCCCCTTCTTGAATAATCAAGAGCAACATCTCTGCCAGCCAGTCCAGCAGACCAAAGCTTGGGTCCAGACGACTCTCCCTCTCGGACTCGAGTATTTTCTATTATTCTTCCCAAGTTTTCCGAGACAAACTGCATAGTCCCAAAAATTTCCTTTGCTTTTGACATCCCGTTTATAACGCTTTGCCTAGCGTCGTTGTACTTTGGCGCTTCAAAGTCGTTTAGCGAAAGCTCCGCCAGAAACTCAGAGGAGTTTGCCCAATCCGAAAAAGCTGAGCCGCTTTTAATAAAAGACCTGAACTGCTCAGTGTTTTTAAAAGTAAGACTCATTATGGCTGAATAATACTCAGTCGCGTGCTGCCTCCATGTTGCAGAATCTGAGCCAAGACTTTTTATCATGGTGCCCTGGTAATCCTTAAACACATTGGACAATAAAAACTCTAGAGGCAGCGTAATGCCAAGTTTTTTTATTGAAACATATGCAGAAAGTATCCTCATACTCCAGTGAGAAGACACGGGGTTGTCTCCAATAGACTCTATCGACTCCTTTAAGTACGCTGGAGCGTCCTTGGATAGCTCCCATATCTCAACCTTACCATCTATTCTTCTATATACTTCGTTGTCTGCCAATGTCGATGCTATATCCTCAAATATGGAAAGGTCTGATTCCTTTGTTATTTCAATCAGCTCCCTGCCTTTCCACTCTATAAACTCTTTATCAAGATTTTCTTTCACAACGGCTCTATCTGTTTTTTTTGTTGCCAAGCCCATCTCTGAAAGCCTGTCTATTACAGATGCTCTAAACCTGTTTTGTTCTGCCATTCTTATTATTGCGGACTCAGACATAATTGAGCCTTCAATCGGGTCTATCAACTGAGCGTCTGTTGTTGATTTTATCTTTTTAAATAAATTTGATTTCCCAATGCCGGATGTTTCTGATTCCATTTGTTTTCTTAGCGGTATATAAAATGGATTATTTTTTTCTAAGTCTTTTATAAACTGCTCTGAGTACAGGCCAAGGTCTCTTCCGTACTCTAGCACTTTTCTTCTTCTGTCATACATTTTCTGAGCAACTGGCCTCATCTTGCTGTCTAGGTCTTTGATTATAACCTCTGCATCTGAAGTCTGCATAGGCTGGTCTATGCCTCTTAGTTTTTTTAAAGAATATACGCGAAGTGCTGTGAGGTAAGCAGAAAGCCCAACTCTATCGCCACCCGCATCTTCCATTATAGACTTCATCGATGGCCCGTTGACCGACAAGTCTTTTGCATTAAGGGTTCCATGATTTAAAAAATGCAGAACTTTCCCTTGATATCCGTTATAAACCCTTTGCAGAACATACGAATTTTTGTCGTCAAGCGGCATATCTTCGTCTATCATCTTCATAAGCTGCTTAACCGGGTACTCCTTTTCCCATATTTTTGTATAAGCTTTAGACGGCGCCTCTTTTAAAAATTTGTTCACCTGTGCATCAATCTCTTCTGTTGACATCTTTTTCTGCCCAACAGACTCTTTAAATCTCTTCATCGCCCCATGTATGTCAGAACCAACGTCTCCTCTTTCAAATTCCGATCTATAGGCTTCGACATCTTTTTTTATGATTTCAACAGATTTTGATTCTGTTGTCTTTGGTGGCGCAAGGTCTGTCCCTGTTTTTTCTGGCAGCAGCGGGGACTCTGCTGGGGCATCGAAAAAACTAGGTATGTCGTCACCTTCGGTTAAGAAATCAGAAACTAGGTCTGGATTTTTCTCGACGTAGGAAATAACTTCTTTCGGCTTCATTCCATTTTTTGCATATATATTTCTCAACTTAGCGGCGACATTTGAGCTGTATCTAAACCCCGACGCTATAGTCCCTATGCTGGCAATAATAGCTGCGCTTGTTGTAAAGTCTTCAGCGCTCGGCAATTCTCCCTCTAGGGCCTTCCCAAGAGTTGTCATTGTTATTATTTCTGTAGCAAGAGAAGACGACTTAACTACATTCTCGCCCACTTTCCCAGATAAGCCCTTTGAGACCGCCTTGCCCGCCCCAAATGTCGCCACGCCAACGGCTCCAGACTTTAATGTTTTTATAAACACTTCGCTTGCAAGATCAAAAAACTCAGAAGAGTTTTTAATTTCTCCTCTTGAATAGTACTCCATAGCCGCTGTTCTTATTGCCTCTGGCAAAGCATTAGCTGCGAATTGAGCAGATATTTCTGAGCCTATTGCCGTTCCGACAGGGCTGCCTCCTGAAACAAAAGCAGATATTGGTGCCCCTGCAGTTTTACCAGCTATATATCCAGCAATCATTGCCGGAGCGTCGCTAACAACGGTAGATAACCCAGAAGCTACCTTCATGTATGTAGGAGCGTGATCTGGGACTATAACATCTGGGAGCGCGTTTTTCCCACCAACTACCTTTGGTATTATTGATGATGCACCGACTTGCCAGCCAGCGTCTATAGCCTCTAAGAAGGTATCAGCCTCTTCCGGGTTGTATGACTCTAAATTTTTTGAAAACACAGAAGATAAGGTGCTCTCGTCCGGTTTTTTTATTCCTAATATTTCGTTTATCTTTTCATCGGATATCCCGTTGTCTCTGTAAGCATCAATTCTTCTCTGCTTTTCCAAAGATATTTTTTCTTCTGAAACGCCATATTTTCTCAGCTTTATTTCATCATCAATCCACTTTGACATTAAAGTTCACCATTGTTTACTTTTTTGATTATTTCGTCGTCCGACAACTCTTTGCCGCTGCTATCTTTTGGCTTAGGTGGCCTCGCTGCGCCGCCAATGTTTCCGGTAATTGAATTTATAACCTCTTCTTGTGATCTCTTAAATTTACCGACCAAAAAATAAAGGCTATCTTTAGATTTCATTTCAGGGTCCAGCAACTCCGACATGGGTACTCCCTGATTTTGCTTTTCCATCATCACCCTAGCCATCTCGTCTTTAAAGAGTTGCAATTGTCTTCTGCCCTCTGGGTCTCTTCCGAGGAACGGGTCTTTCGTTAGATTTTCTTCAGCATAAGATTCAAGGCCCTTTACGGCCTGTTTGTATGGAGCTATCTCTGGCCTGTTATAAAAATTCATCTGTTTTATAAGGGAGTGCATTGTTGTTTTTTTTATCTTATTGTCAGTATAATAATCTGTTATCACTGCTGGGTCCGTTATCGTTCCAGAAAGCACATCTGTCAGCAGAGATTTTGCGTAATGAGAGTCGTTTACAGTGACCTCTCTTGTGTTATCAGTCTTAATAATATTCTTAAGTCTCTCTTTATTGTCAAAACTGAGATCAAGTTTTTTGACTTCATCGTATGATAGCTTCCCTGCTTCAAAGTCAACATAAGCCTTGTTCATCAGAGCTTCTTGTCTGGCTTTGTCGGCATCTTCTTGCGATCTTCTGGCTCTGACTGTTTCTGTTTCTCTCCAGGAAAATTCAGACATAGCTTCTTTTTCAAGAGAGCGAACTGTGTCGTCGTCAAAATTTCTATCTAAGAAAGCAGTAGTCCTGAGCGCATCTCTCAATTTCGGCAGGTCTTCAGTTCTGGCATTTGCAATCAGACCTCTAAACTGAGCAACGTCAATAGACCTGGATATCTGGCTCCGCATCTTTTCTTTTATCTTAGCGTCAAGCGGCCTTCCCCCCATAGAAAGATTGTCGAGCATATCATTCATCTGTGTGTACGCCGACTCTCTCTGCGTAGGGTCTAATCGCAAAAGTTGAGTTGCTTTATCTACGGCGCTATCTACGTCTTCTTTTAGTTTGACTTTGGTCAACTCTGTCTGCGCTGCAAACACCGAACCTTTGATCGAACTTTTAATCTCTGTTCCATTGCGCCTAACGTAGTCTACACCGCCAGCCGTTGAGTATGACGACTGTATTTGGCTCAGTTCATTTTCAAAATCTTCGTCTATTTTTTCTGGGTTTATTGAACCAGCTTCGGCCTCTTGGACAATTCGCTGCGAGTATTTCAATCTAAGGTCGGCAAGCTTTGCAGAGCCTTCAGCCACCTCTTTGTTCTGCTGGACTTCGTTTAAAACCTGACCAACATCTTGAATGGCCGAGCCTATCCTTTGCAACCCACGAGCCTCACCGCCCTCTACTGACGGATTTCTACTTGATGTGTTAAAACCAGCCGGAGTTGCGACTTGCTGTATATACGATTTAATCTGAGGCATTTATTTCCCCCTCGAAGGAATCATTGAATATGCTCTAACCCCGCCAGATAAAAGAGTTGCTGCCGCGCTCAAGGTGCCTAACGATCTGGTCTCTTTAGCTCTAAACCGCTCGTAACTGGCTTCATCTTTTAATCCAGCAGCTTTGGCTTCACCCGCGTATCTTATGTTTAAAGCATCTAACTCGGCGTTCGCTGTTGACTCCGCGAGAACATCCATTGGCGAGCCTTCCATAGAGACGCCACTAGCTCCATACGCAGCCCTGATTGAGCCGAGTTCTTTTCTTGCCATAATCCTTTGGCGTCTTTCGTCCTGAGCCGCTACAAGAATCGCCCGCTCAGCGTTCATTTCTGCTACATTTGCATTATATTCAGAAGCTCGCGCCTGAGCCTCAGACTCTTTAAGTTGCCCGTATGCGCCGATTCCACCACCAACTGCAGATAATATAGGGCCAGCAAAACTCATTTAACCCTCGCATATAAAGAATAATCCAAGCCTGTCAAGCCGTATTTTCTCATTAAATCAGCCTCTAATTCAAACCCTAATAATCGGACTAGCCTATGGCCTTGCTTGAAACTGCGGATAACCGTTGCCTCTATTCTGTCGCAATCTACCTCGTCAATCAACCTTTTCATTGTTCTGACTATGGAAACAAAATGCTTCCCAGAGTCTGAAGAAATAAACGCAAACGCCTCGCCCCTGTGTCTCCAGTATTCAGCAACGCCAACGCAAGCTACGGCCACGCCATTAACGAATATCGTGTAACTATGGGCCAATCTTTCGGCGTACTGAAACTGCTCATCCGTAAAGCTCCTAAGCTCAATCACGTCGTGATTCTGTTTTTTAATCAGCTTGATGTGCTCCGTCTTAAATCTCTCAACGGATACCATCATCGGTCCTGAGTATGCATCTGCGGCATTAAAGCTAATAAAGTCATCGGTGTCGGAAAATCGTGCATTATACATATCTGATTTTCAAAATCATAGTCCATGTCTGTTTCGCCTGACATTATGCCGCTATACAGAGGTGCCGCCTGATTTAGCTGTCCGTTTCCGTCTTGAAACTCAAAAGAGTACATATCGTCAAAACTTTGACCGTATTTAAGTCCAAGAGTCCTGTGGAGAAACGCGCCCAGCCGGTGTAATCGCCTAGTCTTCCCCAACGCTGTGCCGTCTGCGGAGCCAGCCTCAATCCTGTTAAACTTCATTTTAGTCTGGTATGGCAGTCCAACGTGAACGACGGCGCATGGCTCGTCGAGAGTTATTGCTCCTCCGCTCACAGTGTATGAACCTAAGTCAGCACCATCCCCACAGACTCTAACCATCTGCCCTTGAAGGTGAGATAATCCAGAAATAGATGTAACAAGTTTTCTAGTCTCTCCGCCAGAAACGTATGCCGTATATGAGCTAGAATCTACGTTTGCTCCGGCAAGAGTCGTAAGTTCAAACGTATTTGCCGCAGCGTTCGCCACCTTATAGATGTTGCCATTTAGCTGGGTCATGCCCAATATGTCGTCAAACCTAACCGTATCGCCATTTGAAAAGCCATGAGCAGCGCAAGTCGCAACAGCAGGGTTTGCTTTCGTCACCCCTGTCACAAGTATTGCAGAATCGTAAGTCAGGCCGCAGTCTACAAAAAACCCGTCCTGCTGGTCTACCTCTTCATCAAAAGGTTTTCCAATGTATTCAATATATCGCTTAGTTGAGCCGTTGATATATCTCTTAACGACCAACCATATTTCATCATAAGAATTGTCATCTGTAGGAATCACGCATACAGACTCGACTATGGCCGGATTGTTTGCCGCATCAGAATATCCACCAATAACATGACGGTGCCACGCTGCTCTCAGCCCATCGACATCTCTTTCGTATGTCATGCCAATTAGAACACCATCTTCTCTGGCGCCCCAGACTATTTGCTCTGGCTGTCTTTGAAGCGATATCTGATTAACTCCAGACTCGGTTATATGGTGAGCAAGCTGAGTCATGTCTTGGCATCTAAACCCATCGACATCATAAAAATAATTAAACTCTCTAAGTTTTCTGCCAGACGCCTGAGTAAAAATAACAGCTTTGCCGACCTGCAGTGGCTGAATATATTTGCTGCCGTATGATGTAGTTTTCTTTGCAGTAACAGATGTCGGAGTTATCGGAGACTGGGTAGACGCAGATTTAATTAGATACTCGTTTGAGTTCGTTCCGACAAGCAATCCTTTTTCGTCAGACACAACCCACTTACAATTTGCAGACTCGTTTGAGTTTAGAAAAAATGATACGGAATTGTCGTCTGATACGGTTCCGCCAGCAGCAGATGGAGAAAAATTCTCGTAATCACCAACCACTGAACCCGCTATCAACTGTTGTGGCCCAACAAGAAATAGTCTGTCCTCATGGAAGCAGCCTGCGGCTGGATATCCTGTTGTCGCTGAGTATGCGCCGAATTGGAACGTTGTTTTCGCGTTTGTATTTGTCAGCGTAGACTTCACAGTTGCGGTAACAATTCGTCCACTGGTATATCCTGTTATCAATGCGTAGCCCCACGTAGTTCCTTGTAGCATCCTTATATACCTACCAACATCATCCGATCTGAATATTGCTGGGTAAAGATCGCAACTCCCAGTGCTGTCGGCGACGTAAGTTGAGCCGTTAAGTATAAAGTTGTTGGCATCAATTACGGTTATCTCCCATGTTCCAGCAGTCCCAGTAGCCGTTGCTAGACCAGGAAGCGTAACCAAGTCTCCAGTTTTAAATGCTACCGCTGACGCCAAACCTCCGTGATTTATCAAATACCTACCGCCAGAATTTGTTGCACTGAGAGCGGTCCCACCAACGGCTGATACGGTAAGGGAAACCGAGCCAGTAGCCGAGCTAGGCTCTATTTGCACATTTGTATTTATATCGTAGTAAAACAAATGTCCATACGGACCGTCTAGAGTGACCACTTCGGACAAATCCCAATTCGTATCCGAAACCCTCACCAACCTCCTCGGCGCGTAGTCTTCATGGAAAATATATAACAAATCGTTAATCTGACAAAACGACAACTCAAATAAGTCCAGCACATCATACGGAGAGGTTATCTCGTAAGCTGCCATGCCAGATTGAATTTGCGCTCGCTCAGTATAAAATCTAATGTATTCCTCTCCAAACTCTAAAACGTAGGCCTGCTCATTTGAAAAAACAAACTTTTCTAAACGGACTTTTTTTGTAGAGTCTTTAACCTCTGCGATATAATGAGTCCCGTCTCTTTTAACTGCTCCGCCCTGTATTCTTGGAACGGCGTTTTGACATAACTCCTGAGAAGCTGCATATCTGTCAAGATCAACCCTGGCCCTAGCTAAAGGACCAAACTCTCCAGCAGAAAAATTATTTATTAACGGACTCGCTTTAGGCACTTAGTACCTCACCATTATCCAAGTGTCGTCTGGAGACTTCGCAGGAACAGACTGGATAGCGTTTTGCTTTCTGGCTCTTTTAATAATCTCGTCGTAGTCGGCTCTTAATGATTCTTTTTTAGCGTTAGACTGAGTTATTTTTTCACACATTTCATAAGCCATTTTTGTTGATAATGCCTCTCTGAAAAGTACGTCCATCTCTGTCGGGTCATCAATTCTTCCTATATATCTTATATAAAGCGGAGCAGCTTCGTCACTGATAATTTTCCTGTTCTCAATAACCCAGTCTCTGTAAACATTGTCATCTTCAGCATAAGGCGGAATGACAAGAAGACAGTCTGAAGGCAATGTAAATGAATTATCTCTGCCCCATGCAGGAGTCGGGGTATCCGCAGCAAGAGATGCTCTTTTTATAGCAAACGCCCACCTATTGCCCATTAACTCAGAGTCTCTTAAAATTGAATAGCAGGCATTGCACTCTTGAGCTGAAACAGAGATTTCGTCAATGCTGACAATTCTTTTTGCGCCAAGTTTTTGCAGCGCCCTGTTATAAATTTCTAAAACTGATGCCATAGTTAGCTCCTATTTTAAACCTAAAAACTTGCCTACTGTAAGAAGTTTTTGAACAAAAGCCCCGAAAGTCCCTGGTGTATTATTAGACGAAAGTTCAGCACTCCAAGGGTTGCCAGCGCCACCAGCGTCATTGAGCTTTTCGCCCATAGTGCCAGGGTCGTTGTTATCAACAGCAACTGCGCCCCATACCGCATCGGCCAATCCTTCAGGGCTTAGTGGAGTAGGTCCACCAGCCTCGGCAATCATAAAGGCCAAAGCTGTTAGATTTGCGGACACTGATAGTTGCCCGGTCGCGTCTGCCGTTACTGAAAACTTAGCCCCAGCCGCAGCAGAGCTGGTAATTATGAGCGTTCCGTTTGCCTGCAATGATGCAGCGCCCGCCAGAATTGCATCAAGTTTCTGCATTGTCAGCGTGCCATTTGCTACCGCTGAAACGATTTGATCTAGTTGTGCGTTGGTTACTGTTATTGATGCGCTGGCCGATGCTTGTAAATTACGAGCGGGGATTAAAGAAGGAGAGCCTGAAATGGCACCACTTGCCTCTGTGTAGCTAGAAATAGAGCCTGACTTTTGAGGCAAGATAAACGAACTAGGGGCAAGATTCCCATTGGGATATGCAGAGAATGTTTGGTTAAAGCCACCCGCATTTCTATTCCTACCCCCACCTTTCAAAGTATTCCCTATTTGTCCAGAGTAAGCTCCGACAAATTGATTAACACTTACAAAAGCAGCTCGTCCGTTATATCTAAGCATTATCCCCAACCAAACTCTAAAGACCCATAAAAGTTACTCGATGCCGCCGTGGCCGCCCCCGCGAAGTACAACCAAGTCAAACAAGCGCCATCGTGTATTTGAGGCAGACTCGGAAGGGCATTAACAAAATCGCGCTCTGATGCAATAGTTGCCGCCACCAAAGGAATAGTCATCAGTGGTCGTGCCAGAACTAAAGCCGCAGTTCCAGCGCTAGATGCCGCTGAAAGCTGGACAGATTGAACAGACCTTATTCCATAGTCACCAGATGCCAAAGGTAAAAATGGCCCATAGTTATTCGCCGCCGTACCAGAGTGTGTAATATGCGGAGTAATCGCCGAAGCTGTGCATGACACAGTTACAGGCAAAGTGTTCCCTGAGTTATTATCTTGGTCTGTGTATGACATAGATAAATTGTGTGCCGTCGCGCCCGTGGTAGTCGTGACAACTAAATATGCCCGAACCCCTAGCCCATTCGCATAGCGCAAAGTCGGAGTGCCCAGCAAAGTTTGCAATGCCGATGAGTTCATATTTATACCAGGATAGTATCCCTGCATATCTACAAGCATTAGTTGCGAAGGGACGCCTGTAGCTACTGCGGTAACAGCGGAAGCATTTAAAAGATGCTTCGTGTCGGTTGATACGTTCCCGCCATTTCTTAAACCAAAGATTTGAGTGCCATTGCCAGACGATTCATTGCAAGTTGTCCAAGTCAAAGCAGTGCCCGCCCAAGCGTTAGCTATTGGTGTACCGCCCAAGGCGCTCATATCATACCAGCGGCCAGCGGCGTATGCGGCGGCACCAGTGATTTTATTCCAATCATTTCGCCAGTATTTACCAGAGGTAATTTCGTTTATAAGGTCATCCATTGAGGTAAAAGGCATACTCTCTCCTATGTGTTTATAAAAAGTAGTTCAGACCTGAGTGCTCCTGCACTTGTGCCTGACCTTTGAATTAAAAAATTTAAGTAAGCGCCTTGTTTAATCTCTGGCGGCGTTAAATCATTCACGCCGAAAGTTTTTTCCACTGGCGCTCTAGCCTCAATAAGGCTTATAGTCGCTAACGGCTTCACAAGAGCCAAACAAATAAAGCCGCCTGCCGATGCTGCAAATTGAACCGAATCAATGCGCTTTACTCCAAAACTGCCATCAGTCAAAGGCCAGAACGGAGTCGCTGAGCCAGCCGCCGAAGCTGTGCCTGCTCCTGTTGCGCTAACTCCGATTGATAATCCTGCAATAATGTTTCGAGTAGACGAGCGAGAAACATCGTTAGAATCTGTGTAGTTAATAGTTAAAGATGCCGTTGTTGTAATCGGAGCTTGAACTATCGCAACAATTCTCACGCCTATTCCATCAGTGTATCTTGTTAATGAACTTGTGTTATCTAAGACTTGTGGGTCTAAATCATCGCAATCTATTAAAGGGTAAAATCCTAAATAATCTAATAAATGAACTTGATCTGGCGAAATTGTATTAGCTGCTGTGTTGGGATTTAAAGCTTGCCACCTTGCTAGATGCTTTGTCTTGTTAGTCTCGAATGGCCCGACATATACGCCGCCATTACCAGAACCCTCCAAAACGTTAAAGGCTTGTTGTGTTCCCGCAAAAGCATTGTATTTTGGCGTTCCAGAAGTTTGATTTAAGTCTACAAAAAAGCCAGCGGTTGAGGGAACAGGCGTAGTCTTAAAAACATACTGATAATGGTATGAACCACTATCAGCTATAGCTTGTCCAATCTTAGAAAACGCCTTAATCGACATTCGTAATCACCACTATTCTTGCATCTTGAACTTGTCTCATTTTTTCAATAACATCTTCACGCATATAGGCCGCACAGATACCAAAAAGCTGCTCATTGGACTCTTTCAGAATCTCAATAATTTGTTTTAATTGTTCTTCGTTCAACCCTTCAAGCATAATTAGTCCAGAGTAAATGTTAAGGCATCAGCCGCAAACTGTGGCTGGATACCTGTAGATACTGGGATTGAAGTATTCAACGCCGCACGAACTATGATGGTTCCTGCGCCAGAATCCGTAGTTACTATTGCGCAGTATGTGATAGTTTCAGAGCCAGAAGTACACTGAGGAAACTGCTCAAGGTTTGCGTTCGAGATCTCATTCCCCAAAACTGTAAAATCAGTCGCTCTGGTAACTGCTACCCTTGCATACGAGCCGTAAGCCGCCTCATTCGTGGTGGCTGTTCCCGCCTCTCCTGGGTCTGCGGTGTAAAGCGCTAACCATAAATCTGTATTTCCATCCCATGATACGTTTGTTCCGACAAAGATGTAGTTTAATACCGCCGTCTCTGCTGTGTTTGAAAAGCTCATTTATTTCTCCTAACTGTAAGTTAAACTTGTTCTATTATCCCAGATGTTATCAAAGTTGGCGTCGCCATCCGCATATAGTATTGTTCCGTCAGACTCTGTTTCTCTAAAGACTCTCCAGACAGAGCCAGAAGTAACAGAGCCAACAGCGGCTACGCCATAATAAATAAAGCCACCAACGGTCTGCGTTCTGAATGTGTACGGTGTAGATATTTGATCTACACTACTCTTAACATCTTGAAGCTGATTGCCAGAGCCGCTTCCGCTGTATTTCATTTATCTGTAATATGTTATGTTTAATTTTGCAGAGCCGGTGACTTCGATAAGCTTGATCTCAGAGAAATCCCCCGTGTACATGAGAATATCTCCAGCGGCAATGATCATCCCGACCGACGCCGTTGGGTCTGTGCCGTCATCTCTCCATCGCACGTTTTGGGTCTCGGCCTGAATCATTGCTAATGTGGCTCCAGCGGGAGCTGTTATACCAGTAGCGGCGGCCAAAGAAGTTATTTGCTGAAAAGCCCCCTCAATGGTCTCCACATATCCAGCTCTTGTCTGAACACCCTGTACTTTAGGCATTATCCCACCATTTCCTTAAGTTTTTTTAACTTATGTTCGTACTCAGCAATTAGTTCGTTTGAATCTTTTTTTAACTGCTCAGCCTCTTCTATTGATCTCTTAGCTTGAGACATCTTTTCTGATAAACTTTCTTTTGCTTTTTCTTTTTCAGCCTCAAACTCTGACTTATCAAGTTCAAATTTTTTGAACTTCAAATCAACTTCTAAAGATTTTTTATCTAACTCTAACTTTTTTTTATTTAACTCAGAAGACTTCTCAGAAATATCTAGCTCCATTTTTTTTATATACTCTAGCTTTTCATCTGCTTCCGACAGCTTAACAGACCACTCTGCGATCTTTTGATTCGTCAGATTATACTGTTTTTTTAACTCTTGATAATCTTCAGAAATTAAATCTATAGCTTCTTTTACTTTTTTAGCGTCAGAAACTATAGCCAGAATTTCTTTCAACTCAGAAAGTGCAGAGCCTTGAAAAAGCCCACTGCTTTTCATCTGCATTTAAACCACCTTATGCTGGAGGCCAGTTGCCTTTTAAAATATGTTGTTTGAACTGCTCAAGCCCTTCTAAAACTTCGTCTTTAGTCAAAGAACGCTGAGAAACGCCATCTCTGCCATAAACAGCAGTTGCATCTAAATCCACAGTCAATTCGATAAATTTAGAGTTTGTAGCGCTTCCAACCTCTTCAGTCACCTGTCCGTCTACAGCTTGCTCTCCGGCATTAACTTTATATCTTCGTGTAGCCATTTAAACCTCATTAAAAAGGGGCCGAAGCCCCTGTTGTTAGATCGCGTACAAGCACTTTGCTAAAATTGTTCCAGCAGCGTCAGCGTCGCCAGTCAGGGTGATAACAACGTCGTAAGAAATTGCAGGGTCTGCCGACAAGCCAAGAAGCTCGTAAACTTTTCTGTAAGAGTTTGCAGTGGTAATAAGATTGCCATTGCTAACCTCTAAAGCTGCGATTGCTCCGTCTTTGAAAGACTGAGACGCAATGAAAAAATCCGCATCTACAACAGCGCCGCCATCAGCAGTCGTCTTATAAAGACCAACGTGACCAACAGTAGTTGTGCCGATATCTGGAGCTGTCAATCGCAGAGAATGAACTACTGCGTTTGATGGAATTTGCCCCAAGATATATTTTGAATTTGCGGAATTTCCACTTGCCACAGCTACGCCAGCTTGAAATCCGCGCAGAGCAGCAGCAGCGTGAGCCGCATCGTTAATTACTTTAGGCGACGCATCTCTATTCGTTATCGCCTGTGATTTTACAGTTACTACAGCCATTTAAATCTCCTTAAATTAGTTATCAAAAAAGAGGGGTATTCCTACCCCTCGGTTAATTAAGCCTCAGAACACTTGATTTCGATTACTTTTTCCTCGTCAAGACGAGTGGCGCCGATGGTCATTTTCAGGTAAGCCTGCCAAGGATGGCCTGACAAGTCTTTGCGCTGGTCTACGTCAGTGTACAAAGAACCCCATTGACCCAAGTGCATACCAGACTTAACCCATACTGGAACCTGGCGATAAGATGAACCATCTACGCCAAGCAGCTCAGTGTGGATAAAGTTAATTCCCATGAATCGAGTGATTTTACCGTCAACCAGAACTGGCTTAGAGTTGAAATCAGTTGAAATCACGGTGGTTTCAGCCAGAAGATCATCGTGCTGTTTTGCGGTGATAGCCGCATAAACTTGCTCTGAGTTAAGGTCTACGTTGTAAGCCATCAGAATTTTAATAGCTTCACGCAGCTTCCTAACATTCAGACCTGTCGCAGAAGATGCTCCCGCATTAGCGGACACCTGATTTGCAGACAAGAATGAGGTAGAGCCAGAACCAGTTTTACCAGTCTTGGCATCACCAAAGAAAGCATTGATAACCTCTTGGTCCATCTGACGATTTGCAGCAGCAACAGCGTTTGCAACGTAAGAAGATTTAGGGTCAGTCAACAGTCGGGCTTGGTCAAAACTATCTAACAGTTGTGGCAGATCGTAGTCGTTAGGAGTAACCCAACGTCTATCAACCACAGCATCCACGCGACCGATATCAGCAAAACGGCCAGCAGGAGACTGCATAGCAATTTTTTCGATCTGGTCTACTGGAGAGGCTTGTTCGCCGATGTGCGAACCATTCATAACAAAACTTTTTAAACGGGCATCTTTTTGTTGCAACAGTAACTGGATGTTAGTTGCGTATTGTTGAGCGTATAAGCTCGGTAAATTTGCAGACATTAAGTCCTCCTTAAAATAAATTGAATTTACATCTCACGATGTTCTCTTCGTTTTATTCCTGAAAGGACTTGTCCGCTTTCGCAGGGTCTATTTCTTAGAATTTAAATAGCTTGCGATCTTTCGCGCCGTCAATCGGCTTCTGACCTGAAGTTCCCGATGTTTGCTCTGCTTTCGCAGATGGTCCGGCTGAATCCTGCATAACATAACTCTCATAATCCTTCGCTCGCGCTATCACCTCACTTGCGTCGAGATGAGCTTTAGAGACTAAAGCAAGCTTTAAACATTCGAGTTTTATTTCTACACTCACAGCCGTACCTCAATTCTTTTTTACATCTTATGTTTTGTCAATAAATTATTTTAACTTAGACCTACGTCTGCCCAATGGCCCATTTATTCAGGTTTTCAAATTCCTGCCTAGCCTGAACATCACCGTTATAATAGCGATTGAACCACTCAGTATCCTGCATCAACTGATTGATTTTTTCTTTGGCCTGAGCTGGTGGCAACACCTTTGTTCCAAAGCCTTTCGCTCCAGTCCCGCCGACAAAATCAGGCTCGCCAATTTTGGCGCCGATATTATTCAATAGCTCCATGACGGGCTGAAATCCCATAACTGACTCCAGCTGAGCCACTTGCTCCGAAGTAATGCCAAACTGTTTCGCTGCCGATTGAGCCACTGTTAAATTCTGATCGTAAGCGGCTCCCCACTTAGTCTTTAACTCATTCACCATCTGATCGGCTTTTGCCTTGTGCTGCGTCTCTACCTCTGTGGCCTCCACTTTAGCGTACTCATCAAACGACTTAAACAGAGCCTCTGCTTGATTTCTATTTAACCCCAGCTTGTGCGCAGTCTCTGTGTACCACTTAGCTAATTTCTCGTTTTCAGCCCTAATCCCATACTCTTCTGGTTTTTCTGGGCGCCCAAGACGCTTCCACACGTCTGCCATCGCCTTCTCATCACCGAGATTGTCAGGCACCTGCAACAGCTTCTCTTTAACACCAATCAGCTTCTCAAGGTTTCTATACGAGTCCACAACTGACGCTGGGTCTTTAAATCCCTTCGTAGATACATAACCCTTTAAATCATCAGAAAGACCAGTGTGCCAATCTGTAGGAGCAGGAATCCCAGCAGTATTTGCAGCCGCAGTCCCAACTGGCGTTTCGTTCGTGCTCGCTCCAGTTCCGTTCGGCGTCTCAGTTCCACTCATTATTTTTCCTTTCCATACTTATCCCAGTATTCATCGGGGGTAAGGTTTAAATGTTCCATGATACGCAAGAAAACTTCCCGTCTCCCCTCGAAACAGGCGTGAATCCTTGCGTCCTCATGGAAACATGGTTTATTCGCTTTACAAAATTTCGCTAAATCCTTTAACACAGCATCGACCGCGATATCGTCTTTTTTAAAAACCAGCATATAAGCCGTCTGACGACCGCGAATGAAATCCTTAGCTTTTTGAATTAAATCCATCAAACCTCAACCGACGATTATTTCTTAGCTGTCTGCTTCATAATAGACGCAACACTAGGGGCTGCGTCAATCATTTGTTGTTCCTGCTGGGCCTGCACTCTTTGCTGTCTAATTCCCTGCACCTGCTCCATAGATCGCATCCATCTCTCAGGAGTTCCCTGAATCGACGCAACCTCTGGAATAATAACATCCCAATTAAAATAATCCAGCGGCTCAGGATTCTGAGTCACGTTCACAACCTGCAGCGCGTTCTCGACCGTCCTCATTAAACCAGACGCCTCTTCAGCTCTCTGCGCTCTGCTAATCGGAGAATCGTATTCAATCCGGTACTCACCCTGGGCTTCAATCAACTCCTGCGGCATCTCAGGCAATACGCCGAGTTTCGCTAGAATATCTATCTCTCGCTCAATCATAGGGCCGAGCTTTTCAGTGTGCTGCCGACCAATCGTGGGCGCGAGCAGCATCCCTTTTTCCTTAGTTCTCTCTAAAACTTCAGTCGCAGTCATCTGTGGATTTTCTGTCAGAATCTGAAATACGCTCGTCAAAAACGCATCTTTAATAACGGCACGCTCCTGCTCCATCATATCAAGACCGATATCTACTCGCCCGACCTGAAGCGCTTTTACCAACTCTCGACCGTCAGAATTAACTCCGCCGATATTCAAAGCTCCAGCTCTCATCGAAAATCCATCGGCAATCCCGTCATCCGCAACCAACAACACGGGGTCTACAGTTCTCTGCCCCTGCTTTAAAACTGTTTTTTTCTGCTCATTCAATACTTTAATTGTCGGCAAAACCATCATCGCTGGCGATCTTCCATAAACTTCAATAGGCGACTGATCGTACCTAGAAATCGAATACGGGAACGACGTGTATCCGCCCTCTTCTAATTCAAATCCGCCATCGCACAGTATGTAACACGACACGTACTTCATCCCGCGAAAATCTAAACGGTTGGGGTCATACCCCTGTTTTCTTGGATAAACCGCGTGAATAACGTCATACTCTCTCTGTTCGTTTTTCTCTTCTCGTACTTTTTCCGGTACAGTCTTGAACCGCTGCAACAGCTGAGCTTTCGTCATTTTAAACTTACGATACGCCTCGTCTACAACGCCCTGATGATTTTCACAAAACGAAACCTCAGACAAATGTATATTTTTATACCTTAAACCAACAGAGCCACGCAGCTCGTCGGTAAATAAACACGATGTTCCATACGCGCCCAACGACAGAAAATCCTTCTGATTCTGAGCTGAGAAATTCGCCACAGGTGAGTATCGATATCTGAACAACAGGTTATTCACCTCTTCAAAATACAGCCTCACGTTTTTCGACTTCATCAAATACGGAGACGACGCCGACAACCTGTGCCATGTCTGGTTTCTCGGAGTCAGCAAACTATCTAGAATCGCGCCAAACCGTGACAGCGCAATCGACGCCGTAGAGTCAAACATCAACTCAGTATTTTTCGCACCCTTTGTTCGGTCTCCACGGAATAAACCACTCGACGCAGGGTCAATTCTTTCTGCAATCTCCTGCCACTGATTTTCAAAATTTATACGATCTGACATCAGATCATCGACTTTTTTTACTATATTATCGTACTTGCCCTGCTCTACCTTACCAGCCTGTCCAGTTTTATTTTCCATTATTTACCCATCAGGCTAGGTGAAGACAGGTTCAACAAACTTGACGCAATACCTCGCCGTCCGCCAATCGTTCTAAACGTGCCAGACCGACCAATCGTTTTCGGAGTTATCATTTCAGCAGATTTCGACGCATCTTCCATCGTCGGTGGCGCAGGGATTTTCGCAGCTTCAGGTGGCTTCCCGCCCATCGCGCCGCCAATCGTCATCGCAGCCAGAGAATCAACAACAGGCTTTCCGGCCACAGCCGACGCCCCAGTAATCGCAAACATTGGATTTATCGCAGATAACGCAGAACCGCCGCTCATCAGGCCTCCCGTCATCTCACTCTCTCAGACAATATATCCCTTAAATTCTTACACTACCACATTTATAGGTCAACCCAAAATGCCGTAGTCTAGGTCTTTCGCAACCTTCTGCTTTCGCTGCGTTTTCATCAGGGAATTATCCCTGCGAGCCACTTTCACCGCAAACGTACACGCCAGTGCGTCCGCAAAATCCGGCGACGACAACCCGCGCGATTTCATCTTCTCTTTCGACTCCAGAATTATCTGATCTCGGTTATTAAAACTGTACTCTGGTCCAGCCAGATCATCAACCAACTCTCCGCCAGATATGCACCCTTCTTTCAGCCAATCCCGAATCCGGCCCCACAGCTCTGTCCGCCTGTTCGCATACGCCTCATCTTCAGACTTACTTCCGAACCATACTTCGTGCACCTTATACCCCATTTCTCTCAGCCTATCGATAATACCAGTCCCGTTTCCGGCATCAACGCACACGGCGTCTGGCTTATATCTTTCGATCAACTCAGCACATTTATTCGCCATCCACATATTATCTTTACCTTTAAACGACATAATCGGAATGGTCCGAGCGTCCCTACCTCTGCGTAAACAAATCGTCGAGCTATCCGTTCCAAACCTCGCTGGGTCTACGCCCATAATCAGCCCTGCATACTCATCCTCAAACAACTCTCGTTCGATTGCCCCCTGGATAATATCTCGACCTATGAACTGGCTGTCCCCCTGCCTTGGAAACTCGCCCTTAACCTCAATCCTGGTTTCGTCCGAGTCTTCGCCATACTTCGCTATAATCTTTTCGTAGACAGTCTTATCAGTTCCCTCAACGGTTCTCGCGTCAATATTCAGCCGCCACCAGTATTCTCGCATCTTGTGGAAACATTCAAAAAACGCACCTGTGTTCCTCCGAGGATTCGAGAACACAAACCAAAACCTATAAACGGTCGGCTCTGTGAAAAACCCCTCTGATACGGTCCATATCGGAGTCGGAATACCTGACGCCTCATCCATAATCAGACATAATCCGTTCATGTTGTGCGCACCCGCAAACGCATCAGGATTTTCTTCGCTCCATGTCTGCGCCTGTGCGTAATAATACCCAGTGTCAATTTTCAATTCATTCTGCAGTTTTTCCTGAAACCACTGCGCCGGACGCACGCTCATGGCCGCTTTATCGAACCAGTGCGAGTTAATCAGCATCGAGGTCCACTTACCAACCTCACCCCAGGTCTTATCTTTCAACTGAGCTTCTGTATTCGCTGTTACGATCGTCGTGCTGCCCAGCACGCAACTCTGCATCCAATTAATAATCCAACTCACCAGCGCAGATTTACCGATACCACGTCCCGAGCCAATCGCCACCTGCAGCACTATCGGATGCTCACCACGCGCCACCCGACGCTTGTTCTCAGCTATGTGGTCGCGCATCTTGACTAGAACCTTTCGCTGCCAGCCTCTCGGCCCAGCTACATCGGCGAGCGGCGTTCCCTTCTGCCCCCACGGATACGCATACATAACAAACGACAACGGGTCGTCTTTTAAATCTCTACGCCACAACCGAGCCATCAAAGCCTGTTCATCAGAACCACTGTACGACTGACCGCCTTTAACCGCCATTCAGACCACCCGACACCATCAAACCTCCGCGAATAAATACCTATTGACACCCGACCAATATCGGGTATCCTATAAATACTTCTCACTTCTCTTTCTTGGCTAGGACGGCCCCACCTCTGGTGGAAACTAATTCGGACCGATCTGTCTTAACTCCACATCCCTCAGAAATTCTAACACAACCATCCCTTCACCATCTATTATCAACTGCATCGGGATTATTCCGTCTAATTCGTCGCATGGGCTGAGCAGGAATTTATCTACGAACTTATACGCCTGGACCTTATCTACGTGGCCTGACATCTTATATAATATATGGATACATCCCAACAGCTCTTCTGTGGTCGTGTCTGGAATACTCGCGTCATACATTCGTTCGTCGTATTCCAAACCCATGCTACCTCGCTATATCGGCACCTGCTCGTCTTCAGATACATTCTCCGGCTCGATCACGCCTGAGTCAACATTACGTCCGGCAACCTCGACCACCCTGCGCTCCGCATCTTCCAGGGCCGCCTTCAACGACACCTCGCCCCTGATCTCCAGCACATCGGTAAACATCTTCAAATACCGGCCCATCGCTTCCAGGGTTTTCGTCTTGTCATATAATTTCACTTTTTTAATCGTACCGACTGGGACTCGCTCGCCATCAACGGTCTCCGTTACCTCCATCGATTCAACACCAGCGATGCACGCGCCCAGCCTGCCCCACTCAGCCGATGGCTTTAACGCCCCGTTTTCATCATACAGACTCGCTAAATTCAGCGTACTTAAAGACTTATACTCCTCCAGCACGCGCTCAAACAACCACTCCTGTCTGGCTTTTTTCCCCTCTTCATACTTCAACTTACGAGTCTGATCGCCGTTAATCCATATCATCACCTCAGAATACGGCTGCCCGACTAACTCACAGTAATCAGTCAATGTCCCGCCCGACGCCAAGTGCATGAATATCTTATCTATACGCTGTGGGTCCGACAGCATCCGCTCCTGCACTAATAAATCAACCGGACGAACCTCAATATCTTTTAACCCGCGACCGCCGCCAACGCCATCGGCACCCATCAAACAACCCCCGCAAACTCGATCTCAACTAAATACTTCGAGTAATACACAATCTCTATCACCTTCCCTGTACTCTTAGAATAATCCCCAACAGACTTTGATATGCCGTTTTTTCTAATTCTTGTATCCCCGGGGAATACGATCGTAATCCTATCTCCTATTTGACGCATCATGTCGTATATCTTGTACTTCTTACGAGCATCAAATGCGTCCCATCTGACAAACTTTTTATCCTTGTTTTTGTTCACGACACTCTCTCCGGCTGGTAACATGGCTAACCTCCAACGCTTACATAATCTCCACAGAACTTACACAGGTCAACACAACTGGACTGATTCAATAAAATGAACATACAAACTGGACTACATTAAACTACGGTAGCGCGTCATTTTTCAAACTGACCCACTACGCGAAACTACCCGTTTCTAAAAATCGAACACTTGTAAATCGTATGTAAATTTTTATAATTTTAGAGAGGGGGTTCCGTAAATTAGAGAATCCGCCGGAAACTTTACCCCACCCCCACCCGTACTCCCCCATGTTAAATTAAACAAAAACTCATTTACAATCCGATGCTACTCAAAATAATGCAGGGCATTGCTACTAATATCACAAGACCTAATTGATAATGATTCTCAATAACGATGTGACAATTATTGTCAGTGTAACATAATGTAACTTATCGGAGGTTTCTAATTGAGAATGATTATCAATTTCATATCGTGTTGTTCCAGTTAATTGTAACAATAGACGCGATGTATAATAGTTATCCACAGGCTATTGTGGAAAACTGCAACTATAAGATTTCGTTATGATGATAATGATTCTCATTTAGAGCTGTTCGATTTACTGAAACACCACTTTTGCTTATATTATTGGCTGATTTATACATGTTTTTGTTTTGACGCACTGCTGTGTCACTAACCTAGTTAGTTAGCGCACTAACTCGCGTACTAACTAAAACCTCAATGATTTCAGGGGTATCACTAACTTAACTAACTAAATACCAACACTTACCGTATATATTAATATATATGTAAATAATATGTAAATAACGCTATACACCATACTATATGTAATATATATGTAAATAAAAATAATACCCTATTATTGATATTAGTTAGTTAAGTTAGTGAGGGTATTGAAATCATTAGGTTTTTAGTTAGTGACGTAGGTTAGTTAGCGAACTAACTCAGTTAGTGATTTTAACGCAGCGTATAAATGAGTATATAAGCGTTTTTAATAGCTCAATATTTGGCGATTATAATTAACGCACTGTGTAATATAGATATAGCGCAGAGGATAG
>Ga0172376_10002095_pt1 | contig 24806 bp, 21 predicted proteins | sample Lak35m_FD_121114 | JGI IMG/M metagenome (GOLD analysis project Ga0172376, IMG submission 121114) | Freshwater microbial communities from Kabuno Bay, South-Kivu, Congo - kab_092012_35m | ecosystem: Environmental > Aquatic > Freshwater > Lake | place: Democratic Republic of the Congo: South-Kivu...
TATGAAAAGTACCACTTCCTTCTCTGGCTGTAATGATCCTGTTATGATTCCAAAAGATTCCGTAAAAACGGACTGGGAAGTGGAATTGGCTGTGGTCATCAGTAAAAAAGCAAGATATGTTTCTGCAGAAGAATCACTGCATCACATAGCCGGTTATTGCGTGCATAATGATGTTTCCGAAAGAGAATTTCAACTGGAAAGGGGAGGTACCTGGGACAAAGGCAAAGGTTGTGACACTTTCGCCCCGATGGGTCCTTTTTTAGTGACCCCCGATGAAGCTGGCGATGTCCATCATTTACCCATCTGGCTTTCTTTAAACGGACAAAAGGTTCAAAATAGTAATACCTCAAATCTTGTCTTTTCCATTTCTGAACTCATTTCTTATATCAGCCGGTTTATGACGCTGCTTCCTGGTGATGTCATTTCAACGGGAACGCCTCCAGGGGTTGGGCTCGGATTTAAACCGCCTGTCTATCTGAAACCTGGCGATGTCATGGAGCTTGGTATCGAAGGATTAGGTACGATGAGGCAAGTTGCTATTGATTTTTCCTTGGATTATCAAATGCCAAAAGTATAAAACATGGATTTAGGATTAAAAGGTAAGCATATATTGGTTTCGGGCGGAGCTAAAGGTATTGGCGCAGGCATTGTTCATATTTTATCTGAGGAAGGTGCCATTCCCATTATTGTGGGGCGAAATGAGGCTGATAATCTTAAAATGCTGGAAAGCATTGACAATAAAGGCTTTGCCATTACTTCCGATTTAATCCATCCGGAAGCATGTGCCGATGCTGTTCAGCAGGCCGTAACATTAGTCGGGAGTATAGATGGATTGGTAAATAATGCGGGGGTAAATGATGGAATAGGTCTTGAAAAAGGGAATTATACTGACTTTATCGCTTCGCTTCACCGAAATTTAGTACATTATTATTTGCTGGCTCAGCATGCTCTTCCTCATTTGAAAAAATCGAAAGGAGCCATTGTTAATATCACTTCAAAAACTGCAGAAACTGGTCAGGGAAATACGTCCGCTTATGCTGCTGCGAATGGGGGCAGAAATGCACTGACCCGAGAATGGGCCGTTGAACTATTACCATACCAGATTCGGGTAAATGCCGTAGTTGTGGCTGAAAGCTGGACGCCATTATATGAAAAATGGCTGAATACCCTGCCGGAACCAGAAAAAATGCTTAAAAAAATAAATCAGAGAATTCCCCTGGAAAACAGAATGACTACTTGTGAGGAAATCGGACAGATGGTAGCCTTTCTTTTATCGGAAAAATCGAGCCATACCACCGGTCAGTTGATACATGTCGATGGTGGATATGTACACCTGGATAGGGCCATTGATTGATATTGTTTTGGTCTTTATTAACTTAATTCTTACATCATGAAATTAATCAAGGTAAAGGCATCGATTACTGCTCCCCTTTCACAAGTTTGGGAAAAGTGGACAAGTGCTCATCAAGTAACCAAATGGAATTTTGCCAGTCCTAATTGGCATTGTCCATCGGCAGAAAATAAGGTTGTAGAGGGAGCAGAATTTCATCATCTAATGGCTGCAAAAGATGGTTCTTTTCAATTTGATTTTTGGGGTACTTATCAGAAAATTGAACCTCAAAAATCAATAGAAATACTCTTAGGTGATAGTCGGAAAATGTTTGTTTCCTTCGAAAAATCAGGAGATCAAACTTTTATCGAAGAGCGATTTGAACCTGAGAATGAAAATTCCGAAGCATTACAGCAAGCGGGCTGGCAGGCTATTTTAGATAACTTTAAGCAATATGCAGAATCCTCTTTAACACCCTCTTGATTAACATGGAACATTTATACCCTGTATTGTGGATTCTTGGCTCCGTTTTAGCCCTCATTATTTTAACATCGACCTATAAAGTTCACGCCTTTATTGTCCTGTTTTTGGTGTCCCTCTTTTTAGCCCTGGCAACCATGCCTTTAGCAGAAGTTTTACCCTTAATGAAAGAAGGATTTGGCAAAACGATTGGAAATATTGGATTTCTAATTATTTCGGGATCATTCATTGCTGTCATACTGGAGAAAACCGGCGCAGCATCGATCATGGCAAAATGGTTTTTATCAAAATTAGGACATAAAAACGCCCCCATTTCCCTGGGAATGACCGGGTTTTTTAGTGGCTTACTCCTGTTTTGCGACACAGGATTTATACTTCTCAGCTCTTTAACCAAAGGAATTTCAGAAAAATCAAACCTTTCAGCACCATTCTTGAATGGGGTTTTGGCTATTTCCTTATTTTCGGTTCACTGCCTGACACCCACCCATCCGGGGATATTGGGAGCCATTGGTATCATACCTGTCGATTTTGGGCAGGTCTTATTTTTCGGCTCCTTACTGGCATTACCTGGCTTATTTCTAAGTTATCAATGGTTGAAATATGCCGACAGGAAGTGGAGCGAAGAAATAACAGTTAACATACACTTGCAAATTGATAACCCTCTTCCAAAAGAAGAAAACTTACCTGTTTTCAAAGCATTTTTACCTGTTCTGCTCCCTTTAATCCTTTTATTTATTGCTTCCTTCATAACCATTGTAAAAATAAATTTTCTACCAGAAGGTCTTACCTCTATTTTCTTATTTATAGGACAAGCGCCGGTTTCGTTAAGCATAGGCGCTTTGATTTCCGTTTATTTGTTACAAAACAGAGCTATTCCCGAGATCAATGCTATCATGGCAAAAGCCATTGAAAAAGCAGGAAGTATTTTAGTCATTACCGCCAGTGGAGGTGTATTTGGCTTGGTTATCAAAACATTGGTAGAAGATTTACCCTTAAATGAATGGCTTGGTGGTATAGGATTAGGCCTTTTCATTCCCTTTTTGATGGCCTCATTCCTTAAGATAGCTCAGGGCTCCTCAACAATAGCTGTTTTAACCACTGCAGCCCTGATTAGTCCCATGCTGGAAACCATAGGACTGGCTTCAACATCTGAACAATTAATGGTTATACTGGCAATGGGAGCGGGATCTATGGTATTTTCCCATGCCAATGATTCTTATTTCTGGGTAATTACCCAATTCTCGGGTATTTCACCCAACACCACCCTTCGGTATTTTTCAGTAGCCTCAGCCATTATGGGTATTGCCAGTATTTCAACTATTTTTCTTATTCATTTTTTATTTTTTTAAAAATCCGGAACGAAACTGACTTGATAGGCTATCTATAATTGATATTAATTTTAATCACTCAATTTATTAGTTATGAAAGCCATTTCTTTTTTAAAAGTACTTCCTATTATCGGATTATTTTCAGGTACCTTATTTGCACAGGAGTTACCAAAACCTGAAGAAAAGCCGGATTTCGAATTTCTTTCTACTGACGGTCTCTCCGAATTAAAGGGGCATACCTCAAGACCCATTCCCAATCAGTACATTGTTCTTTTAAATCCTACCGTTGCTAAAACCGCCCTGCAGGTTTATGGTTCACAGTCGTTTTCAAGCCGCGATGAACAGGCAAAAACCGGAGCTGAGGCGGAACGAAATGCACAAAACAGCATCCTGGCCATTGCTCAGAAACTAGGTATTTCCCAATCAAGCGTCTTGGGTATCTACAGCGGGGTGAATGTAGGATTTTTTGCTACTATCCCAGATGAGGTGGCAAAAAGGTTGATTGCAAATATCAAACAATTTCCAGAAGTCAGTTCTATTACACAAGATCAGACGGTTGCCAGAGCTGGAACCTTAACGAAAAGTACGGTACCTTATCTTATCAGCAAAGCACAAACGGTACCATGGGGCATCGCTTTTACTGGCTGGGCTAACATGCCAAATCAGGTATATTGGGCCTGGATACTGGACACTGGTATTGATTTACAACATCAGGATTTGAATGTCCTTGGCAGTGCCCCTTTTGCAAAATCATTTATTGCCGGCCAGACGGTTCAGGATGGACACGGACATGGCACCCATGTTGCCGGAACGGTAGCTGCAAAAAATAATACTTTTGGTGTTGTTGGGGTAGCTGCGGGCGCGAAAGTAGTACCTGTAAAAGTGTTGAGTAATGCCGGATCAGGATCCTGGGGAGGTGTATTAGCCGGAGTTAATCATGTGGCTACTTACGGAATCGCTGGTGATGTTGTTAATATGAGTTTGGGAGGTACAGGAACTTATGCTGCTTTAGAAACAGCCATCGCGACCTTAGCTGGTTCAAAAAAAATATTCTTCAGTATTGCCGCCGGCAATAACAATATTCCTGCAACGGGTTTTACGCCAGCCAGAACGAATGGAGTAAACGTCTATACCATATCTGCTATGGATAACAGATGTAATATAGCCGGCTTTTCAAATTACGGTAATCCACCGGTTGACTTCGCGGCGCCTGGGGTAGGTATATTATCAACTTACAAAGGAAACGCTTATGCTACGATGAGTGGAACATCTATGGCAGCACCTCATGTAGCTGGAATACTTTTATTAAATTCAGGACTGGTAAGAAGAGGGGGTTGTTGTGCCGGAAGATTATGTACTGACAAAGATGCCATTAAAGATTTGGTTGCCAAAAGGTAATTCATTCCCGAAATTATTTATCCTGTGAAATAAAGAGGTTTGCCATAAAGGGAAACCTCTTTTGTTTTATGAAAATATGCTATAATTTGTGTATTATCCTTCAATCTTTAAGGCAACGAACAGATGCTCCAACATTTTTTACGTTGAAATTAAAAAACCGGTTGGAAATACCGCTGTAGTAGTAGAGATAAAAGTACCAGGCGGCGTTATTTCCTTCCTCTGATGCACTCCAGAAGAAAGCATTATATCTGCCAAGGTTAAACTTACCATCAAGGTCGCGATTACCACCAGGCAGTGCAGAAAATCCACTTTCATCCGAGGCTCCCTCGTTGGGCAGGTACCAAAAAGTGGTACCCGTTAGTTTCATCTTTCCCCCAGCTATTGTTGATCCGCCAAGAAAATCTGTTATAACTAACCATTCATCGTCTGTCGGGATATGCCAACCATCCGGACAAATTCCTCTTTTATCCGACGTTGCAAATCCATTATACAAATAGCCATAGGTAGTCAGATTTTCATTATTGTGGCCATAAACAGTTCTTGAACCTGTATTTCTGCTACTCCATGTTTGGCCTGAGGCATTCCCATTGGGTCCGCCCGTTGTATCTAAAGGTATATTTGTGCCATCTTTATAAGTTGTCACTTTCAGATTTTCCTTCATCCAGCACTGTGTACCTATCTGAACAGTCGCATAGGTATTTCCATCTTTGTCCCTTACAGAGGGGATTCCCGGACAAGGAACATTCATACCGGGCAGATTAATAGTAGTAAAGGTAATCTCATTACCGTAACTTGTGCCCACCTCATTTGTAGCATAAGCCCTGACATAGTAAAGGGTATTTGGCACCAGATTTATCATATTTGATGTAAAAGATCCATTACCAGAACCATCTTTCGTTTTAGTGGAAAGAGAAACGGAAGGATTTGGATATATTGACCAGACCACGCCTCTTGAAGTTACAGGTGATCCTCCGTCTGAACTAATAATACCCCCTGATAGTGCAGTATTGGATTTAATTTCCGTTACGCTATTTGTTATTAAAACCGGAGGATTAGAACGCCACATTAATTTTCCATCTTTATCTATGGTCAACACCTGACCTGGCAAGCCAATATTCTTTGTAGAAATAATTCGGGCCGTATCAGCTATATTAGAATAATTTGATGTTAAGGCATACGGCACACTCACAAACTGTGTAATTCCAGTAATCATGAAATTATTCCCACCCGTCGGATCTGTTTCCGTTTTTAAGAAATAAGGTCCATCCTCCCAGGAAATAGCTGACATATTTCCTTTAATATTTGATCCACCACCTATCATTAGGCTCACCAACCCATTCTCATTTGTTTGTATCTTATGGAATTCAGAATAAACACTTATGCCTGTAACGGAACCCTGAAGAATACTAAGTTTAATATTAACTGCTTTATCTGAAACCAGATGACCAGCAGCGTCCCATATTACGGCCTGATAACTCATCAAATGAGGTGCCTGGGCCAATGTAAATTTACATACTGTAACACAGAATACACCTAAAAGAATAATTCTTTTCATTTCATTGCATCTTGACCAAATTAAAAACCCGATATTCTATTTTTGATTTCAATAATAATAGATAGTTCCCAGAAGGTAGATTTTTCAAAGATATCTCTGCCTTTTCTGACACTATCATTCCATTTTTAATTTCTCTTCCAACATTATCTATGAGGGAATATTTCACTGATCTATTTTCCTTATTAGAAAAAAGCAAGGTAACATCTTCAGAGGTAGGATTTGGATAAAGTTGCACATCCTTTAAGTGACCCAATTCCTTAATAGCTGTTATTTTTTTAGAATAAACTTGCTGAACCCCTTCATTTATATAGAAAGTTGATCCTTTTTTGGAAATATTCGACACTTGACCTACGGAGAAACTAAGGGAACCTCCATTTGTTTTTATGTGTCCTCCTGTTGTGGAAAGCGTGTTTTGTCCAATTAAAGAAAATGCAAAACACAAAGACATCATGATTAGAACAGAGATGTTGTTGAAGATATTGAACAACATATTTCTAAAGATGTGGTAACATATCTGAAAATAGGGCATTATCTGTATAGAGAAAATATATAGAAATCCTTAATAAAAGGAAAAAGAATTCACTTCATCATTTTCCTTTACACAATTTTAAATTTCTTTCCAATTCTCTGATTTTTAGTTCTTTGTCCAGCAAAGAATCTTTTAAAGACTCATGCTCCAATAATAATTTTCTATAAGTTTCCTTGTCTATCGTTTCTACTGGAATAACCATAGCCTCTTCCGTTTTGTCTGTCTTTTCTGGAGAAATAAGGGACGTTTGTCCTTTGATTAATTTTTTTAACTCCTCGATACCATCTTTACCATTATAATAGGAGGCAATCACGTAGGCCAAAGGAACTAAAATGACCATAATAAGTATAAATCGAGTAAAACCTGTAACTTTGAAGCGCATAATCTATAATTTTATGCAAATATAGTAAGTTACAAGAAAGAAAAAGGCCAGGAGATAAATGAATTTACTTCATTTAAATCCTGGCAAAAAGCAGCGTTAATTTATCGTTACAGGAAAAGTTACCTCTACATCTGTTTCACCGGTGGAACATGGTGTAGCGGCTTTTTTATCAGGCGTATGCTTCAGACTTACCTTGATACTTCCATTTCCAGCTGTTGTCGTTTTAATGGTACCCGCAAGACCTAATGGATTTTTCTTTTTATCCTGATCGGTAATCTGAACGGCTGGCGCACTACCCGAAACGGCATAACAAACCAAATGATCATTACTTTCCTCCAGGATTTCCGCTGTAATATTTTCAACAGGAGACTTGGATTCATCCAAAAAGGTCGTAGAAATGGTATAGCTAGTGTTTGCAGCCAAAACAATAGTTTCAATCACTGGAGCTAATCCTCCCGCACCATCCTTATCGGCCCATTTGAATGATTTGGCAGCACCTGATGCCGGTGTAAAAGTGATACTTACAGTGGTAATTAATTCCGATTCATTATCAGGGTCTCCTGTGGTATCTTTCTCACAAGAAAAGGAAATGAATACTAAAAAAGCAAAGAAAAAAAAGGTAAAAAAAAGCTGATTTTTCATTTTAAATATATATTGACAAGGTTAACAATCGTCATTTAAGAATGCCCAAAGGGAATTCTTAATCTTACTACCAGATTTCGTCCGGGTTCCTGGATAAAATATCGAAATCGGTTCAGGTATTCCCTATAACGTGTATTCGTGGCATTATTTAGAGCAACGCCCAATTCAATATCAGGGAAAAATTTATTCTTAATATGTGTAAGAAACTCAATATCAAGCCTCAAGTAACCCTCAGGTGGTAGGGCATAATCAAAAGCGGCGGGCACGCTGCGCTGCCTGGCTACATGAGTAAGTTGGGTTCTAAAAAAAGAATGCGTTTCGTTATCTTTTGCATTAAGATAATAGGTAGTAATGAGTTGCATCTTATTTGCAGGCATATAGATTAAATAATCATTGGCAGTTACGTTTCTACCTTTTACCATGGCGGCTTGAAAGGTGAAATCCCAATGTTTATTCATACTAAAAGTCATATTACCATCAAGGCCCGCGATATTGACATTGGTTTGACTATAATTAAATGCAGGAAAAGCACCTCTAATGGTTAAAACCGCTTCTTTCTTAGGGGAAAGGAAAATATATTTGTTTATCCAATTATAATAGGCGGTAGATTGAATCTTGAATTTACCTTCCTGCCATTCAAAATGAATACTATTATTAAGAGCACGTTCCGGGACCAGATAAGGATTTCCTTTTTCGTAACTAGCTGACCCATGGTGCACTCCATCACTGAAAAGTTCACTAACATGGGGTGTTCTCCAGGAAGATCCTGTTTGAAATACAAGGAAACCAACATTTGAAAAATGAAAAACGGAACTTAAGGTTCCAGAAAAACCTTGATATTGATTTTCTCTGAAATCTTGTAGTTTAGGATTTACATCATCAATCCTCAGCCTGTTCCTGTCGTAGCGAATACCCCCTTCAAATTCCCAGAGAGAGGCCGGTTTTTTATATTTCAAGGTATAATAAACGCCACCTGTCCATTGACTATAATCTGGAATTAAACTACCTCTATCTGTTGTGTTAACCTGTTGCATCAGGGCAATACCAATATGTCCGTGAAAATCCTGATTCCAGTTATGCTCCAGATCTACTTCCCCGCGGTAGGTAGTTATTTCAAATAAAATGTTAGGATTTTCAAAGGAATTGGGAAGCGTGCCAAAATTTCTATGGGCGTCAAATTCCTTTCGCCTGTTAAACTGCCGGCTCAGATTTATTTCCAGATGGCCATCATTTTCAAGATCGATAATATTTTTCCATTGAAAGAACTCGTGTAATATTTGCTGTTGCGGACGACCTATTTCTCTGAAAAATGCACCATCAGACAAAGGTCTTCCCCTTTCTATGGCATCTGTCAAATCGGTCAGATTTCCTATGTGGGCATCCTTCAAAATACCCAATATGGAAAAATAGCGGGAGTAGAAAAAAGTAGAATTCAGATTATTTTTCTCGGTACCGAGCATCCATGAAAAATTTTCTTCTCTCACCCCGGTATTATTCATAAAATAATCGGGCGTATGCAAATTCCCTCCATTTTTAAGCGTTCCCTGAATTCTTCCTGACACAGGTAAATTTCCAAAGGAATGATTACCATTTAATTGTCCACTTAAAATGCCTAATTTGCCATTGGACATTCCTTGCAAATGCACCTCACCATCTAATCCTTTTTCCCGTCTCAAGGCAGGCGGTTCAACCAAAATGATGCCACCTAAAGCATCCCCACCGTACCTGATACTTCCCGCCCCTTTAATCACCTGAATTTTAGTGGAAAGGAAGGGGTCAATTTCAGGCGCATGTTCACTACCCCATTGTTGCCCCTCCTGTCTAACACCATTTTGTAAAATTAAAACTCGATTACTGTGTAAACCCTGAATAATGGGTTTAGAAATACTCGCACCAGTATTTAATGTTTGAACACCAGGCAATTGCTTTAAACTTTCCGCAAGACCAAAGCCCATGGTACTGCGCAATGATTCCAAATCCAACACCTCTTTTATGGTATTTTTTCCCAGTTTATCTCCATCACCCAGCACGGTTATTTTGTCTAGCATGATGCCTGATTCCCTGAGAACTATCTGAATACTCGTATCATTTTCTATTAAAAAAGTAATCTCATACGCTTCCCATCCGATGCGGGAAAACTGAAAAGAATACGAATCCTTACATAAATTTTTGAACAATAAAATGCCTTCCTCATTGGTTGACCCTCCTAAACTTTGCCCTAAAACACCTACATTTACATAAGCTAATGGTTTACCCTGAGGATCAACTACAGCCATTTGAAGCTTTAATAAACAAGATGAATGTAGCTCCTGTCCCAACAAATAATTGGAAAAGAGCAATATGATGCCTAAAAAACACCCATATTTACATCCAATAATCTTGGAAAAACTCATATTGCCGTATTTCTTAGCATAATTTGAAAAAATAGTTTAAATTCCGTTCGCATTACAAATATAAACATTTTTGCAACATAGTTTCATATATAGAAAGAAAATGAGAACTGATTTTGAACTGGAAAATGACGTTGTCACCTTGTTAAAACATCATGATTTGAGGCTAACCCAAGTCAGAAAGGAAGTTTTATCTGTATTTTTAAAGAAAGAGCAGGCCCTTTCCCAAAGCGATATTGAGGAAAATATAGGCCAGATTGATAGAATCACCTTATACAGGACGCTCCGAAGTTTTGAAGACAATGGCTTGATTCACAGAGCCATTGACGGTACCGACAAATTAAGATTTGCCTTGTGTGTGGACTTATGTGACAAGGAAAATCACAAACATAACCATGCACATTTTCATTGTGAAAAATGTACGAAGACCATTTGTTTGAATGGCGTTGAATTTCCCAAAATAATTCATCCGGCCGGATTTAAAGTCAAAGAAACTTATTACGTTATGCAGGGCGTTTGCTCAAAATGCCAGTAAGTAAAAAAGGTTGAAACAATGGGCCAGTTTATTTTTCTTTCTTCCATCATACTCCTTGAACCTTTAGGAGATCCAGGAAAGGATAGGTATCGTTTTTGCTAAAGACTACTATATTCGTTCTCCCTGATTAAATTTTTTATTGTGCGATTTGTAATTTCTTCAATTTTAGATTCAAATGCTTGAGAGAACTTTAAACTCTTTAATAAGTTATCAACATCTGCTTTATCTTCGGCATAACTATTATAAAATTCAGTAAAACAATGAACTAATGCTGGAAATTTGCTGATAATAAACGCCTCAAATGTTTTTACCGGATTAATTCCTTTGATTTTAGGTATATTATTTTCTTCCATTAAGTCTTTCATTTCCTGTATTTTATTATCAACTTGCTCTTTATACAATGCGTAAAAAAGTCCGGACAAATAATAGCTACTTTTCTTGAATATTGGCAAATTTAATAAATAATGACCGGCCGTAGTTTGAATTTGGGTTCTGATAGTGTCTATTATTACGGTAGAAATTAAAAGCTTTACAGAAATATCATTTACATAGGAAGAATCATTCATGTTATCATTCAAATAAAGTTTATCGTATTCATTTTTTGAAATACGCTGGTATGCCCCATTCTTGAACGAAGTGCCTTTGCGGCAAACCAAAATACTGCGCTGTATGCCAAAGCGGCATTTGGCATCGAAACGATCTGATGAATAGGTAAATTTTTTGATTCCCCCTTTCGATTATATACAAAATCAAACATTTTCATTTTTTCTCCAATTTGCAAATATGATGGAAAAACTTTAACAGAATTAACAGCCAAAAACGGCTTAGGTGGAACTGAATTTTGGGGCATAATTATCGAACGATCGGGTATAATATGGGTTACAGCCAGAGGCAGTACCACAAGATTTGACCCTTCCATTCCCTTACCAAATCCAGAAGCGTTTACTGTATTTACACCTGCAGACGGTTTAAACTGTTGCGTTCAAAGTATGTTTCAAGATATATCGGGAAGAATGTGGTGGGATACTGGACAAGGACTCTATCGATTTGATGGTGAACGATTTTATCAGGTAAAACAAAATGGCCCCTGGTAGATTTGGCAAATTTAACCGACTCAAGTGATTGGGGAAAAGCATGCAGAAAATGTATATTTCGTTGAAATACCTATGCTTATCACAGCTAAAAAAGTAATAATTCTTAATTTATTAAAAGTAGTGACTCAATTTAACCCGGAACATCCTGCCTAAGCTTTTTAGTACCGCAAGAAATTGGGGACTTCAGAGTGTAAAAATGCATGCTAATAATAAACTTACTAAGTTTCACTAAGCTTCATTTAAGCAGTAAATTGTACTATTTAAGTTTCAATACTTTTACCCTTGACAAACTGCACTCCTGCAAATCCTCCACCTATGAATATTATTTTTTGCTTCTCTTCCATTTGGACTTGTACTTCACTATTGTTACTTTAGAAAGATAAAGTTGGCTATTTTGGAGCGTATGAATATTATGGGTTAAAGTAAACTAGCCATTCCTGGCAATTGACAATGTTGGTGAATTCCCCCTATTTCATTTCCACAAGAATTTGGAAACCAAATATAAAAAGCGTGTCACTGACCAGAAAGTCTGCTTAAAATAAGTCAACCTTCACCGGCATCCACGAAGAACTCTACCGGGACAGGATTATCTGCCAAACTATTTATACTTAATCAAAGCGTTATCATTTTTTTATATTGGTAAAAATAAAGTTGTTCGTTCGGACAACTTTATTTATCTTTACCCTTAATGAGTGAAATTAAACTAAGAACTGTAACCTTGTATAAAGAATACTTTTTTGAATTCTACCAAAAACAGAAGCAGAAAGTAAGAGACAAGATTTTATGGACTTTTAGAATTATTGAAACTCAAAAGCAAATTCCGACTGACTACTTAAAACATATAGAAGGAACGGATGGCCTTTATGAAATCAGAGTTCAACAGAGTAGTGATATTTTTCGTATTTTCTGCTTTTTTGACGAAAGCAAACTTGTTGTTTTAGCAAACAGTTTTCAGAAAAAGACTCAGAAAACACCAATGTCTGAAATAGAAAAAGCACTAAAAATTAAAATGGAATATGAAAAAGAAAAATAATTTGAAGACACTTGACCAATTTGTTGATGAACAATATGGTAAGAAAGGGACTATAAAACGTGATAAGTTTGAGGAAGGTTTTGAATCCTTTAAACTTGGTTTTCTCCTTCAACAAGCACGGCTTGAAAAAGGATTGACTCAAGAAGAACTTGCTGAAAAATGCGGAACAAACAAAGGTTATATTTCAAAAATAGAGAATAACATAAAAGAAGTTCGTATTTCAACATTACAAAAAATTGTAGAAATTGGACTTGGAGGACACCTTGAACTTTCAATTAAACTCTGAAGTGACGCTACCCGACCTACTTGAAGACAAAAAATGATTATCATTATTCAGTTCCGAATCCATATTACAGTGATATGGGAACATCCAGAATAACCCAATTGATAAAGGAATATATAGTCAACTATTATTACTAAATAAAAGCGCTATCATTTTTTAATATTGGCAGGCGATACCCATTCGTCCCATTCGCTGCCATAATCAGCATAATGTATATAATGCAGGCACGAAAACTTCTTTAAAACGACTGCCGGGTACCAATTTTTATAACTTGCACTATACACTTTTACCTCTGTTCCAATCGGGAAATCACTGGAACATCTGAAAGGTTTCACTCTCGATGGTTCCACTATATCAACTTCGTTGTTTGTATAACTATAAAATCTCACCTTTACCTTTTTACTGGCTTCTACCCCCTCTATAAATCCGAGCCAGTTAGTTCCGTTATAATCAACCAATACTTTTTCGCCGATATTACTATTTCCCTTAGGTATCACCCCACTACTCAAAGTCCAGTTTTTCATGCTTACCGGTATAAAACTGGATGCTTTTTGTCCTTCCACAACAGCCATTTCGGTATCAATATACTCAGATAGTTCGCCGAGCTGAATCCTTCCATTATTATCGGTATCAACGAAATTTTTACCCTTAAGGGCGTATAACAGTGCATTTGAAAAGGTCCAGTTACCAGTTGAAACATCTGTTGGCACAACAGAATTGAGGGCGGCATAATTTCGGGTTTTATATTGTTGAACCTCTCTGGCCAGGCCGCCCGAATTACAGCAATCGGCGGTAAACAACGCTGTATTTCCGGCAAAATTTTCATTTACGGTTCTGACAATTTCCTCGGCTGTCCAATCTGCCCCTTTATAATTAGCGAAACAAACTTTTCCGTCTGTGTTTTTATAACCATGTCCGCAATAATAAAAAAACAGGATATCATCTTTCTTCGCTTTTTTCAAAAATGCGGTAAAAGCCTCCCTGACCGAATTTGTTGTTGCACCTTCATCTTTCAAATACATCATCTGGTTGGCGGGAACCCCTTGTTGTTCAAAGAAATTCATAATTTTAGCGTCCACCCTGCCTTCTTTATCGAAGGAAGCAAAAGTTTCAGCATCTGCCCATTCCAATACACCAACCAGAAAAACCCATGTTCTGGCATAATCGAGTTTTTCCTGAGCAATGCCTTTCAGGCTCAATATAGCAAGGGCGAATAGTAAAAAGACTTTTTTCATCTTGATTATTTTTTAAAAAACCCTGATAAAGATATACATTGAAAGGATATAAAAAGGGAAATCCCAATGACATTTGCTGTTGGTTTTGCAGATCTATTGGTCTGATTTCAGCCCCATGGGCCGGGTTAATCCAATTCCGTATTGAAAAATGATAGATTTCGGTGGACTATTAGGATGATTTTTGGAAGCAATCCTTATTTTTCCAGCGAATCGAATACTTTTTGCAGGACAATTTTTGTACACAAATAAGTGGGTTTCACCCCTTCAAGACCTAAACTGCCTGAGGCCAGGGTACTACCCGTTTCCAGTGGATTATCAGAAGCGTAATAAACATAACGCGTTGGAATATCAACCGGTATGTTATTCCTTATTTTTGAAGCGGCCTGTATAGCCTTTTGGTAATGCGCCCCTTCCATCTCAAGGCCTATGGCATGCCATGATGAATGCAGAAAATAACTTAATATATCTTTATTTTGAAGAGAAGTGCCTAATACGGTAACCATGGGTCCATCATATACCCCCAGCTCATTCCCTTCAAAATCGACCGGAGAAAGATCATTTTCGACCGGATAATTATCTGCGGTTCCCTCAAAAACATGAGCTGTGGGAATCATAATATCTCCTTTTACGCCTTTCAGAATTCCTGCCTTCCCAATAACTGAAATAGAAGCAAATGACAGATTTCTGGAAGATTCCTCATCGCCCCAGGGCCTGAAAAGCTCATCAAAAGTTTCATAGGCTTGTTCTCCGAATGCATAATCCATGACTAACAGCAATGATTTTTCATGATTTTCAGACTTATTGGATCTGATTTTTTGGACATCTATAATCTGAACAGGGATATTGGTTCCAGAAATATCTTCTATGGGATAAAGTCCATGGTTGATGGCATATTCATGAACTGCGCTGCGCAGATGCCCATTTTCCTCCAGGCTCAGTATTTTAGCAATTTCTTCCAGCGAAGTATCTTCATCGAAAGTACCTTCCAGTGCTTTTTGTGCATAAAGGCAGTTCATAACGCTATGCATATTGGCACTTATCAAATGGATAGGGCGATCAAAAAGATTATTTTTCTTTAAAAATTGCTTGATATTCTGTGCCCATGATTCCCCGTGAAGGTGATGCCCGAGATGTTCCCTAAGTGCGACCGAAAAACTAATCTCACGATCTATTTTAAGCGTTGATTCATTCATAGAAAGGAAACCCATCCAATATACCACTTCAAATAGTGAATTTAAGTGAGGATCGGATTCAAATTTCTGACAGGCAGATACGGTTTCCTGGTAAGTTCTGCGCAAAATAGTACTCAGATGTGTATATGCTACGGGCAGATCGGCATGATTTTCATCTTTTTTTTCCAGCACCCATTTTTCAAGAAATGACCATTCCTTCGATTTTTCGCTTTTTAAATCTATACTATTTTTCCTGATTTTTTCTGATTCTATGTATAAAAAAGTAAGGTGCGTCATGATATCATATATATCACTGCGCCCTCTGGTCATTTCGATAAACATTTGCTCCGTATCAATACGATAGGCATTCCGCTTCCGTTTTGGCGCTATCAGGGAAGGAAATCTGGCTTCGGCATACCCCTCACTACTAACCAGACGAATTAAACGACAGGATTCTATCCCTTTGGGAAGTCGTTGAAAAACATATAATAAACCATCCAGTTCAATCCGTTCCGGGTGAAACAGGGTACCATAAATTTCTGGTCGAAGTACCATCAAAGCTTCAATCATCGCCTCACCTGACATACCCAATGGCTTATAGCTGCCTCTGATGAATAAATGGCGCATAGCAATATATAATCGCTCGACGGCCGCCCGGGATTCCTGGGCTCTCTCTTTTGAATAAGACATATTATTGAAGTAATTGATAAGCGATGAAACTGCTAAGATAGGCGATTAAAGTCATACCGAAAAACTGAATCATCGGCCACTTCCATGATTTAGTCTCTCTTTTAACAACTGCCAGGGTACTCATGCACTGCATGGCAAATACATAAAAAAGCAATAAAGAAATACCGGTGGCCAAATCATATCTGGGCTTTCCCGTTTCTGGATTTTTCTCTACTGCCAGACGTTCCCTAAGTGTCAGTTCATCTTCATTTTGTCCAAGACTATAAATAGTAGCCATGGTACCGACAAAAACCTCGCGGGCAGCGAAAGACGTTAGTAAGGCAATTCCAATTTTCCAGTCAAAACCCAATGGCCGAATGACGGGTTCAATTGTTTTTCCTAATATTCCCGCATAGGAAGTTTCCAGTAAGTAGGCTTTGGTAAGATTATCTGCTTCCTCATCTGATAATTTCCTTTCTGCGGCTTCTCGTTTTGCCTCTTTCCCGGCAGCAGCCATGGCAGCTTTGGGTCCATTATTTGCCAGAAACCAAAGTGCTATTGAAATGATCAAAATAATTTTTCCCGCTTCAAGCGTAAATGTCCTTACTTTCTCCCATACGGTGAGCCCGACATTTCTCCATACAGGTAATTTATAGTCCGGCAATTCCAGCAGTAAAAAAGATGGTTCATCACTTTTTATCCACCATTTCAATAATAAACCCGATAATAACGCAGCAAAAATACCTGAAAGGTATAAGCCCAGAAATGCCAATCCCTGCAAATTAAAGATATAACCTACTGTCCTGGATGGAATTACCAATCCTATGAGTACTGTATAAACAGGAATGCGGGCAGAACAACTGATAAATGGGGTTATCAAAATAGTAATCAGTCGTTCTTTCCAGGAAGCAATTGTCCTGGTACTCATAATAGCTGGAATAGCACAAGCTCCTCCGGAAATAAGTGCCACCATACTTCTGCCATTCAGGCCAAAAATCTGCATGATCCTATCGAAAAGAAAAGCGGCCCTGGACATATAACCTATTTCTTCCAAAATGGATATCAGGAAAAATAATAAGGCTATCTGAGGGATAAAAACTAGTATTCCCCCCAGTCCGGCTATTAATCCCTCCGTCAGAAACTGGGTAAACCATCCCGATGGTAAATGAGTGGCCAGGTAATTTCCAACGGAGCTGAATCCCTCCTCAATCAGAGTCATTGGCCATTCAGCCCAGCTATACAGGGATTGGAAAAGAAAAGTAAGTATGCCTAAAAAAACAATCAGACCAAATATCCTGTTCGTCAGCAATCCGTCCAGTTTCTCAGAAAAAGTAAATCCATCCTTAGCTTTTTTCTTCAGCACACTGGCTACAACCGGCGTAAAAAAATGATAGCGCTGGGTAACTTCCCGGACCTGAAAAGGTAAACTTTTAAATGCATTCTCACCAAGGATGCTCAACAGATGAATGCGGTCACTGGCAGAAATAAAAGGCAACCACTGAGCATGATGTGCCATTAACAATCGTTTATAAGCTGAATAGGAAGGAAATATGGAAGCAAGTTGCTGCGTCAGATTCTTTTCCTCTTCAGAAAATGTATAGGTTCCTGCATCTGAAATCCGGGCATTAATGTTATTTGAAAGCTGATCTCCGATTTCCTTGAATAAATCCGGTATGCCTTCCCCACTTCTGCCACTAACAGTGACGACCGGTACATTTAATTTTCCGGACAATAGGTCGGCGTCAATTTCAAGTTGCTCTTTTTGTGCCAGGTCAATCATATTCAGCACCAGCACCAGGGGGAAATCCATATCCTTTAACTGATGTAGCAGCAGGAGATGTTTTTCAAGTTTGGTGACATCGGCGACATAACAAATCAAATCGGGATGGAACCTGTCTTTTGTATCCAGGAGACTTTGCACCACCATTTTTTCATCCCTGGAAGTAGGATAGAGATTATAGAGACCTGGAAAATCAACCCAGGAAACAGAAGAGCCATCAGGTAGCTGTATATCAGCTGATTTAATATCAACGGTAACGCCAGGAAAATTGCCTACTTTTTGCTGTAAACCCGTAATGAAATTAAAGAGGGAAGTCTTTCCACAATTTGGGTTACCTATAAGTGCAACTCGGGTTTGCTTCCGTCCTGATTCCACAATGATAAGCTAATAATGAATTATCTCAACACAATACTACATGCTTCCTCATTTCGCATGGCAATATGTAAACTTTCAGACTTAACATACCAACCTCCACCAAAAGGAGCTTTATGCAAAATTTCAATGGTACTTCCAGGTACCAAACCCATTGAAATGAGTCGACAAGCCACTTGCTCATCTTTGAAATAAGAAACAACTCCTTTGACACCTACTTTGGCGCAGGAAAGGATTTTCTCATTAGTATGAACCTTTACCACTTGATTGCTTATTTTGATTTAATCTAATTAACACAAATCTAAACCAAAAATAAATACCAGGTTCAAAAAAAAAGATGTCAAAAGTCATCCTCCTTGAAAATACCTAATATTAGGTATTAGTAAAAAATAATTTTGATTAAAATCTATTTGCAATTAAATAATTATCTTTATCCTAAATCCTTAAAAAGAGACCTAATAATATGCAAAATCGCCGAGACTTTTTACAACGCTTACCTTTATCTCTGGGTATGTTGAGCCTCTTACCGGAACTTTCTGTAAATGAAAGGCCCCATAACAATGAGTCCTTACCTGATGGGCCACCATTACGCATTGCTTTTCTGGGTCTGGGTAGCTATGCCAACAGGGTTGCAGAAGCGATTAAAGACAGTCCTAAAGTTAAAATAACCGGACTTATCAGCGGAACGCCTTCAAAAATAGAAGCATGGAAAAATAAATATCAGGTTCCCGAAGATAGTTGTTATCATTACGGGAACTTTGATGCTGTCAGAAATAATCCAGCCATTGATGCGGTATATATTTGTACACCAAATGCTCAGCACAAAGAACAGACACTAAGATTGGCTGCCGCCGGAAAACATGTTATTTGCGAAAAACCAATGGCTGTCAGTGTAACAGAGGCAAAGGAAATGATTAGTGCCTGCGAAAAAGCTGGTGTCAGATTATTGATTGGTTACCGAATGCATTTTGAAGCAAAAACGCAGGAAATTGTTAAAATGAGAATGGCCGGGGATTTCGGAAAACTGGTTTTCTTTCAAGGACTCTGTGGCTTTAAGATCGGCGACCCAAACCAATGGCGGTTAAACAAAGAACTGGCCGGTGGTGGCGCCATGATGGACATAGGTATTTATGCCATAAATGGTGCGCGTTATATGATTGGTGAAGATCCAATCTGGGTTACTGCACAGGAAACAAAAACAGATCCGGTAAAATTCAGGGAAGGGGTCGATGAAACAATTCAATTTCAGATGGGATTTCCCAATGGTGCCGTGGCCTCCTGTCTTTCAACCTACAACACCAGCCATCTGGACAGGTTTTTATTAACGGGACATGGTGGATTTGCCGAGCTTCAACCCGCCACTGGTTATGGTCCTATAAAAGGAAAAACACACAAAGGGGAACTGACTCAGCCCCATGTTACGCATCAATTGATGCAAATGGAGGAAATGGCAGAAATTATACTAAGGAATAAAACGCCATTTCTACCAGTAGATGGAAAAGAAGGCCTCAAAGATATGATTATCATTGAGGCCATTTTCAAAGCCGTTCAATCAGGAGACAAAGTTCCGATAAAATGGACATAACCCCATTTTAACTGGATTTTTTAACAAATAGCCCATGCTTTCAGTAAAAAGCTTTACTTTATTATACCTTACACTTGTTCCCTGTATTCTTTCCGCACAGGAAAACAGGTTTTTAAAGCCTGAAAGCGGAGAGATTGAAATATTCAACGCCGGGATTCAAACCCTGCGGGAATTCCTCCTTATTCCCAATCTTGGATCTGACAAAGAACATATTAAGCAAAATTTAATCTGGTGCCAGCAGGTTTTTTCCGATCTCGATTTCCATACCAGTACCCTGGTTACTAAAGAGGTTCCTGTGTTATTTGCCGAAAAAAAATCACAAATACAACCTGCTAAAACCATCCTTTTTTATTTGCAGATAGACGGTCAGCCTTTTGACCCTGCGGAATGGACGCAGGAAAATCCTTTTAAACCCGTACTAAAAAAACCAGCTGGTGATAAGTGGGAAATCCTTCCCTGGGATAGTTTAACCAGGACCTTTCAGCCTGACTGGAGAATATTTGGCCGATCCACATCAGATTCAAAAGGAAATGCCATAGCTTTCATTACCGCACTAAGAAAGATGAAAGCAGAAGGAAAATCATGTGATTATAATATTAAAGTAATCATGGATTTTCAGGAAGAACTTGGGTCTCCAACCCTGCCTCAGGCTGTTGTAGAAAACAAAGCAGCATTTTCTGCCGATTGGATGATTATTCTGGATGGCACCAGACATGTGTCAAACCTGCCCACCCTGACCTTTGGCGCAAGAGGTATCCTGTCTGTTACGATGCGGGTTTTTGGACCATCAAATCCTATGCATAGCGGACAGTATGGAAATTTTGTCCCTAACCCGGTATTCGCCCTGTCCAGACTTATTGCCGGTATGAAAGATGAAGATGGACGGGTATTGATACCCGGTTTTTATGATGCAGTACAGCTGGATAGTCTTACAAAGCACATGTTATCTGCAGTTCCTGATAACAGAGAAGAACTTTTAACCAGAATTGGCATTGCAGAACCTGAAAAGATAGGCGACTCATTCCAGGAGTCATTACAATATCCTTCGCTGAATATCAAAGGCATTTCAGCTGCCAAAATCGGAAGACTGGCTACCACCATCATTCCAGAAGAAGCGATTGCTGAATTTGATATACGCTTGGTTCCGGAAACCCCTGCAGAAAAGATAATTACATTATTCACCCATTATGTGCAGGATGCCGGATTTCATCTTGTAAAGGAAGAACCGAACCCGGAAGAAAGAAAAAAATATCCTAAGCTGGCTTTTTTATCTTTCCGTGCCGGTTCCAGGGCTTATCGGACTGACATGAACTCAGCCCTTGGAAAATGGGTAGAACTATCTATGCAAAAAGTTTTTGGCGATAACTATGTTAAAGTTAGGTCAACAGGTGGGTCTCAACCCATCTCCCCGTTCATAACTACCTTAAATATTCCGGCTGTCGCAGTGAATATACCAAATCCTGATAATAACATCCATGCGGCAGATGAAAATCTTACCTTCGGTAATTTTATGGAGGGTATTCGGATATGTTATGCCTTGTTAAATGAAAAAGCAGCGCTTTAATTGTTAAAATCTTTAATCTGTTTATGATGAAAAAATGGCTGGTATTTATAACATCTACCCTTGTTTTTATAACAACCTTCATTATGTTACGATTTGGATGGGCTATCAGGGACAGACATCCGGATGCCAGTCTTGATTTAAACCTCGTTTCCAGGGAACAGGACATTCAGGCAGGCTTCGCAGCTATTGATATAACCCCTTTGGTTCCTGACAGTTGGACGGATATAAACGGGGATGCACAGTATCAACCCAAGGATGGTGACACCTTCACTGACGGTAATGGTAATGGTAAATTCGACCCCGTCTGGATGGCAGGTTTTCAGCATAACAGACCTGCAATGGGGGTACATGATCCGCTTTGGGCCAGGACTATGATTATTTCAAATGGTGAAAATAAAATAGCCTTAACGGTTATAGATGCCATTGGATTTGGCGCCGATGACATCCTAACAGTCAGAAAAAGGGTACCTGCCCATTTGAATATTGACTATGTGGTTGTAATGAGTACCCATAGTCATGAAACCCCTGATCTGGTTGGTCTTTGGGGCAAATCTCCTTTTTCATCAGGTGTAAATGATGCGTACACCAAACAAGTGCAGGATGGAATTTTAGCTTCTATTATTGAAGCAAATAATAAATTAAGACCCGCTATTATAAAAGTGGGACATGACCTGAATGGTGCCAGTCACCTGGTTGAAGATTCCAGAGAACCCATTGTTATGGATCCAAGGGTTAATATTTTACAAGCTATTGATGCCGTATCTGATACAACCCTGGGTGTATTTCTAAACTGGTCCAACCATCCTGAAACCCTTTGGAATAAGAATCTTTATCTGACCTCCGATTTTCCACATTATGTCAGGGAGGCACTTGAAAAAGGAATTCAAAAAGGAGATTCCACGGTGTTAAAAGGATTGGGAGGTACCGCCATTTTCTCCATTGGTGCCATCGGTGGATTGATGACCTCATCTCCTGACTTTCCCATACCCGGTTACCATGAAGACCGAATTTATCTGGAACCAGGTTTTGAAAAAGCAGCTGCCCAAGGTTACCAGCTGGCCGAACTGGGTATTCAAAGTTTAACAAAAGGTACAGAAAATCTTACCTTTCGTAAAGCAAAACTAAATATTAAGGCAAAAACACTGGAACTTCCGTTAAAGAATCCATTGTATCGTTTAGCGGCTTTCATGGGTGTTGTGAAACGAGGCACCAGCAGCTGGATTAATATCAGAACTGAAATTGCTGCCTGGCAACTTGGGGAGGTTCACTTTTTACATTATCCGGGAGAATTATACCCTGAAATATTAAATGGCGGCGTTGAAAAGCCAGATGGACAAGATTTTAATATACTTCCAATTGAAACCCCATCAATACGAAGTCAAATTCCGGCAACCTATTCCTTCACCATGGGTTTGTCCAATGACATGATTGGTTATATTGTGCCCAAAAGTCAATGGGATCAGAAACCACCTTTCACCTATTCATTTAAAGACGCTCCCTATGGTGAAATCAATTCTTTGGGACCTGAAACAGCTCCCATCCTATATCAGGCAATAAAGGAATTGGTAAAATGAAAAGCGCTTTTTAAAAAAACTATCAAATGGCTATGAAATAACCTGAAGTTTAGCAAATTTCAACATTAATCTTCTTTCCGGCTCGTCGATATCATTAAACAGAATGGTGGCAACTCTATTGTCTTTACCACCGTCTATTTTAATAATTTTTCCTTTTCCAAATTTCAGATGCAACACCGTCATACCTGCAGCCAGTGATTCCGGTGGACTTGCTTTAAAATCGTCCGCATTAAACTTATCCGGTATTTTATGTAAAGGCTTGCGTATATTCGGAGCAAAACCGGTGACTGTAGAATGAGTCTGAACTGCCCTGTTATTAGCACGCATAGGTGAGGTAGATTCTAAAAATTCCCCGGGTAATTCCTCTAAGAATCTGGACATTTCACTGTATTTCATCTGTCCGAATTTATATCTGCTCAGCGAATAAGAGAGCGTCAAAAATGTTTCTGCCCTTGTTATGGCAACATAAAACAGGCGCCTTTCCTCGTCCAATCCCTCCAGGGTATCTAAGGACATGAGAGAGGGAAAGAGATTTTCCTCCAGACCTGTTACGAAAACTGCTTTAAATTCAAGTCCTTTTGCAGAATGTACAGACATCAGCGTCACGGATTCATCACCGGCTTCTTTTTCATCTAAATCTGTGTAAAGAGCAATGGATTGTAAGAAAGAAACCAATGATTTATCCATTTGACCATCCAGTTGATCAGATTCATCTTCATCAACAAAATTCTTAACAGCATCTAAAAGAGCATTCAAATTCTCTATTCTGGAAATACCTTCCGGTGTTGTATCTACTTTTAATAAATCAATGATACCGGATTGTTTAGCAGCCTGAGTGGCTATATCAAAAGCATTTTCTGATTCTTTTTTCCGGGATAAGGCAAGTATCATCTCTACAAATTGTTTCAATGATTTAGGGGCCTTCGGATTTGTTAATCCCTCTTCCTGAACTACCTCCCAAAACGTTGATTCTTTTACTGCCGCCATTTGCAGCATTTTCTGAATACTTGTATCCCCAATTCCTCTTTTGGGATAATTAATAATGCGTTTCAAGGCTTCATCATCAGATGGATTTATGATTACCCTTAGATAAGCGATTAAATCTTTGACCTCTTTCCGCTGATAAAAGGAAAGTCCGCCAAATACCCTGTAAGGAATATTTTCCCGCCGGCAATATTCCTCAAATACCCTTGACTGGGCGTTGGTTCTATATAAAATCGCAATGTCACTAAAGGAAAGATGGTATCTGTTTCTAAGTTCCGTCAACGTATTGATGACTTGTCTGCCCTCCTCATTATCACTCACCGCACGTACTACCTTTATCTTGTGCCCAGCCCCTTTATGGGACCATATTTTCTTCTGAATTTGCTTCGTATTATGTTGAATCAGGATATTTGCCGCCTGCACAATTTCTTCACTGCTTCTGTAATTTTGCTCCAGTTTAAATACCTGAATACCAAAAGGTTTAAAATCGTTTTCAAAATCCAGAATATTCTGAATAGTGGCACCACGAAAGGAATAAATACTCTGGGCATCATCACCTACAACGCATATATTTCTTTTACTTCCTTCAAAGTGAACTAATTTTCTGATGATTGCATATTGCAGATGATTCGTATCCTGAAACTCATCTACCATGACATACTTAAATTTCTGTCTGTATTTATCTAAGATATTATCTGGGTTGCGTTGCAGCAATTCATAAAGACGATACAGCAGATCATCAAAATCCATAGCCCCTGCTCTTTTACAACGCTCTGTATATTTCCGGTACAGGGTAGCAATCATAGGTCTGCCGGCAGCTTTATCCTGTTTCAGGAATTCGGCGTTTGATTCATACATAGTTGGGGTTACCAGGGCACTTTTTGCTGCGGAA
>Ga0172376_10002096_pt1 | contig 24796 bp, 41 predicted proteins | sample Lak35m_FD_121114 | JGI IMG/M metagenome (GOLD analysis project Ga0172376, IMG submission 121114) | Freshwater microbial communities from Kabuno Bay, South-Kivu, Congo - kab_092012_35m | ecosystem: Environmental > Aquatic > Freshwater > Lake | place: Democratic Republic of the Congo: South-Kivu...
GCAGCAAACTTCAACGGTACTGTCACAGGTGATGTTAACGGTAATGCCGCAACTACCACAAAGTTGCAGACCCCTCGCGCGATAAACGGTATTAACTTTGATGGCACTCAAGCGATTACAATTACTGCCAATGCAGCAACGTTATCTGGCACTACCATTGAAGCGACAGTAACTAACTCGTCATTGACATCAGTAGGCACATTAACGTCACTGACAGTTTCTGGTGCAATTAACGCCAATGGTGGGGTAGTGGGCAATTTAACAGGATCAGCGTCATCAGCCACTAATGCCACAAACGCAGCTAATGCCGGGATTACGAACAATATTGGTTCGGCATCAACTTATTACCCAACTATGTCAATCGGGACATCTGGTAATAACGCATTGACTGTATCAAATACGAAGTTAAGTTTTGTGCCAAGTACTGGTACCTTAACTGCTACCAATTTCAACGGGGTAGCATCTCAAGCTGTTTACGCTGACTTGGCAGAAAATTATAGATCAGATGATGAGTATCCGCCAGGTACCGTCGTAGTGTTCGGGGGACCTGAAGAAGTTACAGTGACCAATAAATTTGCCGATGTATCAGTGGCAGGGGTAATATCAACAGCACCAGCATACTTGATGAATAAAGACGAGCACAATTCTGCACCAGTGGCATTACGCGGTAAAGTACCAGTCAAACTAATAGGGCCGGTTGAAAAAGGCGACCTATTAGTGACTAGCGCCACCTCAGGGTATGCGCAAAGCGTGGGCATTGACGACACTTACGGTCATGCGATATTTGCAAAAGCACTGCAAACCGACACTAGTGAAGGTACGAAAGTTATTTACGCGGTAATAATATAATGGCACAACTTATTTGGTTAACACCTGCAGGGCTCATCAACAAAATTCCTGAAGAGGAATATTATGAGTTCAATCTTGATGCATACTACACTGAAGGTGGGGATATAACTTTCACGGCCATTGCGGGGAAATTGCCAGGCGGATTGCAACTCTTTAAGAGCGGGCTTATTCAAGGTATTCCTATCATTGAAAGAATATCCGCATCTGCCCCAGAGTTTACTTTTACGTTTACTGTTCGTGCAACAAGCTCACGAGGAAAAATAAGTGACAGATCTTTCACAATAGTGATTAACTCAATTGCCTTACCGCAAATTATTCCGCGTAATGCATCACTCGGCACAGTGTTTGATGGGCAATATTTAGATTTACAATTAACTGCTATTGATCCACATCCGCTAACTCCATTGACTTGGAAACTTACATCAGGTAAATTGCCAAACGGAGTAAAATTGTCATCAGATGGGAAAATAACTGGATACGTCCTTCCCTCATATGTTGAAAATCCAAATGTTAAACTTGGGTGGGGGATGACTAGTTGGGATTATATAAATTGGGATCAGTCTACTTTAACGGCGCAAACTACAAGTTATCAGTTTTCAGTAGAAGTATATGACGGGTCACGACGTGACAACACGACGTATACCATGCTAGTGCAGGCCAAAGGAGTATATACTGCTTATAACACCCATATTCTTGCAAATGAGACACACATTCTCGTCAGCACTGATAACCAGCATAACCCATTTATTTCAACCCCCCCACAGTCTTTACCGGTGCAGCGGCAAAATACTAACTTTGCGTTTAAGGTAGATGGCATAGATTTGGACGGGGACATCTTACAGTATAATCTAATCATCGGTGATGCTGACACTTTTGAAGAAACACCATTTAACAGTACGAATTTTCAAAATTCTGGGTATGATATTCCAGTTGGGTTAGATATTGATCCAGATTCTGGGTGGGTAACTGGATTTTTACCATCACAATCAGAGGATGTAAAAACTTACACTTTTAGGGTAGAGTGTTTTAAAAGGGATGAACCAGCCTCGCGCAGCGAGCCTGTCACCTTTACTCTTACTATTTTGGGCGATCCAGGAAATATTATTACTTGGACTACGCCATCTAATCTTGGTGAAATAGTTAATGGTGAGATCAGTATGCTGCATATTGATGCAGTGTCAGCTCGTGGCAAACAACTGCATTACTTTATACACAATAGATATGAAGTGCCCGCTAACACGCGCCCTGAAGATACGGTGGTAGTATACACACCTGATAATTCAAGTAAATTACCACAGGGTTTAAAACTATTGCCTAACGGGTTAATAGTGGGCAGGGCAAGCTTTGAATATTTTAGTCTTGATGGCGGTGCGACATCAACTGACAAAGGTAAAACAACCTACGATACCACGTATACGTTTACTGTAACCGCGGCAGATAAGCAATATATCGAAACGACGTTTGATAATGAAACCACAAATTTTTACGACAATGGGAACCCAAGCACGTTTGATGTAATGGGCGAATGGCAAGCTTCTGTCATATCACACAAAACATTTACAGTAACAGTTAAGAATATAAATCCTGCACCATATGAGAATTTATACTTGCGGGCATTTTTACCTAAAATCAAACGCGATATGTTTACTGATTTGATGAATAATCAGGAATATTTCCCAGATGAGTTGTTATATCGCCCTGAAGATCCTTGGTTCGGTAAGGCATCACAAATTAAAGTATTGTTTGCGTCAGGGTTAAAAGCCTCGTCACTTGAAACTTATGCCAATGCAGTTGGTACAAGTCATTACAATAAGTTCGTTGACTTTAAAGATGTTAAAACAGCAGTAGCACTTGATGAGAATTTCAAACCAATATACGAAGTAGTGTATTTAGAAGTAGTAGATAACTTGACCGTGAAGGGCAAGTCAATCGCAAAAGCACTTGATAGAAGTCGTGAAGTTAAGGGTATCTACACTAATGCACCATATCAGATAGTGTACCCAAATAGTTTTGACAACATGAAGGAAAATGTTGTTTACTTTACTACCTACACAAATCGCGGCGCAATACCAGACTGGATGTTAGACCAGCAAGAAGATGGCAAAATTTTGGGATTTACCCGCGGGTTTGTCCTAGCATACACAGTGCCTGGGGCAAGTAAACTGATTGCATATAGGCTGAGACACTCAGGATTTTCATTCAATGATCTTGACTTCTTAGCTGATAGGTATCAACTTGATAATTATCTCAGCACTAACTATGATATCGCCAAGGAAGCGTTTATTCCATCACTTGAAACTACTTTTGACAGAATGACCCCAGTAGATGGGTATTATCACTTTGCTGGGACTGTTGATTTGGCAGTGATGACCCCGTTTGAAGAAATTAACGGCAGAACATTGAACTACATTGCAATTCACGGCGGTATAAATGGGCAGATTACTTTGCGTGATGGTATGACCTTAGTGTTTGCTAAACAAGAGAATTTTACACGCCCAGCTGAAATTGTGTCAGTGAAAGATAATTACGACAATGCCAATTTTGACTCAGTAGGGTTTAACGCATCTTATGTTCAAGGGGAGTATGTTGCAATTAACGATGGCTGGAATATTGAGCAGAGTTTATACGATGCGATTCCGTATGCCGAGGGCGTGTACGCAGGGATACCACCATACTATGACAACGTACCAGATGGATACTATGACCCAACATACTATGATGATGCAAAATATGCTGGTACTGCAATAGTTCCAGGGTATATTGCCCACTTGATGTTCCCTGGTGTATTAAATGATCGCGCAGGTATTTGGAGAGTAAACATCACCAGTGATAATTTAGTTATCCTAACTCCAGTAATCAGATTAGATGAGAATGGTGATCAGGTTAACAGTATAAATCCAAATGATTACGTGCAAGTATCCGACGACAGTAACATTTATGGTGGTTGCAAAATTTATTATGATCCTGTGATCAAGCCAGGTAACACTGTGCCAGAATATTCAGTGTTGACCAATAAGCTGATGACACTGCATCAATCCACACGATTTGACGGCGGGAAAACACGTTTCTTCAACAATGTTGACACTTATGCACCACCAGAAACTGGTGATAGATATCTGAAATTCCCTAAACTGAATATTTACCGATAACGCAGAGAAGATAAATACTGTATAAAGGAAACCAATTATGAGTTCAAATATAAATGCCACAAACATCAACGGCGCATATCCAATCGCTGGCCAAGATAACGATTCTCAAGGATTTCGTGACAACTTCACAAATATTCGCAACAATTTGATTGCAGCCAAAACTGAAATTGAAGAGTTACAATCTAAAGCGGTGTTGAAATCACAACTTACCAACGGTTCAGGCACAGTCGACAATAATTTCAACTATGAAATTCAACGCAACGTTACTTCGTATAATTTTATAAAACCGGCGTATCAAGTTACTACAACTACTGGCCCAGTAACGGTATCTTTTGTGAATGGTGATTTTCAATATCTTGAAGCTACAGGCCCAATTGAGGTCACGTTTGCAGATTGGCCAACAGCACTAAACACGTATGCAACATTGCGTATGCTGGTTAAAACCAGCACCAATCTAGATACTATTACGCTAGATCCAAAAGTGACCATAGGTGCTAACAACCTCCCAGGGGCAGTTGGACTAGTGGTAACTCCTACCGTTGCAGGGGCATACCTGTTTGAATTCAGCACTTATGATGCTGGATTGAACGTCATAGTGTCTACCCTAAACTATCCATCCTAACCAAAATAGTTGACACGCTGGTGGTAAGAATGCTACACTGTAGCGAACTTATCACCAGGAGGTTAAATTGAAAGTTGATCTAAACAGATATTCCGAGTTCGTTGAGGCAATTACCAGCAAGGAAAGCAACGACTTAACGTCGTTTATGAACAGTTTGGACAGGTTGGATGGGAATTTTGATTTCGCCAATGACAGGCATTGGCCAGATGTAAATGTTCCACTCCTTATCACCGCAGCGATGGGAATGTGCGGCGAGGCGGGTGAATTCTCAGAGATTGTAAAGAAGGCAGTGTTTCAAAGCAAGCCCTTCACTGAGGAAACTCTTGCCCACGCAGTGAAAGAATTGGGTGACATTATATTTTACTGGACAAACGCCTGCCGCGCCCTTGGGGTAGACCCAAATGAGGTCATCAAAGGCAATGTCGATAAATTATCTGACAGATATCCGGGCGGTAAATTTTCAGCAGAAGCGTCAGACAATCGCAAAGAAGGTGATATCTAACTCATGAAAGACTACGTGCCGGACCCAACTTGCGAGCGATGCAACGTGCGGTTGAGATTAGTTCCGCCCCACGCTCGTATTCAGCAGTGGGAGTGTCCGGTATGTGGTAAAGATAGTAAGGATAGATATCGTCATATGGCACCAGGGGCACCACCAATCGTACCTGACGAAGCAATTCCACTACTTAAATTTCTACACCAAGGTAAGGAGAACTAAATGCATCCATTAGTAGGTGATCTTACACAGTTATCAACAGACGAGCTACACAAAAAATTTGCAGAGTTGAGTAAACGACTAGGTTACGCGTATAGCATGGGAATGACTGACGCATCGCAACAGTTGCAGATGATCATGGCATCATACAAATACGAGATTGATGAACGCAACCGCAAGTTGGCGGAAGAGTTGGCTAAAAAGATGGCAGGTAAAGAACCTGAGTTTAAAAACATCATTGACATTGGGTAAGTTATGAGCTTTGATCAATTTGGGGTAGAGCATTATTCAACGGCTGAATTATGCGATCTACTATATACTGATCCAACCGCTAAATTGGATTTAGCAGTCATTGATGACCCTGAGCAGTTTAATCGTAGCGTCAAAGAGCTGTATTACAAAGTTCCATCGCTGAAAAAATACGCGCCCTTTCACAATGAGGATGGCACGGTGGCCAGTGTTGAAAAATTTGATCAACACAATCAGTCACAATGGATGATGCCTGAAAAATATAAGCAGCTAGATATCGCAGAGTGGGTATTATCACAATGCGTGACTGAGGAAGAATTACAGCGTGTGGGAAAAGAATTACTGATGCTTCAAGAGCGTGGAATGTTCCCACTGCTACAATTTCTTAAATATTTTGTTGACACCATGCGTGAGCATAATGTAGTGTGGGGGGTTGGCCGTGGCAGCTCAACCGCGTCATATGTGCTATTTTTGATTGGAGTTCATAAGATCAACTCACTTTACTACGATCTTGAAGTTGAAGAATTCTTAAAGTAAGTGAGTTAACACCCCAGTTATTGTGATAATCAAGGGCTCAGATGTCTTTTGAAGATAAATAAAGATAGAGCACAAATTAGGATTTATCACATGGACTTTAGCATAAAATATACTGATGTAACCACAAATGGAACCATAACAGTTCTTGATGGGAAAATAAATACAAGTAGTACTAGTTTAACGTTGATTGGGAAGAATTATCCAACATATGGTACTCCAATCAATGAGAATTTTTTATGGCTATTAGAAAATTTTTCAAATGGCACACCACCTGACCACCCAACGGATGGGCAGTTATGGTGGAACTCAGCTGCTAAAATAATGTACGTGCGTGACGGTGTAAATTGGAAGCCAATGTTTGGCTCACAGCTTGCGCAACCAACTAATCCGTCAACTGGGGATATATGGTGGGATCAAACTGCTCAACAATTGAAAGCGTACAATGGCAGTAGCTGGTTATCAGTAGGCCCACCTTCTACCCAAACTGGTATTATAACTGAAAATATTCTTGACATTAGCGGCGTTTTGCACAGTGTGATCAAGTTTACTATATCAAACATTGTATCTGCGATTTTTAGTAAAGACCCCGCGTTTACGGTAGCCACTATCCCTGGGTTTACGATCATTGGCCCCGGGTTAAACTTGTCAACCGCTAATAATTTAGGGGTGTATGGTGTTATTGACAACTCAAATAAGTTAGGTGGGGTGTTAGCTGCAAATTATTTGCGCAAAGATATTGACGGGGTAATGACTGGCTCGTTAACCGTTAACTCAAATAATGGTATTACAGTAGGGGCCGGGAATAACTTTACTATTATGACTTCACCGGTTGAAACTAAATTATCAAGCGCAACTACGGGCAGTGAGTTAGGGTTATACACTACAGTTGGTGGTGTGCAAACTAAAGGATTAGCGGTCAGCGGCACCAATGGCAAAGTAACATTGGCCGTTGCAACTACTAACGCTGACACTTTGTTAACAGTGGCAACTAAGGGGTATGTTGACTCAGCAGTTACCGCAGCCAGCAATTTGAGTGGAGTTTCTGGCCACATATTACCAGCGTTAAACAATACGTTTAATATTGGATCGTCTGCTAATAAATGGGCCAATGTTTATGCTACTACGTTCACTGGCAATGTCGCAGGTAACGTCAATGGTAATTCCACTTCAGCCACTAACACAACCAATGTCGGGGTTACGAATGACACGACAGCAGCAACTACGTATTACCCGACCTTATCGTCTGCGACCTCTGGTAATGTTGCGTTAAGAACATCGAGCTCGAAGTTAAGTTTTGTACCAAGCACTGGTACTTTAACTGCTACTAAATTTGCAGGCGATGGATCGTTGTTAACTAACATCCCATATTCGGCTATAACTGGGTCACCTAGCTCACCAGCTGGCAACGTGACTATTGGTTCAACTACTATCAATCTTGGTGGAACTAGCACGACATTAGCTGGGTTGACTTCGGTTACATCAACTACAATTAATGGGGCACGATTAGGAGTAACCAATACTAGTGCAACATCTGGGGATGGTATAAGTTTGTATAATGGGGGAGTTGCGGGCCAGCCAACCCATGGTATAATGTATGCAGGTACTACTACTTTTGGTAATTACCCAAATAATGTAAGTAGTGATTGGGCCACTTATTTTACTACTGATGCCGCCCCATTTCCAAAATATAGTGGCTGGCTATTTCGCGATGTAACTAACTCAACGAATGTTGCAGCCATTAATCACATAGGTCGTGCATCATTTAAAGATTCAGTGCAATGTAAAACATTAGGGATTGCACCCAATGATCACTCCGCAGGGTACGGAATTAATTTATCTGGCGGTATCGTTGATGGGGTGCCACCTAATGGAGTTTATCACGGTCAAACTGTACTAAATGGTAGTCATGGTAATGTCACGAATGCTCTTGCAACATATTTTACCTCAACTGACAGTCCCACACATGATACTGGCTGGATTTTCCAAAACTCGACAACTGCAACGAACGTAGCATCAATTAGTGTCACTGGTTATGCAGCATTCGCAGGTAATGTTACGGCTAATACTTTCATAGGGGTATCGTCACAATCAGGGTACGGTGACTTGGCAGAAAAATATCTCAGTGATGTTCAATATGAGCCGGGTACTGTGGTTGTATTTGGTGGTAGTGCAGAGGTTACTGAGGCTACAATATTTGCCGACCCAGCAGTTGCAGGTGTAGTGTCCACTAATCCAGCGTATCTGATGAACAAGGATGCTGACAACTCAGTGCCAGTGGCATTGCGCGGTAAAGTGCCAGTGAAAGTTATTGGCCCAGTCACCAAAGGTGATTTGTTAGTTTGTAGCTCTACGCCAGGCCATGCTCACAGTGTGGGCCGTGATAAGACTTACGGGGTAAGTATATTTGCGAAAGCGTTGGAAACTAATGTTGCCGGCGGTAAAAAAGTAATTTTCGCTGTAATAATGTAAAATTGTTAAGAAAAACAGCTAAAAGAGCCGTTTTCTTATGATTTTCCACCAAAACATAATATAATTCAGTTATCAGCACTGCTGATAAATATCAAACAGGGTAATTTTTACTCTGTAAATTGCAAACAAGGAGCCCAAATAATGGAAAGAAATTTTTTCCTAAATAAGTTATCATTTGCAGTTTTTTTAGTCTTGGCAGCAACCCTGTATTTGACAGTATTCACTACCACGAGCAAGGCATTTAAAAACTTTGATACGCCAGTGACCACATCGTTCAAGATGATCAGTGTGCTGGATGTATTCAGCAAATTTAAGGAAGATGCCTCAGGTGTTATCGCATCAGTGCATCTTCCGTCGTTAAATAAGATTGTAGTTCCTACGAATGATCTACAATGTATGGCTGAAAATATTTATTATGAAGCCAACAATCAGAGTTACGCTGGTAAGATCGCGGTTGGGCAGGTAGTGCTGAACCGTGTAGCCACCCAAGGATACCCTCGCACAGTTTGCGGTGTTGTTTATGAAGGCAGTCAAAATCCGCAGACTACAGTGTGCCAGTTTAGTTGGCTGTGCCTGCCCCACCCTCCTGTAAATAAAAATAGTGTTGGGTGGAAGGAAAGTGTGAAGGCTGCTAATGAACTGTTAAGTAGAAAAGGCACAGTAATTGACATCACTGAGGGCGCAACTAACTATCACGCGGATTATATTGCCACTCCAGTGTGGGCTAAACAATTGAAATTCGTCACAAAAATTGATCAGCATATTTTTTACAAGCGCATCTAATGAAACTACCAAAGAATAAACTGCCAACTGTTCGCGAATTGTATGAGGAGATGGTAGCTATTCAAGATAGTTACCGCAGAACTGATACACTAACAGTTTCCGAGTTTACAAAAATTTTACGGAATTTTGTGGGCTCTGAGGAAGTTAAGGTAGTGGCATCACGAAGCGCCAACGTTGATCTCAATCAAGTAATAGTCAACGGCAATTACGACCCATTGGCGGATCAACTTGGCGAACGGTCTATCACGTTGACAGTATCGTATAATCCAGATCAGAAGACCGTACGGTTCAGAGACGTTGACTGGCCGCAAGTCTGTATTGACGTGCTTGAGTGTGCAGGGCATGAGCTCGTGTTACAACAGTTATACAGGATGCGTGATTTTGACGTCGCCCCCACGATGCTGGTGAGTAAGAACGTCAACGGTAAATCTAACACGCTCAGAGAATTTTTGGGTCACCCTGACGAGATTGAAGCCAATGGGTATAGCATTGCTGCTGAGGTGTATCTCAAGTGGGCGCCACGAGCGTTAAACAGTAAGGTAGTGGCGTTGAACCCAATCTTCAAAGCGTATTGCTCAACGTTTGGTGTTAACCATGCGGTGGTACGCAAGCTGATTACCTACTCAAGTAAGTATTTTGATTTTTTGAACATCACCCCAGGAAAAAAATAATGTCTGAGATTGTTGACACTGCGCCCGACAACGAGGATGATGACGACATCATTGACTTTGACATTGACACTGAGGACTACGGGTTCATCCTCTCATCTGACGGCTCAATCAAGGCGTTGATCCTGCCGCAAAACTTTACGAAGGCGCCCGCAACAGTAGAAAAAATTTGTCGCATCCTGGGCATTCAAGGCTTGGACTCGCTCAAGCCAACCTACCTACACTGAGGTGGTACTGCGCTGATTATACGATTTTTGCGATGTCAGCCAGTGGGCGTAGCAGCGTGAAATTTTCTCGTGCCTTGGCGTTTGACGACACGATCTTGTCAAGCCCAACATCGTGCCCACCTTGCCCCACCCGCTTGCGCACCTGCGCAACAGCGACATCAGGTGGGGTATCCTTAAGATACAGTGCTACAGTGTAGCCGTGTTGTCGTGCGGCAGCGATCTTGTTTCGTTGCGCCTGCAAGTTGGTGGCCATATTGGTGTGTACGACATTGTCCTTACGCTGAAACGCAGACAGTAGCAGTGGCTTGATCGCGCCGATTGCTGCGGTCAACCCGAGCTCGCCCTTGATCGCGTCAATATCCACCAGCGTGTAGGTGCTGAGGACAGGGTCGTGTTCGATGAAGAAATTCTTCCCCGACCCTGCTCCCCCGATAACTATTGCGAACACTGGTTGTAACTCTGCGGCTCTCATCTTGTATTTAGCGAATTAGAAGTAAAGCGCAGTATTCAGCGCGGGCATGTATGCGCGGATGATGTCGTTCTCACGGGCATGAGCCGCCAACTTGCCACGCACGATGTCCAGCACACCGTAGGTGAAATTTTCAGCGCCGTGGGTGCGAAGTGCGTTACACAGCCCCCAGTTCTTGTTCTCATTGCGAGCACGTTCCGCATGCTTCTGCATACGCACTTTCAGCCGTTGCTTCACGCTACCCGACCCAATCGTCAACCCTACGTATTGCTCCCCAGTGACCTCACAGGTGACAACGTAGATGATGTGGCGACGGTCGCTACGCGCTTTCCGCTTTGCTGTAGTGCTCTTTTGTTCCATGTGTGAATTATAACGCAAAATCACCCCAATGTCAACACAATTTCGCCGTCTAACTTGTTGATTTCATTGAATATTTCACTAAAATTGTCTGTTTTTTAGACAGAAATCAGTGAAATTTGGCTTGACTTTTGGCTGAATTTGCCGTATAATACCCGCATCAATTTGAATGGAATCCATATGACTACCATTATTACTCCGCAAGCGCAAGCAATTCTTTCAACTAATAAGTTTTGGGAAGACCCCGAAGCCACTATGATTGACGCTGTTGATTTTGGGGAAATGGCATATTGCCTTGCTGGCCCGTTCAATGAAAAATACGGGCTTGTTTATATCTCAGATCATTCTGCTGATGCTGAACCACTGCAACAATTGATTGAGAGGAATCGGAAAAGTTGTTTTACAAATACATCGTTTATGCCTCATCTTGCTCGCAACAGAATTGAACGGTTGGTAGGCAACCAAAAGGATGATTATTACTATTCAGAGTTTTGGTACAACAAAGATACAAAAGAAGTTCTTTCTGATTTTGATATTTCTTCTGGTGCCGATGCAACTGGCTATGAACTTGATGAAACGATCTGCACTGTATTTTTCAGAAGTGACATTGGTTTAGCTAAAGTCAAGTCATTTCTCACTGATAAGGAAAATGAGGAGTGGGTTGCAGCAGTTGACGGGTATATGGTTACTTGCATTAGAGAGCTTGAAAATTCATACCCATGTTCAGATCTCCCATTTTTGGTGAGAGTTCAAGGAACAGATGACTGTTCATATAGTAAAACTTACCGTAGTTTTGATGAGTGTATTGATGCACTGGACAAGCTGAAGCGTTATGGGTTTGATTATGTCACTAGCGAAATGACGTTTACTAACTAATCTTCAAATGTCTGATCAACCAACCATGACCACTCGTACCAATGGTGTACAAGAATGGCGCTTGGACGGAAAATATCACCGCACTGATGGTCCTGCATATATCAACGGTGACTGGCAAGTGTGGTACTTGAACGGAAAATGCCACCGCGTTGATGGCCCTGCGGTCATTACTGGTGATCGTCAAGAATGGTACTTGAACGGAAACCGCCACCGCACTGATGGGCCGGCATATATCAACGGTGCTCGCCAGGTATGGTACTTGAACGAAAAACGCCATCGCACTGATGGCCCTGCGCTCATTGATGGTAACCGTCAAGAATGGTGTCTGAACGGAAAACTGCACCGCACTGATGGCCCCGCAATCATTGATGGTAACTGTCAAGAATGGCACTTGAATGGAAAACTACACCGCACTGATGGCCCGGCGGTTACTGACGGTACCCGTCAAGTATGGTACTGGAACGGAGAACGACATCGCACTGATGGGCCTGCATATATCGATAGTAAAACCCAAATATGGTACTTGAACGGAAAACTGCACCGCACTGACGGACCGGCGGTTATTAACGATGAGAAACAAGAGTGGTGGTTGAACGGGAAGAAATATCAGTTCAAAGTATGGATTGACAAGCTCAAAGCTACCCCAGAAGAAAAAACCATGTTGAGGTTGAAATGGGCAAAATAATGCCTGAGCAACCAGTTATGCACACTACAGATGATGGGGTGCAGGTATGGCGCTTGGACGGAAAACTGCACCGCACTGACGGTCCAGCGGTTATTGACGGCAAACGTCAAACATGGTACTTGAATGGAAAACGCCACCGCACTGATGGCCCAGCGATTATTAGTGGCGAATATCAAGTATGGTGGGTAAACGGAAAAATGAACCGCACTGATGGGCCTGCATATATCGATGGTAAATTCAGAGCATGGTACTTGAACGGAGTGAAATATCAGTTCGATGAATGGCTCGACAAAATCAATGCGACACCAGAAGAAAAAACTATGCTGAGGTTGAAATGGGCGAAATAATGCAACCAACCATGATTACCCATGCAGATGGTATACAAGAATGGCACTTGAACGGAAAACTGCACCGCACTGACGGCCCTGCATATATCAACGGTGACTACCAAGAATGGCGCTTGAACGGAAAATGCCACCGCACTGATGGCCCTGCGGTCATTGATGGAGATCGACAAGAATGGTACTTGAACGGAAAACTGCACCGCACTGACGGCCCTGCGGTCATTACTGGTACCCGTCAAGAATGGTATCTGAATGGGAAATGCCACCGCACTGATGGGCCTGCGATCATTACCGGTGAATTCCAAACATGGTACTTGAACGGAAAAATTCACCGCACTGATGGTCCTGCGGTCATTGACGGCGTCAACCAGGAATGGTACTTGACCCACATTGAATATTCATTCAATGAATGGCTTGAAAAACTCAATGCGACCCCAGAAGAAAAAACTATGCTGAGGTTGAAATGGGCAAAATAATGCCTGTTTTTTAAACAAAAATAGGCAAAAAATATGTTGACTGTCAAGTATTTTGGCTGTATAATACCCATATCAAGTAATTAAACGGGTACTAGAAATGATGAAACTTGCAGAATCTGACGCTCATTCAGCTGGTCATTACGCCTTTGCAGCAATGCGCGACGCTCGTATCCGCAATGAGACTGAAAAATCACATTACACTGAGCAAGAGATTATCCGCGCAGAACGTATGAAATACGGCCTGGAACTGGTGTATGCTTGCAAGGAGATTCACATCAATTACCGCAAGAAATTCATCGCGGTCAAGGTTGAAAGTGATCGGGTCATTGATCGCAAGAACTTGTCGCTGCTCGAGGAAGATTACGCTACTGAAGGCGTTGAGAAGCTGATCACTGCACAAGGCATCATCTACCGTATCCCCAAGAAATAATTCACAGCGGCGGGTATAGCATAAATACAGGGTTATGTCAATGGCTCCAATGAAAATTCTCGTGATGGGCTTGCCCGGCAGTGGCAAGAGCACCCTATCCAAACCACTGGCTGACATGCTGGGCGGGGTGTGGCTCAACGCTGATGCAGTGCGCACAGAATACGACGACTGGGACTTCACTGAGGCAGGGCGTATCAGGCAAGCGTTACGCATGCGACACTTGGCTGATGGCGTGGTTAAGGCTGGCAAGATTGCGGTCGCAGATTTTGTATGCCCAACTGAAGAAACCCGTGCCCAATTTGCCCCTGACTACACAGTGTGGATGGACACGATTGCAGAGGGCAGGTTCGAGGATACAAACAAGCTATTTCAACAGCCTGTACACTATAATTACCATGTCAGCGCGTGGTTCAACGACACGCATGCGCAATTGATTGAAGTTTTGCACGATTATTTGAAGAAAAATCAGCAAAATCAATGAGATAATCAACGATTTTGAGCAAAAAATATATTGACTTTGACCTGAAATGGCTGTATAATATCGATATCGCAACAAAGGACGGTATATGTTTACACTTAACACAGAGTTTCACACCACTGACGAATTCCTTAACGGCATCAAGCATGGCTGGAGTTCCATCCCGGTGAAAGTTACTGGGTACTGGTCCAATGACTCCATCGCGATTCATGTTCGCCGCGAGGGGTTGTTTGCTGAAAAGTGCGGCTGGTTCGCTGAAGTCAGCCATAGCAGCGGTGGGCGTGATAGCGGAGAAGTGGCTGACAGCCATGTCGCTGAACGCAATTTTGGCTATGCGCTGATCGCAGCGGCTGACTATGCTGCGAAATTGGAAACGATGGGTGATACTTTCGAAAAACTGTATCAAACTGAAGTGGATCGCATTACTGAAAAAGCTCGGATTGAAAAAGCAGCCAAAGACAAATCTTTGGCCGCTGACCCCGCAATGGGCAGTGATATTGCCAAGGAAATGATCAAGATTATGGTCCGCCATGCCAAAGAAAAAGGTGACACGGCCACCATCAAGATGGTTGAACGAACCACCGGTGATGTCACTTACCTGCATTATGGCAAATATTGGCTCGCAGCTAGTTTCAAGTTTTATACAACCAGCTCCCCAACCCCCACACCTTACCGCGCGATCAAATTCACTCGCAGTGAAGCGTTGAATATTTTGGAAACCAAGTCGCATGCAAGTGCTGAAGTTTTTGACAATGAGATGGCAGTGGCATAAATAATAGTTATCAAGGAATGTTGTAATGACCATCCCAATTGAGCGCACTGCGGCAGTACTCAGGACAAGGCAATTTTTGTTCGAGTTAGTGTCGCCGCAGCATACAAAACGAATCCCAAGTGAGATTCGCGAGATGGCTCGTGGGTTGTTGAAGCATTACCCGTCAGAGTTTGATTTTACTATGGTTACAGATCATTGGGTCAGTGATGTTAAATGCCCTTTTTCCACAAATGAGCGGAGTATAGTATGAGCGAATATACCCCAGATTATTGGGTCCTCGTTGAAATTGAATCAGAGTACGGCAAAGTACAGAAAATTTTTGCAACTTGGGCTGGCGGATATTTGGACAGTTCATGTTGGAAAATGAGTTCAGGCATCAAGACCTTTGTTGACAAAGGCGATCATTATGAGTCACTGCAATGTTCAGGTTCGGTTTACCGACTTGGGAAAAAATTAACAGGTATTCACTGGAGTTGGCAGTCACTATATGATAATTTTAAAAAGCAAGTTGAAGAAATTGGTGGGAAGTTCACACAAATTCAAGTAAGTGAGGTTCATTGTGAGTGATAACTTAGTCGCTGATATTTTGTTCGCAACTATTCCGTTAACTGGTACGGTAATAGTAGCGTTGATTTTTCGATTGATCGAATATTGGAACTTGAAAAAAGAATATGGAGAAAAGAAATGAATGATTTGACTACTTTTGAAAAGTATTTTTTGCTGGCATTTACTGCGCCAGTTGCGTTGGCTGTGGTTGGGACCGGCATGTTTATTGTCGGTGTAATTTTGAGCGCAGTAAATGTTATTTGATAACGACTATGATATGATAGTAGCCATCGTTTTTTGCGTGATTTTTGTCGCAATAATGTGGTATGTCACTGAGTATCATGACACAGATGATGATGGAGATGACAATGGTAAATGAAATGTATTTAGATCACGATAATTTGGTCAAGATCATCGAATTTCTTGACAAGTTCAAAACAGATACTGATGTTGTCAAACTTACGTGTGATTCGAGTTCTGGAATTGGATCTACTATTATTGCGACTGTTCAAAATGTGACGATCAATGAGGAAATTGTTGATGTGTCAAAAGTTATTGCTAGTGAAGAAAATTGGTAAATCATGATTCTCTGCAAAAATTGTAAGTTCTGTAAAACACCTGATTTTGCACCACCTGGGTGTGGGTATTGCACTATTACGTTGCCATTCTGGGTGTCGAATGAAATTTCACCGTACAGTAGAACCAGAATGATGGCATTGCGTGATTATGCTGACGCTGGATGTGATCTTGGCGTGGTTAAGGAATCCGAAGCTGAAGAAGATTTCAAAGACACTGTGGTACCAAATATCACGGAGTAATTATCATGGATGAGCAAACCAAAGAACTGTATGCGAAGCGGTACGCATGGTTACGCGACAGGTTGCAAATACGATATGAGCAAGCAATGTCAGGTGGCGACCCCCGACCGTTAATCACTACTCGCATTGGCCACTCTTTTCTTGACGTTCCTCGTGACCCAGCAAAAGGGTGGACCGATCAGAAATTTTTTGATAAGTGTCGTAGTAAGGTCGATAACGAAATTGACGCTGCCATGGCCCGCGGTGTTGAAGGGTAAACTTATGACTGACTCATTAGATTCTGCATACACTGACGAAAGGTTAGTGTCAAAATTTGACAAAATCACACTTGCGCAGGAGCAAGATCTGATTTACAGATTGCGCAAACGTGCCGAAATTCGCAGGCAAATTGCCACCCGCAAATCTGTTCAAGAAGGAAAGCCAGATCGAATTTCTGATCTTCTTGAAGAAGCGGCAAATATGATCGAGCGTTTACTTCCGCCAGTGAAGCCACAGTAATGGCGACTCAGCAAACATTGTTGGAAACTTTGGTCGAAATGGCCAAAGAAATCGAATCAGAAGATCCAATTGATTACGGAATGCTTGACATCAATGAGGATACACTGTATAATCTAATCGCAACATCGGTACTTGAAACTTATCTATCAAACGATAAGGAGCAGCGTGAGATGATTGCATTGGCTACCATCACTAAATTAGTGGTGGAAAATTTTGTTTTGCAACGTGAAAAACTACTTAGGAGTGAGAAATGAGTATCGTTATTGTTGAGACTGTGTCTATGTTTCGTATGCGTTATGCTGTGGAATCACCCGACACTCATCCTGAATACGCATTGGACACTGTGACTATGGAAGAAGCCGACGAAATGTCGCAGGAATTTCTTGGCGAGACGATCGTGTCGCATCGAGTTGTCTCAAAAGACGAGTATTTGACCATGTTTGATAAAGACAATCCAGAATGTTCTGGCTGGGACGAAGCCAAGAAGATGGAAGGTGTCAAAGTAATTACTGACTACGCGGAATAATATGTCATTCACCCCTGTATCTGAACTTACTTTCGGTGATACTCCCGCAGCGATGTATCTTGCGCGGAAGGTCAACGAGACAAAAAACACTGCTATCCTGCGCAATGTTGGCCGCGCGATCACCACTACCTCCCGCCAGTGTCGGCAGTTGGTGAAGGCTTACGAGACTGGGAATGGCGGTGATAATGGCATTGACGCAAAGACCCTGGCAAATTGTTTGCGGCTGATGCGTGAAGAAATTGTCAATCGCGGCATGGCAATCACTGACCCGTCAGACGCTAAAATTATTGGGCAACTTTGCCGCAACGTTCAGATCGGATATATCAAGCAAGCAATCAGGTTAGCAACAGTTGCGAGAAAAGCTGAGCGAGTTATGGACAACCCGGAGAAAAAATCATCCGGCAATATGCAAGCGACAACTGGTGGGTGTAGTGATGTGCAATATTTTTTCGTTGACCATCAAACCAAGAAAAATTATTTGGCAGGCATGGTTATCACTGACAAAAACAGCAATGAAAAATTCACGTTAGTGCATAAATTCAGAATCAATGATGTTGAGACTGTAACTTCAACGTTACTGCATGAGCGCTCAATGCGACGTTGCATTCGTTTGAAGAAGCCCCACACACTATAAGTGATTGATATAGCCAATGAGCATTGACCGTCCAATCAAGAGAAAAATTTTGAGGGTGTATGGGCATGAGCCAGACACTCTTGATGACCTTGCGCAGTGTGTGATCAAGATGATTGACCGCAGGCAGAAGGTAGTTGGGTTTGCGTGGGATATTTCTCATCTGGAAAATATTCGCAACTCGCATAACGCTCCTGAAGGATACCCAGATAATTTTGGTAATGATAAAAAATTACCAACGCATTACCCTGGATGGTCAGGGCGAGTATGGATTCGCTATGCTAAACCAGTTAGGTCAACTTGGCATAATATGTTTGATGAAACATTGACTCATCCTGGCACCGGCGGGATTGGTACTTATAATGGCCCTTGGACTGATGTCTCCTCTATTCGTTATTACAGGTATGGGCGTGGCATCCCTAAAAAATTCTGGTACCCTGAAATTGAATCGTACAGTTGGGATTATAAATTTTATGACCTTGATTGGCCGCTGATCGCTGAGATTGCCAGCAAGCATAAGATGTGGAATATTTTGACTAATGAAGAGGGCGACACGATTACCCATGAGTTTAAATGGACTGATCCTGACACCTTAAAGGCAGACAAAGAATTCATTGAAGAGACTCGTGCTCTTGCCTCTGAGTAATGTTGATACTGCCTAAAAAATTGTTAGCGGTTTACAAGGTGAAGCGACACAATTCGCATCAAATGTCAACTATTTTGAGGATTTCGCGGGAGCATGTCAACGCGCATGGGCCTGCTATCGTGGAGGGCGATGGGCCTACCTACATTCACCCTGTCACCAAGGTGAGGGACGCTATCGCCATCTTGGCCCCAAATTGGAAGCGTTGGCACTTCAGCGTGATCTCCAGTGACGCCAACAGCAAGGCAGCGCGAGCCATCGCCCGCAACTTCTTGATTGAGTATGACTACAGTGCTGAGATTTTGCGGTTCAAGGATTTTTTGCAGGCTATCCAAGACGCGCACGACTACGCCTTCTACTATGACAAGGACGTGGTGGATAGGATGAAACTATTCAACGAAAAGTGCGACCAAATCAAGGTTGACTTCAAGCTGTAGCGGTGCTACCATGAAACAGCATAGGAGCTCAAAAATGGACACAGAAGATCAACCATTCATGCACACTCAAGTAGATGGCGCTCAAATATGGTACTTGAACGGAAAACGCCACCGCGTTGATGGTCCTGCATATATCAAAGGTGGGGAACAAGTATGGTATCTGAACGGGAAATGCCATCGCACTGATGGGCCGGCCGTCATTACTGGCAGTCGCAAAGAATGGTACTTGAACGGAAAGCTACACCGCACTGACGGGCCTGCCTTGGTTGACGGCCCCCACCAAGAATGGTGGGTGAACGGCGAACGCCATCGCACTGACGGGCCTGCCATGGTTGATCACCTATGGCAATCATGGCACCTGAACGGCGAACTGCACCGGGAAGATGGCCCTGCGGTTATCATCGGTGATCATTCATTGTGGTACTTGAACGGGGAAAAGTATACATTCGATGATTGGCTTGTCAAACTCAACGTGACCCCAGAAGAAAAAGCCATTTTGAGGTTGAAATGGGCAAAATAATGCCTGTTTTTTAAGCAAAAATCAGTGAAAAAATGGCTTGACTTTTGGTTGATCTGGCGTTATAATACCGACATCGGCAAACAACATAGGATCTTAAATGTCTTATTACCTGTACCACACAAAAGAGCAAGGTCGCCCGCATATTTTGCGCAGTTACGCTACTGAGCGTGGTGCGAAGATTGGTATGGCCGCAGCCAACCGCAATGCTGGTTACCAAGCGTATGCTATCGCTGAAGAAGAAGCGTTCAACGCCAAGTATCCCGTGGGTATGATCACGGTGAAGAATTTGATGACTGGCGCCAACGTTGAAATTCCCGAGGATACGCCGTGGTGCTGCCGTCCCGATTCTGAAACTTTTTGGTCAATGTGACATCGGAGGAAGATAATGAAACTCAACCCTATGCTATCTGAAGATCAAGCTGCCAAAGTGGGCGAGAAATTGGTGGAAATGTTGGGCTTGGCAAAAAACAGTAACGGGCGTTATAATACTACCTGGGGTGATAAAACCCTTGAGGGCCTCGGCCGTTGCGCCCAGCGAATCGTCGAAGAAGTAGCAGTTAAATCAACCAAGGAGTAATCATGGACATGAACTATACCGCACCTGAACTGAAGAGCATCTTGGCCGAGGCTGAGGTGGCAGCTCACAATGCTGCAATGACCTACTTTACCAAGACTCTTGGTGGCAAGGATTCTTACCCGTGCGGTTTTGCGTGGGTCGAGATTCATGGTGTCAAGGGTAACACCAAGTTGGGTCGTGCGATGAAGGCTGCTGGCATTCGGCAGAGCAGTTACTCCAAGGTGTTTGAGGTTAGTAACATGAGTGGCCTCAACGTGCAAAATGTTAGTGTCAAGGAAGAAGCGGCTGGCGCTGCATCTGCCGTGCTGTCCAAGTATGGGTTCCGTGCCTATCCGTGCAGCCGGCTTGACTGAGATACAATGCCATTTGAACGATACTCCGATCAAGAGTGGAGATTGCCGAACGGTGACGTGATTCGTGTGCGTTTACACGGCGCCGAAGAAGAATGGTTCCGCAATGGAAAATACCATCGAGTTGGTGGCCCAGCATTGGTTGGTAGTAACCATTGTTTGTGGTTTATTAACGGAAAGATACATCGCACTGACGGCCCTGCGTTTATTGCCAATGACTGTGTCGAGTGGTTTATTGACGGGGTTGAATACACGTTCAATGATTGGCTTGAACGGATTGCAGCGACCCCAGAAGAAAAAACACTGCTGATGTTGAAATGGGCAAAATAATTACTGATCAACCAGTTATGCGCATCTCAGATGATGGGGCGCAGGAATGGTACTTGAACGATAAATTACACCACACTGATGGTCCTGCGGTTATTGAAGGTGACTACCAGGAATGGTGGTTGAATGGAAAACTGCACCGCAATGATGGTCCTGCAATTATTGACTGTGACTACCAAGCATGGTGCCTGAATGGAAAACTGCACCGCACTGATGGCCCTGCGGTTATTGACGGTGACCGCCAGGAATGGCGCTTAAACGGAATTAAATATCAGTTCAAAGAATGGCTTGAAAAACTCAAGGCTACCCAAGAAGAAAAAACACTACTGAGGTTAAAATGGGCAAAATAATGCCTGTTTTTTAAGCAGAAATCAGTGAAAAAATGGCTTGACTTTCGGTTGATTTAGCAGTATAATACCGACATCGGCAAACAACATAGGAGCTCAAAATGGCGTATATGAACCAAGAAACCAAGGCAAAGTTGGCCCCCTCGATCAAGGAAATTTGCAAGCGTTATGGGGTTAAGGCCACCATCGGTGTGCATAATTACAGCACCTTGGTGTTGAATGTCAAGTCCAGCGACATTGACTTCATTGGTAACTATAACGCCACGATTGAAGAACGCGACCCGACTGGCAACAAGCATATCAACCGCGCCAAGACCAGCATTCAAGTTAATCCTTATTGGTATCATGAACAGTTCACTGGCCGCGCCAAGTATTTCCTGCGTGAAGTGATTGAGGCTATGAAGGTTGGCAACCACGATAATTCCGACATTCAATCGGATTTCGTCGATGTTGGTTGGTATGTTGATGTCAACATCGGCCAATGGGACAAGCCTTACATTCTTACCAAGTAATTCGGGCAGTAAGATCATGGACACCAATATTGAATTTGCCTTTATCGGCTGGTGCTATGACACTGCCAACCATCACGATAAGGTGTGGACCGCGTTTAAGCGTGGTAACAAGTATTACTCAGGGTGGGGGCGCAGAGATAAGAAATTGGCGTTCAAACTGATTAACACTGGCTGGGCTGGTGAGGCGGCCATGCGTACTGCCATCGCAAAAAAGACAGCCCCCAAGGGGAACTACACCGAAGTTGACGCGTTCAAACTGTTTTCCATCTTCCCTACCTTCGAGCAAGATGTCGCAGCATACCTTGACGCTGATATTGCCGCCAAGCGTATTTGGTAATATCAATTAGTATAACCATTAATCAAAATCGCTAAATATATAATGCGGAGGGCATTATATTATGAGCGCGAACGGGATTTCTACATTACCGGCAAAGGCTGCTAGAGTCGCAGCAAAATTGGCACTGGCCCAAGCAAAACGCTCTGCACCAGCTACACCTGGCTATCGCCCATTACATACACTAGACACTAGTCTCAAGTCGCCTGTTCAAGGTCGTCCTTGGAAATAATTGATTTTTAGCACAGTGTTAGCAGCAATAGAGTCAAAAATTTTGACTTGTAATAGTGCTGTAGTGTATTATTGCAAAATAGTTATAATGCATCTTTGCCCAAAAAATAAAGGAAGTTTTTGATGTTTCTCGGAATTTTTACATTATTAGTAGCAATCAATATCTCGTTAGTAAGTGCATATTACTCAATTCTTGGGCTTACAGCGATTTTCGTTGGTGGGTTCCTTCCAATTGTGATTATGGGAGGTGCTCTTGAGTTAGGCAAGGTAGCAACTGTATTGTGGCTACACTATAACTGGGAACGAGCAGCGTGGAAGATTAAGGCATACTTATCATTCGCAACTGTAGTATTAGCGTTCATTACTTCAATGGGCGTATTTGGAGCGTTGAGTAAGTATCATATTGAATCTGGGATGCCCATCGACAATATTCAAGCCAAAGTAAGTTTACTTGACGAGAAGATCAAGACTCAGCGTGATAATATTGAAGCAGATCGCAAAGCGTTAGCGCAACTTGATGCTGCCGTTGACCAAATTATCGCTCGCTCAACTACTGAGCAAGGGGCATTACGATCAGCTAACTTGCGGGCTTCACAAAAGAGAGATCGCGCACGATATCAAGCAAGCATTGGTGAAGCGCAAAAAACAATCGCGGCATTACAAGAAGAGCGAGCTCCTATCGCTGCACAAACACGCGAACTGGAAAGCCATATTGGGCCAATCAAATATATTGCGGCGTTATTGTATGGTGACTCGCCAGATCAAACTCTATTAGAATCAGCAGTGCGATGGGTGATTATCATCATCGTGCTAGTATTTGATCCACTGGCTATCGTGTTATTATTGGCAGCAACACAGTCTATTGACTGGGCTCGTGAGCAAAAGCGTGGGCAAGTATTAGCTAAAGTGGAACCACCAGTTGCCGCACCACCAACGGCAGCGCCAGTAGCACCAGTCAATGAAAGTAAAAAAGAAGATGATGGTATTACCCTGACATTTACCTCCAATCATAATGACACTGTGATGACTAAGCATGAGTCAAATGATGTGCCTATAGTAGATGAATATACTGAGGTCGCAACAGAAGTTGCCACAGTTGACCCATACAACGAAACTGTTACAGTTAACACGGCGTTGATGCCAGCACCTATTCCAGAGTTAAAAATAGAGCCCACGGAAATTGTGGAACCCACAGTGGAACCCACTGTGGAACCCACACTTGCACCAATCGTTGAAGAACAGCCAGTCATCGTGCCAGAACCTGAGACTGGTTTGGGCGCAGTATTAGTGAGTGACCCAACGCTAGTGCGATTGCCAGAAAAGCATGTCATGACACCTCAACTCAGCGTTAAGCCTGCAACTACTGAAGAAAATGTGTCAACATTTGGCAGTGGGGGGTTCCCAAAAAACCCATTGAAGGGTGATATGTTTTTGAGGGTAGACGTTCTGCCATCCAAACTATATAAATGGACTGGGACCAATTGGATTGAGATTGGAAAAGAGCATCCAGCGTATGATTTATATGCATCTGACCCAGAGTATATCAAATTCTTGATATCACAAATTGAAAAAGGTGATATTGATGTTGAAGATTGTACCACACTTGAGCAAGAAAAGATCGCAATTTTACTAGGACAATAATGAGTGAACTTACCAACGCTGACGAGTTCAGCACTATAGCAACACCACCAGATTTTTTGGTAGATGCTAACCCTGATCACACTATTCTGATAGTTGATGCAGAGTGGTCAGACATTGAAGATTTTGCCCTGTATTTGAAAACATCAACCAAAAGTTATGGGGTGTATGTCTATCATTATCAGATGAATGATACAGCATGGTTGGAGGAGGCAGCCTCACTATCAAGCGTGGTCATTATCAACACTGATCCAACACCATTGAGCCCAATCAAAGATAAATTGGTGTTATCGTCCGAGGCATTTTACTATGGATCCAAACGATTTTTAATGTCGTCATTACGAATCAAAAAACCTATAGATTGGCTCATTCAGCATGAGCAGATCACCGAATAATATTGTGTTATAATTCAGTTGGCTGTATAATAAATACTGTGCAAGGTGCCGATGGTCGGGCTTTGCACTTTAACTCGCTTTTATAAGGAGATTATCATGAGTTATTCTACACGTTTTTCTACGATTGATTTGCCAGCATTGATGCACCAAATTGGACGGTCATCCGTCGGATTTGACAGTCTGTTCGACAGACTGAGTTACATCGTGTCAACTGCACCGCAAATGACAAATTACCCACCGCATGACATCATCAAAACTGGTGATAATAAGTATGCGATTGAGGTAGCGGTAGCTGGCTTCAAAGAAAGTGA
>Ga0172376_10002097_pt1 | contig 24787 bp, 23 predicted proteins | sample Lak35m_FD_121114 | JGI IMG/M metagenome (GOLD analysis project Ga0172376, IMG submission 121114) | Freshwater microbial communities from Kabuno Bay, South-Kivu, Congo - kab_092012_35m | ecosystem: Environmental > Aquatic > Freshwater > Lake | place: Democratic Republic of the Congo: South-Kivu...
AGAATGGCCCACCACGGAAGCGACCGATCACCCAGCAGATACGCATCCGCACTGCTCATACCCCGACCGGCACGCAGTCCCACCACAACCGATCCGAGCAACAGTACCGCGAGTACCAGAAAATCAAGGTTCAGTCCGGCTTCAAGCATTCCAGCCTCTACCTCGCAAAAGGACCGCTGCCCACCACAGATCGGCTTTGTATTCCGCGCGACAGGCAGCGTTTAACCGCTTCAATTGCAAGCTCCGCATCGTCGAGTGTGACATCGAGGTGCGTGACCATCCGCATTCGCTGACCGCCCATCGGACCTGCCAGAATGCCTTCTTCACGCAAAGCTGACGCCAGCTGCACTGCTGTGCCAATCTCCGGAGCCAGCTCAAAGAATACCAGATTCGTTTCCACCGTCTGCGGGTCGATGTGCAGACCGTCCAGACAGGACAATCCCTCGGCAAGTCGCCGGGCATTCACGTGGTCGTCCCGCAGACGCTCTACATGATGATCCAGAGCATACAGGGCGGCGGCGGCGATGATTCCGGATTGTCGCAGACCACCGCCGAACATCTTGCGGATTCGCCGGGCCTTCTGCATGTCAGCCCGGGTACCCGTCAGAATTGAACCAAACGGACAGCCAAGGCCCTTGGAAAAACAAATGGAGATCGTGTCGAAACATTCCCCAAGCTGCTGCGGCGAATAGCCACCGGCAACAATCGCGTTGAAGAGTCTCGCACCATCCAGATGCCGCTTCAGACCCCGCTCCAGACACCAGCCGGAAACTCGCTGAAGCTGCTCCAGTGAAAACACTCGACCGCCACCGAGATTGGTCGTGTTTTCAAGGCATACCAGTCGAGTCCGGGGAAAGTGCTGGTCGTCGGGACGCACACGGGATTCAAAATCCGAAACGTCCGGCATTCCACCAATTCCATTCACCGGGCGAATGCTGATGCCGCTGAGCGCCGCTGGTGCACCGCCTTCAAAATTGCAGATGTGTCCCGATTCATGTATCAGGAGTTCGTCACCCGGAATGCAGTGCACTCGCAGCCCCATCTGGTTGCTTTGAGTCCCCGAGCAGGCCAGCACCGCAGCTTCGTGACCAAACAATGCCGCCACACGCTGCTCCAGACGAATCACCGTCGGATCCTCGCCCCAAACATCGTCGCCAACCTCCGCGTCAGCCATCGCCTGCCGCATGAGTCGAGTGGGCCGCGTCACCGTGTCACTGCGAAAGTCCTTCATCGAGAGCTCCCCGCAGTCACACGATCCAGAAATCCCAGAAATTCCAGCGTCGCCGGGTCCTCCGGCTTGCCAAGATCGTTGTTCAGCTGACTGTGATTGCTGTCACCCTTGCCAAATGCCTTTGCTGAAATGCCGGACTGCTGGAGAACATCTGCCAAACGTCTGGCCTGCACCGTGGTGTCCGGATTGCCGGTGAAGAAGAGAATCAGAAAAGGTGGAATGCCTCGATCCGGAGCTACGTGAGTTACAGCGGAGAAGCTCACGTGCTTTTCCGGGTCATTACCAAACTTCTGACGATGCCCGTAAGTGAACATTTTTCCGCCGTAGAGCATCTGACGGTGTTCTGCTGTGGCGATAATCTTTGGAATGTCATACGTGTCGCCGTCCACTGGTATGCACCCTTTCAAAGCGGTCATCGGCACACCATGTCGCTCGATCCAGCGACCGTCGATGCACAGCAGTGCAGCCAGTTGAGCACCCGCGGAGTGGCCACCAACAAGGATTCGATCCGGGTCACCGCCATGGTCGGCGATATGCCTGCGGACCCAGCCAAGAGCTGCCGCGACGTCGTCCGTTAATTCTTCCATGGTCACAGTTGGAAGCAGCCGATAGTTGGCAGCAACAAAGATCATTCCACGCTCGTGAGCCACTTTGGGCTTGAGATCAACGTCGCTCTTGTCGCCTGCCTGCCAGCCTCCGCCGTGAATCCAGAACAGCACTGGACGCTTTTGTCCGGCCGCCTCGTCCGGGCGATAGACGTCCAGTACATGACGAGGGTGGCCGTTTTCGCGATAGGGGATGTTTTCGATTTTCTGCTGCGCCAGGGCAGGCACGCAGTTTGTAAGGAGACACAGCAAAGTGACAGCAATCGCGCGCATGACGTGGGTTCCTTGATTGACAGTGGCCGAGCCGCGTGAAACGTCAGGGTAAGGTCCTGTTGCAGAGTGTACTCGGAATATCCTCAGACTGTCACCTTTGGCGAATAAATCAATCAGCGAACAGTAAATGCAGCGGTTCAATCGCAATGCGGTAACCCCTCTCTAAAAACCAAAAAATCCGTCCGTCCACTTCGAAATCTTCCTCGTTTCCCGATACCGCCCGCCAAAACTATTGAAAAACCAGATTGATTTCGCCTTCAAATTTCACCTGTCAGCCAAATTCGCGGTAAATTCCCCAGCTTGCCAGAGCCGTGTTCTTTCTTCTCGATCCCGCATCAACTGATCACGAGGCAGCCACCCATGCTTTTCAACAAACGCAACCGCAACCGCCGACTCGCCAATCCCTGTCCACTGGAAATCCAGTCTCTGGAAATTCGCCAACTGCTGGCTGCCGATCTCATCAACATCCAGCCCATAAGCGAATTTGATCCTGAAATCGTGGCCTATGCGGCCCCCATCGACGGTGGCACCGTAGCCGTTTCTGTCTCGCGATTCGGCGATATCACGCTCACTGGCGACGCCAAACCAAATACCGTCAATATCCAGATTCAGGGAAGTACGGTGCTTGTCGAGGGAGCAGGAGTTACTTCTTTCCGGGTTCCCGGAGCCGCGGCCCAGCCCTTGCTCGAAGTGCCCCGCCCCACCACCGTTCGCAGTATCACAATTAATCTTGCCGGTGGCGCTGACACACTCAACGTCACTGTGGCCTCGGACACCACCGTGACTCGTGACATCGTTGTCAATCTCGGAGCTGGTAACGATTCACTCGTCATGAAAGTCGTCAATGCGGATCTCAAAGTCAACCAAAGCATCACACTGGACCTCGCCGCTGGCGATGACTTTGCCGATGTCTTCGTTGCCGATGCCGCCAGTATCGTTGCCGGACGCGACATTTCCATCCGCGGCGGTGCCGGTGACGACTATATTGTCACTGGTGATGATGACTACGTTGATCTTGATAACCTCTACAGCCAGCAGAACTTTAACGCCCTCCAGGACAACTCAGAGATACCTCTGGCACAGCGAATTCGCGCGAATCGCGACGCGTCCATCGACCTCGGAGCAGGCAACGACCGCCTGACACTGCTCAATCTTGAATCCGGTCGTAATCTCAGCGTTGCTGCCGCGGCCGGGATTGACACCATCGTCGCCAGCAACCTGCGGTCTGCCCGCAACACCGGCTTCACCGACGCTGAATCACTCGCACTCCAGAACTTCACTGCCGTGGGAAAGCTCAATATTCGCGGCAGCAATATTGCCGCCAAAATCAGCCTTGACCGCGTGAGTGTCAATCGACTCGACGTCGCACTCGGTCTCGGAAATGATGAACTAACCATCGGCGAAACAGTGACCGTCAAAGTCGCCAGCTCAATCAACGGCGGCCCAGGCAACAATGGCATCTACACCGCCAAACCACAACCCAAAATCACGGTCCGACGCTCCACTCGAACGCTCTCCTCCCAACAATCCCTCGATCTGCTCGTCTTCGTCCTCGATCGACTCGCCGGCAACCTTCGGTCCCCGGATAACAGCAACAACCTCGCGCCAGCTCAGTTGATCCTGGCCGATTGATTCCCTCGGCGCGGCTGACCTCCCGACCAATTCTTTGTCGCCCAGCACCGCAGCAGCATGACTCTGCAGTGCTGGGCGTCCTCTTTTACCTCAGGCTCATGAACGCCGGTCCACGTGAGCATTGCTGCGAATTCCTGCAAAATGGGGATCCCGCTTCCATCGACACACCATTGTGTGAATTTCCTGTGAACACAAGTCCTCCCTGCGGCCGCAGAAACGGCTCTGCCCGGTAGACTACCTCCGATGCTGGCCCCGAAGAGTCGAGCCCCCAGCATGATGGATGACCGTCATTTGATCCGAGTCGGATGCGAGGCAGGTATGGCGCAGTGGTACTACCAGTTGCTGGGTGAAGAGTTTGGGCCCGTATCCGAAACCAGCCTCCGTCAACTGCTGATTGACGGCACCCTCAGCAACTCAGATCTGGTCCGCGCCGAGACGTCGGCGGAATGGATCCCGCTTTCTGACGCCAGCATTGACACGGCGACTGACAGAGTGACGGATATGTCAGAGCTGAATTTTGAGTTTGAGGAGTCTTCGGCTACGGCAAATCCGGCGCCGGCGAAAAACAGAGCTGGTTCCGCCATCGCTGATCGCCCCGAGGGTCCGTCCCAGTACTACTATCAGTTTTTCGGACAAACACTCGGCCCAATCCCGCTTGATACGCTCATTCGCATGGCAGAGGCGGGCCGACTGGCGGAATCCGATCTGGTGCGCGCGGAAGAGGATTTTCTGTGGCAGGCAGCTTGTGAGTTTTCTGAGTTGTCGGCGGCATTTCTGCTGCGGATGCCAGACACACCGGCAAAGCCCCAGGCTGAAGCCTCCGGCGCCGCGACTCCAGCAACACCCCTTGGCCCCGTGCCGGGCACCGCTGCTGGTACTGCTGTTGTCACTGCTCCGCCCGCCACACCGCGCGAGTCCACAGCGGCCACCTCAGCCCCCCCAGCGAATGCTCCTGCAGAGCAACCCTCGGCGGCGGTGTCAGAAACGGGAAGGAAAACACCCTCCGGGCCTTCCACGAAACCTGTCAGTGGCCGTGGCCGCGGCAGGAAGAAAGATCGTAAAGCCGAAGAAAAACTCGTCGATAACATACTCAGCGAAGTCTTCTCCGATGATGAAGACGAAAAGGACGCAGAGACAGGTCCCGAAACCTCTGCACCTTCACGACCGGCCGCTGCCGAACAGCCTTCACCCTCATCCGTTGCGGCCCCCGTCGCTGCGCCTGCACCCGCTGCAACTCCCGCTGTCGCCGGACCTCGAAACTGGGGATCGGTGGGCTCGTCGCCACAGTTCTCCACCACTGCTGCGGCTGCGGCCGCCGCAAAGCCAGTCCTGAGAGCGACTCCAAAATCCAAATCATCTCGCAGCGGTCCGTGGCTGCCAGACATCCAGATGGAATTCAACGGCCCCGTGAAGGCCCTGCTTGGGCTGGGCCTGATCGCTGCCCTCTGGTTTGGCTACACACCACTCATGCGATACTTCAAGACCGACGAAGCCCGCTATATCAGCCGGATGGAACTGGCCATCGACACCTGCGAAAAGCTCAATCCACTCACCGAAGAGGCGAAGTTCAAGGGGCAGCAGGAGGCGATGAAACGAGAATTCGGGGCCTACGTCGCCCTGATGACCGAAGCCGGCTCAACTCGCGAAGCTGCAAAAAACTGTCTCGGAGCTCTGAATCGAATGCTTGAATTCAGTCGTGTCGAACCGGTCAACTCGACACTGCAAAAGAAACTGCTCGATGAGGCAAAGATGCTGATAAAAAAATATAAGGGAGTCTGACAGTCAACCGGTAAAAGACCGCGTGCTCGATTGGTGGTGGCTTGAGGCCACTCTCAGAAGCTTATCGCTGTGCCGGTGCTGATTGCTCCAGCAAAACTCGGAGAGGCACATAAGCAGCAGGCTGCCGGGGCCTCCAGTATTCGATGGCGTTCTGAGCAGGCACCGACCATGCCAGTGCCCATCCAAAGCTCAGAAACGTCCCGATGATAATGTATTCCGCCAGCTTCCTGTCTTTCGACTCCAGATAACGAGATTGAAACACGAAGTCGCCGAGAAGATGGGCTGTGATGAGTGCGAGCCGTGTTTCGACCATGTGTCGAAATCCACATCCGGCAGCCGAGCAATGCAGAGCTGCCACGGAGTCAGGAACCACAAGTATGAGTCATGTACCACGCTTCCTGGTTGTATTCAGTGAACCGAAAATCGGCAAGTCCAGTGGGGGCTTTCTTGACTGTCTTCGATACGGCTCACTGGCGGCTTCAGCAATCTCGTCCTGCCGCGAGTCTCGAGGATGCAGACTGACTGCGACAACGGCAGCCTGACGCTCTGTCCAGCCCGAAATCAGCGAATCACAAAGCTGACCGGTGAGCGTCAGCCATGCTGCAATCGGCCCGGCCGATTGTGGACACGTGATTGCCAGTCCGGCTGCAGGAGACATTCCGTCGAGCCCGTGCCCAGATAGCTTGAAAGCTTCACCTGTTGACAACGATACGCGACTGCGGGACAAATCATCCACACTCCCCCAGTCCAATCGACAGACGCGTGTCAGCAAGCCCGATGCTGATGAGCTGACTACGGACGTAGAGCGCCACTCGCAGTGCCCTGCGGGGATCGCTTAGCAAAACCTGCCACGCGTCCCCACGAAAGAAATCCGGGCGACCCCTGAGAATTCGGCGCCCCCAACCCCTGATGTCCGCAACCGCATCCACCAGTTGAGCACGAACGTCGCATAGCTCGTCGCTGGAAAGTGAGCTTGATCTGACGATGTCGCCGGTGATCACGGCCCACGTTTTCTGCGGTTGCAGCGCCACAATTTCTCCATCCTTGAACAGGATTCCGCTTGCCAGACCGAAGATTTACGCAATCCACTTCTCAATGCAAGCCCGAATCGCTTTCCCAGTCCCAATCATCCAGCACTCATCATTCCCGCTTTTCCCTGCGCTTGTCCCGGAAGAATTCCCAGATTCGCTCCGCTCCTGAGAATGACATGATCGGCTGATTCGCCTGCCGACGTACCCGTGATCCCGGCCAGCCATGACCGCCGGCAGAGTCAACAATCGAAACTGTGGTGACTCCATTCCGGCCAGCTTCATGAATTGTTGTTGTCAAAGTCCCCATCCGCTCAACCTTCGCTTCCGCCACCGAACCATTTGCTTCGACCCAGAACTGCACAATCTCCGAGAGTGGCTTGTAAGGTGCTTCCTGAGCTCGACGGACCAGAGGATTGCGGCTCATTCCTCCCTCCACTGGTACCTCCTCGTCCTTCGCTCCATTGATCAGGAGTACCGGCAGGGGCACGGCCGGACGCTGGTCAAAGGTGAACATCGACGCTACCACCGGCGCAATCGCCGCAAGCCGCTCCGGCCGGGTCACAGCATATACGAATGTCATCATTCCCCCGTTCGATCCGCCCGTCATGAAAATTCGCTCCGGGTCCGCGCCGTGCTCGCCAGTCAATCGCTCAATCAGCGCATCAAAGTACCCAATGTCATCGGCGTCCTGAACCTGTCGCCGCAGCAGATAACCAGTGTTCCATGCGTGTCGCGCGTCACCTGCGAAGGATGTTCCTTCTGCATAAACCGCCATAAACCCCTCTGCCCTCGCCACACGGTCGAAACCAGAGTTTGCCTGCATGACCTTCGCACTCCCCATGCCGCCGTGGAGCACGAGCACCACAGGTTGCTTTGCACCGTCCGTTGCGGCATTCACAACCAGGGCGCGACGCTGCTTCCCGCCTACAACAAATGACAGTTCAAAGTCTGCTTTCTTTGACGACACTCCCGCGCTCGCTCCGCCCTCAAATACCTGACGATAGAAGCTCCAGTTTCCGTCGCCAAGCTTTGTGATTGTAGCCATCGGGTTGTGATCCACACCTTCCAGCACCGTCCACGTGTGCGGAATCCCCAACCTCTGCAGGTACTCATGAAACTCCGTGTTCACCGCAAATGTCTCATCCTGATCGCCGCACACTTGCCGAATCACGGAGTCCCTGCTGATTGTCGCCAAATTCTGCTCGGCTATCCGCCGCGGACTGACACTCCGAAAGTACTCCTGATCCCCTCCATAAACCTGCTGCAAAACCTCAGCCGCTCGCTGCCGCCCAGCCCGCGGAGCCTGAATCAGCTCCGCCTGCAGCGGTCCGCCACCCATGATCGAAACCCCGCGAAACAGCTCTGGGTACTTAAACCCCAGTCGCGCAGCACCATAGCCACCCATGCTGTAGCCATCCAGTACCCGACCTTCACGCTTCACCAACGTTCGGTACGTTTTGTCAATGTGCGGCAACAACTCCTGCACAATGACCGTTTCCACAGGTGCTGAACCGTCCTTCCAGTCGACATACATGCCTTCGACCAGTCCATTCACAAAGACAATCAGACAGGGAGGGACCTTCTGAGCCTCGATGGCTGCATCGAACTGCCGTGCAACCTGAGGAATTCCGGCCAGCCCTCCGCCCGAACCGTGCAGCCAGTAAACTACCGGAAAATGCCGTTCAGACTCACGGTCGTATGCGGCCGGTGTGTACAGGTGATAACTCACTGCTGACTTCGCCGCAGCACTCTCGAACGTGTGAAACGACACCCGCGGTGCTGTAATCTCAGGCGTAACCCACGAACTCTTCAACGCCAGCGGCGCTGGTTTCGTCTCAGTCTGCGCAGCCGCCGGACTGCAGACTCTGAAAATAGCAAAAGCAACAAACGCAAGTCTGAGCAGGGAAGTCATCGATTCTCTTTCTGTTTGCTGTCAGCCCTCCGGGTGCGGGGATGTCGCTGAAAAAACTCCCACATCAGATCATTTGCCGAAATGTCCATGGTGGATTCGCCCAGTCTCTCAATCACAGGTCGCTGACCAGGCCACGTGTGCCCACCACCTTGAATCTCAATCAGTACCACCTCACTGCCCGCACGCCCCCCGGTCCATGTCTTCCTGCTCACCAGCATCCCGTCGGCTGCCCTGTCAGGAAGCGTCACCGCCTCGGACTCGGTGTCGCAACCATTCGCCCTCGCCCAGCTCTGCATGGTGTGCTCGACCGAACGAAACTTTGTAATCCCGTTCCGTCCCAGAAATCCTTTGCCGAAACCTCCCTCAAAGGGAGCAAACTCATCTTTTGTTCCGTGAAATTGCATCACCGGCACAGCCCGGCTGTTGCGGGGCTGTTCCAGCATCAGCGGCCCGCCCACGGATGCGATGGACGCAATTCGATCTGAAAGTTCGGATGCCAGATAATGCGACATGATCCCGCCGTTCGAAAGCCCAGTGGCGAAAACGCGATCGGCGTCCACACTGGCCACCGTCGCAAGATCATCCAGCAGAGCTCGCACGAAGCCCACATCATCGACGTTGTTTTCCAAAGCATAGCCGCAGCACTCGCCACCGTTGAAACTCAGCAGCCTGTCACCAAATCTCCCGGTGCCGAACGGATACACGGCCATAAAGCCCGCCTGCTCCGCTTTGAAATTCATGCCACAGAGCTTCATCATGCCATCCGGGTCGCCACCTCCGCCGTGAAACACCAGCACCACCGGCGTGGCTTTGCGACCGTCATAAGACTTCGGGATATAAACCCGGTATTTCCTCTCGCGGTCCCCCACGCGAAGACTGCGAGTATGTGTCCCCGGACCGGGTCTGCCGACCTGCGGCTGTTCGTCCGCCGGGAGCGTGAGTACCAGCACGAGCAGCAGGGTGGCCGTAAGCCATCGCGGCAGCGCATGCCTTGCACCCGATTTTGACGAACTTCTATTGTTCATGGTTTCCCTGAACGTTTTGCTGATCGTGTCTCAGTGAATTCCAAAATCGTCGCAGTGAACGCTTCCCCGCTGGATCTTTCTGCGCCAATACCCTCGGCAAAGCTACCGCTGACGACTGAGACCAACCATCCTGATATGCCGTTGCTGTCCCGTGAATGTTAGCAGGAAAATGCAGGTTTTTCGAATGTCTTTGGGGGCGATATCCGCAGCAGCATTCGGAAACCAGCGCCCCCCCCGAATTCAAACCCTCACTCGTTACGAACAAAGCAGTGCCGCAACGAAAGGCAATTACGGACGGTGATGCGTGCCCCGGCAGTGTCGCCGCAGCTGAGCGACCGATTGCAGGGTTTCGGGACGCCCAGCCTCTGTCAGGAATCGCCTGCGAAAGTTCCTGATGAGGTCCAGCCACGTGTCGGTGCTGCAGTCAAGCCGAGTCAGTATGGCGTCAAGGTGTGCGGGGATCAGGCCTGGTTTGTCCAGACGCAACTGTCGGCCAGTCCAGTCTACCAGCTGCAGATACTGGTCGAGCGACATCAGCAGGCAGCCGCGATTGGTAAGCCGACGCGTCGTCCTGTGATCGCGGGCCTGCCTGCTGGCAGACTCGAGCGCAATCGGAGCCAGCCAGCCAGCTTTGGAACCATGCTCAACCTGCACGTCCTCCACAACACTGGATGTGGCAGCGGTACCAGACTGGCGGTCACAGATGCGATCGTGCAGACTTGTGAATTCGCTGGTTTCGGGCGTCTGAGCAACCCCGGCGCGGATGGGATTGAGATCGACGTATGCCATGCAGGCTGCAATCGCAGACTCGTCGAGCAGCGGCTGAGCCTTGAATCGGGCTTCCCAGAAATGACCAGTCACCTCGTCCTCGCGGTTGGCACGCTTGGCTATGGGCTCAGAAACACACTTCATGAACCACGAGACACTGGACAACCGACGACGCTTATCGGCAAGCCCGACTGAGCTGTTTTTGATGTGATTGAGCTCTTCAGAGGTTGGCTCTGCAGGATGGCCGGCAGACGTGCGACGCTGAGGAAACAACGCCCACCAGCGAAGAGCAACCTCGTCGTCAGACCACGTCGCCACCACATCCGGGCGAGTCCGAACGACAAGGTGCATGTGATTGCCCATCAATGCATATCCAAGCGTTTCTATGGCGAAAATGCCAGCCAGCTCTTCAAGACGACTGCGGATCCATTCGCGACGATGCGAATAGTCACGACCAGATCGACGATTACGCCCACACAGATGATCCCGACGAACACAACGACTGATCAGGTGGAATACCTGAACGTCCGTTTCCGAAAAGATTTCACGACGACTGACCCGCGGCATACCAACCCTTTCAAAAAGTACGCCCGACATTGTAAAAACCCCAGTAACTCATGTCAAGGTGCATGGCACCTTTGTGGGATTTTGTTGCCAAAAATTGGTCGCCGGTTTCCCTGCTGATGGCTCAGGCCAGCCTGTCGCCCTGTTCCCGGAATCCATCCGCGGCCGCGTTGATGCCGCGAAGCAGTGGCAGCAGAGTCCCGGATGTGTGGCCAGCAGCCAGAAGGCTGTTGGTCAGGCTGGCGAAATTGGCCTGGCTGGCTGGTCCGAAGCAGCCGTAGCAGCCCCGGTCAAACGACGGGCAAATCGCGCCACAGCCGGTCTGAGTGATCGGTCCAAGGCACGGCACTCCCTGCGCCACTTCAATGCAGACATTTCCTTTTCGCTTGCATTCCAGACAGACGCTGTGCATCGGGATTCGCGGTCGGCGTCCGGCTGCCAGTGCCAGGAGCAGTTCCAGAAGCTGACCGCGGTCAATTGGACAGCCGCGGAGCTCATAGTCGACTCGGACGTGTTCAGCGATTGCCGTCGAAGTGGCAAGTGAGGAGATAAAGTCCGGACGAGCGTAGACGGCCTGCAGGTAGTCGGCATGGCTGGCCCAGTTTCGCAGGGACTGAATGCCTCCAGCGGTCGCGCATGCGCCAATCGTCACCAGAACTCGCGACTGTCGCCGGACTTCCTGAATTCGCGCTGCGTCGTGGGCTGTCGTGATGGAACCTTCCACCAGAGCCACGTCATAGGGCCCAGGCTCCATGCGACTTGAAGCCTCCGGAAACAAGGCAATCTGCACCAGTTCAGCCACCTGCAGCAACTGATCTTCACAGTCCAGCAGCGACAGCTGGCACCCGTCGCACGAGGCAAACTTGAAGACAGCGAGCCGTGGCCGCGGCTGTGCAGACGTTTCTGTCTCTGGATGATTTGTCACCTGCGTTCGCCCTTTTTTTTTCGCTTGCCCTAGAGATTTTCGACGCGCAGCAGATGCCGCACCCTTTCAAAGCTCAGCACTGGTCCCTCACGGCATAAAAAATAGGGACCGAACTGGCAGTGACCGCAGAAGGCAACTGCACAGTTCATATTGCGTTCCAGCGACAGATACAATGCATCCGCGGGCACTCCACGCGATGCTGCCGTTTGCATCACGTACCACATCATCACTTCGGGACCACACGTAAACACCAGCGTCCGTACGGGATCGCGTATCCAGAGTCGATCAAGGACCGCCGTCACAACACCAACGCTGCCCTTCCATCCGTCATCGGCGCGATCAACCGTGGTGATGACATTCAATCCAGCGGCACGCCATGAGTCATATTCACCGGGGTACAGCAACAACCGCGGTTCCCGCGATCCCACAATCAGGGTCAGTTCACCATACCCAACGCGATTTGCCAGCAAGTGATAAATCGCCGGACGCAGGGGTGCAAGACCTATGCCTCCGGCGACCAGCACCACGTCATGGCCCGCGCAGCGTTCTATCGGCCAGCTGGAACCAAACGGGCCTCGCAGCCCAAGAACGTCCCCTTCACGCAGCTTTGCAAGACTGTTCGTCACATTCCCAGCCTGACGTACCGTATGCGGAATCACATCGATCTGATCCGGATTACCACTGATCGAGATCGCAGATTCACCAATTCCAGGCAGATACAGCATATTGAACTGGCCAGCACGAAATGGCCAGAGGCCGGAACCAGCATTGCTGCCCACGCCACTCTCAGGCACCAGCTCATACGTGGCGACCCCGGGAAGCTCCTGAATCACCCGGCGAATCCTCGCTGCGTGCTGCCGCCATGGATCCGCAGGAGGAGTTGTACAAGAGACGCCTCCATCGCCTGTCATTGGATGCCTTCCAATGAATCCTCGGATTCAGAAACGTGATCGGCAGAGTTCCTGAGCCGGGAAATCGTCCGCAGTTCCGCAACTTCTTCAGTCAGATCAATTCCGGGAGGACACCAGGTGATGCAGCGACCGCAGCCGACGCAGCCGGAAGTGCCAAACTGATCGTGCCATGTGGCCAGTTTGTGCGTGAGCCACTGGCGATAGCGACCGGCAATTGAATTTCGAGACGGATTTCCGTTGACTCGGCTGAAATCAATGTTAAAGCAGCTGTCCCAGTGTCGCCTGCGATCCACCTGCGTCAGCTCTTCAACTTCCGTCACTGTCGAACAAAAACAGGTCGGGCACACCATCGTACAATTCGTACACGACAGGCAGCGCTCAGCGATCGAATCCCAGCGTGGACTTTCCAGATTCCCCAGCAGCAGTTCGCGAAGGCCATCTGTATCCATTCTGCGAGTGATCTGCGTGACAGCCTGGGCACGAGCAGACTCGGCGGCCTGCAGCTGATCCATGTCCGCCACTGTCGGAACTCCGTCAGCCGTCAGCCGTCCCAGAATGTCCTTGCCTCGATCAGAGCCACATTCCACCGTGAAGCCCTCGTCCAGCTCCGTGAGCGCCAGATCAAAGCCTTGCTCACAACGTGGCCCGGTGTTCATCGACGTGCAAAAGCAGGTTGCGGCAGCCTGAGTGCAGTTGACCGCAATCAGCAGCACAGCATCGCGACGAGCACGATACAGCGGGTCCACGTATGGACCTCCAAGAAACACACGGTCCTGCACTCCAATCGCCGCCAGCTCGCACGCGCGCACTCCCAGAAATGCATACTTCCGGGGAACGAAGTCCGGAGTTGTGAAATGCCAACTATCGCCCGCTCTGCCTGCAGAAGCCACCAGCTCGTCCGCCGGGAACAGGTATTTCTTCCACGAATGCGGACCAACCACAAAGCCAAACATGCGATCGTCACCACGCTCCTCGAGACGATATTCACCCGGAGCCTGCCGGTCCGTCCAGCCCACGGGAAGATCAGCTACAGATTCAATTGATCCGTAAACAATCGCCGACTGATCTATGGTGGGACCGACAACTTCATAGCCGTCCTGGGCCAGCATCCGTATCAGTCGGTCCAGTGCCGCACGAGGCAGCCAGTAAGTTGTCTGCTCGTCCCTCATCGAACTGCTCCCTGCTTTGCCTTTGCTTCGAGTTCGGCCGCATCAGCAAACAGATCCAGTAATTGCAGGCGCGTGGACAAAAGTCTTCTTGAGATCACCTGAGCCATACGTTTCATGAGTACATAGCCGAGTTTGGGGTCGGAATCGCAGAGCTGCTGCAGGGCGCGCCCGGAAAGCGCTATCAGACGCGCCGAATCCATCACGGTTGCCGTGGCTGTCATCACTCCATCACTGATCAGCCCGGACCAGCCCACGAGATCTCCCGGGCCAGCGGTGAGCAGCGTAACTTCGCCGCGGCCCGGGACCTTCATCGACAGTCGGACATGGCCGGAAAACACCACAAAGACAGCATCCTCCACCTGCCCTTCGCGGAACAATACAGTTCCCGAACCCACCTCGACCACCCGAGCCGCTCGGGCAAGGCTGGTGAGTTCGATATGTGGCAGTCCTTCCGCAAATCGAGTGGAGTGCAGCATTCGCAGCAAATTCGGTGCGTCCAGACTCATTTGTCAGCTCCTTCAGAAAGTACCGCCGAAATTCAGAACGAGTAATGTCGGATCCCACACAGCTGGCGACGCAACTCGCCCCGAAAGTCCGGATGAGCGATACCAATCAACAAGTCTCCGCGGTCACGCAATGAACGACCGTGGAGATTCACTGCGCCGAATTCTGTCACCACCCAGTGCACATGGCCCCGAGTTGTTACCACACCGGCACCGGCTGTCAGTTCCCCTACGATTCGTGAATACCGCCCCGCAGCTGCCGTTGATGGCAGAGCAATCACCGGCAGGCCGCCAGGCGACATGGCGGCACCACGAATAAAATCCATCTGCCCGCCGATTCCTGAATAGATACGGTGACCGAGCGAATCCGCACACACTTGCCCGGTCAGGTCCACCTGGAGTGCGGAATTGACCGCCACCAGCCGCTCGATCTTTCTGAGCAGATTTGTGTCGTTGGTGATGCTGCACGGCAGAAAGCTCACCTCCGGATTGTCATTCACAAAGTCAAACACCCGCTGCGAACCACTCACAAAACTCGTCACATATACACCAGGAAAAATGCGTTTTCGGTTGTTCGTGATGGCTCCGGAGGCGGCAAGTTCGACGACACCATCCGAAAACATCTCGGTATGCACTCCCAGTTCCAGTTTGTGCCGAAGTCTTCGCAGCACTGCATCCGGAATACTGCCAATGCCAGCCTGCAGCGTCGCTCCGTCCGGAATCAGCGCCGCCACCTGCTCGCCAATGGCCGCTTCCACAGGGGTTTCCGGAGCAACCGGGTGCTGGTGCAGTGGTCGATCGGTCTCAATCCACGCGGAAATTCGGGAAAGCGGCAGTGTGGTATCGCCCAGAGTACGCGGCATCTGACGGTTGATTTCGGCAATCACAACGGGAGCCGTGTCCACAGCCGCCCGGGCGGCATCCACGGATGTGCCGAGCGAACATTGCCCGTGTCTGTCCGGCGCAGACACCTGCACCAGAGCCGCGTCGAGTGGAATGGTACGACTGATGAACAACTGGGGAATGTCGGAAAGGAACACCGGAATAAAGTCAGCCGCCCCTTCCTGAACCGCTGTGCGTAAAGGTGCACCCGTGAAGAACGACACTGATCGAAACCGTCCACGACAGGAATCGTCCAGAAACGCAGCCGGTCCCTCAGTGTGCAGATGGTAGAGCGTGACATCGTTCAGATCCTGTCGACGGCACATGGCCTCGATGAGCGGCGTTGGAGTCGCCGCGGCCCCGTGAAGGAAAACCTTCATTCCAGGCAGGAGGGACTGCACGGCGGCTTCGGCAGTAACGGCAGAAGTCATGATATGTGTCCGGAATGAACGAGCAGGAGTTGCTGATTCGAAAGAATACGGGTTACGACACCTGCAGATCAACTGCTGCGAGTGAAATGGGGCAAGTCCTGTGCCGAAAGGAATCACCGGACGCCTCCGACCCCTCGTTCCATCAATCAGACTTCTCCCCTGCCATTCCCTGCTCCCGCAGAAATCGAAATGTGCCTTCGCCATGAATCGTGTGAGCACCATCGAAAAACTCCAGTACGGCTCGCTGACCAATTCCCAGCTGGTCATAATGACGGCGAACCTTTCCGAACTCTCCAGCCACCCATTCGCTGGGTTGCCCGCCATCACGATGCCCCTCCTCCACCATAAACGGTCGAGGTGACATCAGCGTCGCCAACTCCGCGTAACTGGCAACATGCGCCAGATTCCACTCGAAAACCTCATACTCCGACGTGAACAGGTAACTGAAGCGTTCATTGTCGGAAGCCAGAGTACGCGGCCAGTCAGTGAAGTCGCCCGAACAAATCGCCAGCTGATATCGCTCCACCAGTGGAGGCACACGCATGGCCGTCTTGCCTCCATAGGAAATGCCGTAAAACGCGATGCGATCGGGATCAACACACGGCAGCGAGCACAGCCAGTCCAGCGTTTGTTCGTGCTGCGCAATGATATAACTGAACAGCGAACGCTTCAGTGGATTGGACATCCGCTGCAGCACGCGAAAGCGATCACCTCCCCGATATGGGTTTTGAGGTGCGTACACAACGAAACCCTGCAGCACCAACTGTTCGCTGAATGCCTTGTACGTCGCCCACGGCCCGGGTTCATGCGAAATCGTATCAAAAGGCGTTCCCTCAAGCCCATGCTGACAGACAACCGTGGCGCGGCGTTCGCCTTCCCGAAGCGTTTTGGGCACGAGCAGGACTCCAGCAGCAATCACGTCGTCGAACACGTCCAGGACGATCTCGTACCCCACATATTCGGCCGTCTCCAGAACCTTGCGTGATCGCGGGCGAAGAGCCGATCGCGCGTGAGGCAGACGACCTGTCAGCTCTTCATGTACCCATTTACGCAGCTCAGGCTGCTGTTGCTTCCACGTCTCGATGGCAGTGGGTTTCAGTCTCCAGCGGGCGTCACGCACCTGATGACTTTTCAGCAGCAGATCCTGAACTCGGCCCCCTAACTCAGCAAACTGTCGTTGCTCCCGCAAACTGGCGAATTGCTGTGCACTCGACTGTTCCGTCTGCCCCCGGACCTCCATCTGCCAGTTCGCCGCAGAGTCGCCAGGCGCGGCCGCAAACCCCAGTCCTGCAGCGAAGGCTTCCAGAGCGGCCCGGTTTCCGGACGCTCCGTCGCCCTCGTCACCGGTGACCACCAGCGACAGATTACCTGCGGCGTCAAATACCCCGTAAAAAGTCCCTGCACGCTCGATTTCCGCCCGCACCGAATCCAGCCGGCATGTCGTGATTGCTCCGGGAGCCGCTACCGCCGCGCGACCATCGCGAGCTGGTGGCGGTCCCGACACATTCACAGCCGCAGCCGCTTCGATCACCAGACGCCGTGGCGCGATCAGACCCGCCAGCTCCGCGTCGCCAAATTCCTTCAGCAGTCCCCAGACATTGCGATAAATCGGTTCCTGCCACACGTCCTCCCGCTGCTGAAAATAGCCGCTCACCCAGCAAACCTGAATGCGCGGATCAAGGGCCGCTGCGTGAAGGGCCAGCAAACCGCCTTCCCCGATGCCAACAACTCCGATTCGAGGTGATTCAATGTCCGCGGACTGTTTCAGTCGCCGCAGATGCTGCTCCAGCAGATCGACAGCCGCCAGTGTCTTCTGCACCTCGTACCCAATCACATGGCGACCAGCCTCAAATGCCTGGCGATACAGAAATTCTCGATGCGGCTGGTTTGTGAAACCCACGTTCGGGTGACCCGAAAATTCGTCACTGCGGCTGATCAGCGCAGGCACTGCCACCATGCAGCCCGACTCTGCCAGCAGACGCACAAACTGCACGGATTCCGGCAACCCCTGCTCAAGTCCACAGAACAGCTCGGGCGTCCAGTCGGCGTCAGGCAGCGCGACAACCGCAGCGCGAATGACGCGGGGAATCAGCAACAGTCCTTCAGCTGTGACTCCTTCGAGCACGGGCCAGCGAACGTGGTGGACAGTCACGAATGGAGTTCGAGCGGCGACGGAAGAACGTTCCAACGTGCTGAGAAGCTCGAAACCCGGCGTCGTAAACCGACTCGCAGGCAGTCGCTCATCCACAACGCCGAGCATGAGTCGCAGTCGAGGTCTGGCTGACTCCTGAAATGCTGAAAACACGTCCCGATTCACAAGGTGAGGCTGCCAGTGTCGGGATCGTTCTGCGGGGGAAGCCGCCAGTTCCCGCAGACAGAATCGCTGAAGCCCCTCCACCATCACCTCGTCAAGCGGTCGCTGCATGTCCAGCGGTTCGGTCCCGGGGAACACATCGTCGGCCGCGCCGATTACCGAAGCGGTCAGCACCATCAGCCCCGTACAACACACGCGGATCACCAGTGACTTCCACAGTGCACACAGCGTCAAAGCGGTGCATTTCATGGGACGACTTTCTGACAGAGTGAATTCAGGATGGTGATACCCTCGGCAGTGCTCTGCAATAAACGCACACCAGACAGCTACCGTGGTTCTGTTGTCGCCGGCCCTGGCCCCTGCATTAACCCGGATTCGGACGTTGACGGTTTCTGAGTTCGGTCAAGGTAACTGCGAGCAAGATTGCAGGCCCCCGAGGCTGACGAATGATTTTCGAAGACGCGAAGCAGTCGTGTCAGTTTCACGGCTGCGGATCCGGTAGTGTCACTCTGCAGATCACCCCCAGCTTCCTCGATGTAGTCACGCAGCAGCTTTTCATAATCCGGACGTTTCAGAAAGGCGTCTCGATTCGCTGCAAGTCTGCGCTGAGCGGCCTGATTCCAGAGTGAGGGCTGGTTGACGTCGGAGCTGGCAGAGTCGCTTTCCGTAGCGGCCGACAGTGCCGAGTCCTCTGCGGGCGTCGGGATGCCGGGACTTTCCGTGAATTCCACGAATGCCTGAAGTCGATCGATAGCGGTCAGTGGGCTGGCCACTGACTCCTGCTCCGATCGAAACGCCTCGATGGCGGCCTTTTCAAACGCGTTGCGGCCGTCACGTCGGGTTCTGAGACGAACTTCAGCCTGCAGTTCGAGCGTGAGCGAACGAGCCTGATCGAGCAGGACGGATGTTTCGGCTGCGTACTGACCTTCCGGGAAACGACTGCGGGCCGGTTCCAGCCAGCGGCGGCGGGCATCGTCCAGACGTGAAAGAGCGTCCGGGCGATCGGGATTTCGCAACACACTTTCAACAACCTCGCGACCGCGTTCGTAAAGCGTTTTCTCTGAGGGTCCCTGGAGAAGCCATGCTGTGATCACGATGAGCAGCAGAAGGGCGGAAATCAGAAAGGGCGTGCGTTCGAAAAAATGACCGCGGCGCTTCCGCTTCTTCCTGGTGGGGGCTGCAGCTTCCGCAGCGGATCGTGTCTGCGGAAGTGCCGCGGGACCAGCGGCCGGTTCTGCAGGCCCGTTCTTCAGCGATGCGGCGATTTCTGTGAGCTCCGTATGAACGGCCAGAGCATCGAATGGCCGATCGTCGGGATCCTTTTCGAGAAGCCTGAAAACGAGCAGTTCGAGGGCCACCGGACACGTCGGGCATTTGCTGCGCACAGGAAACGGCTCATGCTCCATGTGTGCCAGCAGCATCTCAGCGGGGTTATCAGCGAGAAACGGAGTTTGTCCGGTGAGCAGTTCATAAAGCAGACAGCCGACAGCATAGAGATCTGTCTTGCGGGAGATTGCGGCACTCCCGCGAATCTGTTCGGGGGCCATGTAAGCATAGGTACCAACAGTCTTGCCAGCGGCTGTCAGCGGTGACGCCTCAGTGTCCCGCGCGATACCAAAGTCTCCCAGCTTGATCCGGCCTTTGGTAGTGATGAACAGATTGCCGGGTTTCAGATCGCGATGGATGATCCCGGCGTTGTGGGCGTGTTCGAGCGCAGCGCAGAGCTGACGTCCGGCCTCGATGGCCTGCTCCGGAGTGAGTCGACCGCGGCGCTTGAGCAACTGGCTGACGGCCCCTCCATCGATGAGCTCCATGGCGTACCAGCGCTGTCCTTCGTGAGTACCGCCACCGTAGTAACGCACGATGTTTGGGTGCGAGAGTTTCTTCAGGATGCCGATTTCACGTTCGAAGCGGGCACGAATCTTGTCGTCACCAATGAGCCCCGGTGGAAGCACCTTCAACGCCACCTCACGCCCCGTCTCGGTGTACACCGCTCGATACACCACACCCATACCTCCGGCGCCAAGCTGCCGGCCGATGATGAATGGTCCAATCCTGCGTTCCGTCATGCTGTCCGGCTGCCTTGTGAACGATTAATCTCGGAATGAGGATGCGACACTGGGTTCTCCAACCACATTCTGCCATTCGAGGTTGCCGCGGGCAATCCGGCAAACCTTGAATTTGCCGCCCACAATCGCCGCATGGCAAGGATTTCTTTTTTTTTTTCCAGTCGGTATCCTCCTGAAAGACCTCTGCCAGAACCTCCTGCTTACGGACGCTTCAATGAAGTCGATCTCTCTCCACTGTCGCTCGCTGCTGCTGTTCAGTTTTGTCGCCGGCTGCTTCAATCCCCCGCCCGTTCCTCCCGACCCCGAACCCGCAGCCCCCCAGCCCGCTCAAGCTGCACAGTCCGCTGACGTCCAGCAGTTTGATCCGGCCGCAGGGAAAACAGTCGTCGATACCACTCGACCCATCACCGACCCCATCACCGGACCACTCGCCGCACTTCAGAATGCCCGCGAAAAAATACCCCAACTTGCCATTCAGCACGCAATCAGCCTGTTTCACGCGTCGGAAGGCAGGTATCCAGCCACACTCGAAGAATTTATGACTCGTATTATCCAGGAAAATCGCATCAACCTGCCACAGCTGGCGCCCGGGCTGGCCTGGGAATATGATGTCGATGCCCACCAGCTGGTGGTTGTGCAGTCGCCGAAAAAACCATGAAAAAACGCGGCTGGGAAATTCCCATAGCGACACCCAGGATCCCGCAGGTACGGTCGTGTCAAGGAAAATTCCACGCATTCTTCCCATTCGTACATAATTGAAAAGTCAACCCAAAAGCTCCAAATTAATATCGATTTGAAGGTATTGTTATGGCCGTCGAGCATATCCTTGTCATTCCTACTCCTGTATTTCACCGCGTTGGGCATTTTCAGGGGTTTTGCAGCGACATCGACCGCTACCTGCCCGTGATTCTGGACCCGCAGCACGCCAGCTATCGCCCAAGACCTGAGATGGAACAGGATGCTTCGTTCAAGCAATTGATTCCCTATTGCATCTTTCGCTGCGGAGAGCTCATATTTCACTACCAACGAGGAACCGCTCAGGGTGAAGCCAGACTCCACGCCAAACGGTCCATCGGAGTCGGTGGACACGTGTCCTCGGTGGATCTTGGAGGAAGTCAGATTCCGTATCTGGAAGGGATGAGACGCGAGATTGAAGAGGAAGTGGATATCGAGAGTGGCTGGTCTGAGGACTGCTGCGGGCTGATCAACGACGACGAAACAGAAGTCGGCCGGGTGCATCTGGGCATCGTTCACATTTTCGAACTTGACAATCCGCAAGTTCAGCCGCGTGAAAAGTCGATGATCAACGCTGGGTTCTCACAGGCGTCAGAATTGTTCAGCCAAATTGACCAATTCGAAACCTGGTCGCAGATTTGCCTCAAGTATCTGGCGGACACTGAACCGAACTGATCAGCGTTGGATGACGCTGCTGGTGCAAACGGCCGTTTTTGCCGGAGTGATTCAAGGGAGTGGATCATGAAGAAATGGGTATCGCTGATCTTTTTCACTGTACTGATACCTGGAAGTCTGTGGTCGGTCTCCGCCCAGGACAGTCCTCCCGTAGCCGCCGCGCCCCAGCCAGGTCGGCTCTCGGAAGAACAACTTGGTGAAATGCTGGCAGCCATCGGGCTTCAGCCAAAGAAAACCGAACAACGCTACGACTTCGCGTTCAAAATGAACTACCGTGGCGAGGAATGGAAGTTCTCCATGTCCGCTGTGCTCAGCCGCAACGGCGAATCCGTCTGGGTCATGGCATGGCTCGACCAGATTCCGCAAACATCCGCCGAAGTTCCTCGTACCGCTCTCCTGCGACTGCTCGCAGCAAATGACCGACTTGGTGAAGGCAAGTTCTTTGCCTATATCCCCACCAACAAGCGGTTTGTCATGCAGCGAGTCATTCCCAATCGCGATTTGACAAACAAGAAGATGATGGAGACTCTGCAGGACCTGGCTTCCAGTGTCGCCGATGAATATCCAACGTGGTCGGTCGCGAACTGGGCTCCGAAGAACGAACAGAGTGTTGCTGATGATGCCGCCAGTAACCGAGGCGTGCCTGCCAACCCAACGGCCGCAAGTCGCTCACCCGCAGCACCTGCCGCCGGCGGTCAGCCAATTCGCTCGTCTGATTCCAAAGGGAAATTTGACAAGACAAGCGTCAACTGATCTCGCTCCAACGCCACAATTCAGATAGAGGCCACGTCGAACGACGTGGCCTTTTTTGTTGGAAATATCCATGACTGTCTAAGAGGCCACGATATGCCCGACATACTGCAGATCTCCGGAAGCCGCGACCTCGACAAGTGTTTGAGGGCTGGCGCTGTCGGAACGAGCCGGGATCAGCGGAACACCCGCCTGGCGGTAGGCAGCGGCAACGAGCTCTGAACAGAAAAAACGGCCCCGTGAGGACATCCAGAGATTTGCCTGCTGAGCACGGCTTTCGCAGTTGCGGACCTCAAGAACGCTGCAAAGGAACCAGCGATCAAGCTGATAGCCTGCCTGGCCCACAATTCCTGTAAAGTTATAGCCTCGTCCGATCTGCAGTTCAGCAAACCGAATAATGCTGGCGGCACGGGCGTCTGTCATCTGGCGATGCCGATAGGCCACGGCAAGGGATGCTTCGCCAACAGCGGTAGACAGCGGTCGTCTGACGACGCCATCACCAATCGACTCGATTACAAAACCCCCGCCCGCGTAGATCATCGCGTGACTGACGACAGAAGACGATACGCTTCGAATGGCTCGTGAAACAGCGGCATTGGTTGTGGAGACAATCACGTCGGCCGGCAGCAGCGCGGCCACTGAGATCGATTGACCACCAACGGGCGGTGAAAGCGCTGGAAGATTCATTGAATTGCTCCTGATGTCAGAGATTGCGAAAGCGACTACCATACTATTCTCGCAGCACCAAAGAACTTGTTGCGTGGAATCCGCCCGAATTCGTCTGCAGTTGCATCGGATTCAAGGATCCAGCAGAATTCCCCCAGACGCGTCCTGTCGCCCCTTCCTGTCTCTTTTCGGACCTGCCGTCATGCTCGCTCTGCACACCCGCCTCGTCACTGCACCGCCTGCTTTGCTTCTGATCCTGACACTGCTCAGCGGTTGTGAATCACCGGCCGGAAGTCAGCTGGCAGATTCCGAAAACCTGCAGTCCAGCACATCCGCACAGCGGAGCGTTGTGACATTCTTCGATCGCGAGTCACTGCAGGCCGGCGTCGGGCCCGTTGATCAGGATGCCTCACGCGAATTCCAGACAACTGCAAGCGGACTCAAATACCGCATGCTGCGAAATTCTGATGGTGCAAAACCACAGGCCACCAGCACCGTCGAAGTGCATTACCGAGGCTGGCTCGACAGCGGCCGACAATTCGACAACTCCTATGACCGCGGCGAAACCGCTTCATTTTCACTCAACGGCGTGATTCCCGCGTGGACCGAAGGCCTGCAACTCATCGGCGAAGGTGGCATGATCGAACTCTGGGTCCCCTCCAACCTTGGCTACGGCTCTCGCGGTATGCCCGGCTCGATCCCACCAAACGCCACCCTGCACTTTATCGTCGAACTGAAGAATGTGTCGGGCTGAACTCCGCATGGGACAGTCCGGGATGGCGAAACGGTTTTGAGTGCCGACGAATTGCTGTTTCCGGAATGGACCCAGCCAACCGTGACGCAATCGATTTCAACGACGATCCTGCAGCAGCCCCATTGATGGCTGCTGCGTTTCCGGCCTCTAAGGCCAGTTCCATCAGCCTCGGGGGCACTGACTAGCCAACCACTCCCGCGCTGACAATTTGCCCACCGTTTGCTGCCGCGTCCGGTCCCAGTTCCAAAACCCAGTCACACGCTGTCAGCACATCTGAGTGATGTTCGAGAACGATGACAGAATGCTTCAGCAGGACGAGTTCGCGCAGGTGCTTAATCAGTCGCTGCACATCGTACGCATGGAGGCCGCCGGTTGGTTCGTCAAGTACGTAGAGGGTATGTTCGGTGGATGGCAGTGCAAGTTCAGCGGCAATTCTGGCGCGCTGATTTTCGCCACCGGAGAAAGAGCTCGTGCTTTGGCCCAGCTGCAGGTAGCCCAGTCCGACGCTGCAGCAGACTTCAAGAATGGAACGCAGGCGCGAGAATTCACTGAAGAACTCGCGTGCCTCATCCACTCGCATCCGCAGCAGCTCATCGACGGATTTGCCACGGAACCGCACGCTTCGGGCTGCTCGACTGAACCGCGCCCCCCACAACTGCTGCAAATGACTTCTGCATTGGCCAGTCCCCGCTGCAGGTGCCATGCACCTCAGGGCCGTACTTTGACCACCAATCCATTCGCCAAACGTTCTGAATTCACTGGGTTTTGCCCTAAAACTCTGTGTCCTCTGTGTCCTCTGTGTTTAAGAAAAAGTACTCTTTTATAACCTTCATCAATCGCGATGACGTCCCGGTATGGTGGATGGCAGCTGATGCTGTGCAATGAGCCGCCGGACGGCAGTCCGCGGGCAAAGAACTCGGACATCACCCCTGTGAAATCGCCCCAATCGCGCTGCCGGTGTGGCTCAGCAGGAGCTTCGCCCTGGGATGACGAAACGGTGTGAATTCGGGCGAATTGGGATGTTTTCAGTTCTGCCTGCCAGTTGACAGCTCTCACCGCCATCCCTTGTGCAGGGACTGTTGGTCTCTCGCAAAGGCGCAAAGACGCAAAGGAAGGACAGAAGGTTCAAATTTCCAACATTTCCAGCTTTGCGCCCTGGGGCCTTTGCGTGAGGTAAGAGTTG
>Ga0172376_10002103_pt1 | contig 24763 bp, 17 predicted proteins | sample Lak35m_FD_121114 | JGI IMG/M metagenome (GOLD analysis project Ga0172376, IMG submission 121114) | Freshwater microbial communities from Kabuno Bay, South-Kivu, Congo - kab_092012_35m | ecosystem: Environmental > Aquatic > Freshwater > Lake | place: Democratic Republic of the Congo: South-Kivu...
CGGGCCGCTCGGGATCGGGGACTTGCATGGGCTCCATCAAATCCCACCACTCGCGCATGCGCGGCGCGGCTGCGAGCGCCCGCATGCGCGCCTCGAACTCGTCCTCCGGGCCGTGGTACTCGAAGTACGCGAACAGCATCCCGCCGCGCAGGTAGATCGAGTAGTCGCGGATGCCGGCGGCGCGGATGGCGGCCGCGATCTCGGGCCAGATGGCGGCATGATGGCGCTTGTACTCGGCGATGCGCTCGGGCTTGATCCCGAGCATCTGGCCGAAGCGCCGCGCCATCAGCGCTCCTGCACCACCAGCTGGCGCGAGGATCCCAGCTTGTCGATCGACAGCGTGACGACATCGCCCTCCTTCAGGTAGATGGGCGGATCGAAGCCCAACCCGACCCCCGCTGGCGTGCCGGTGGAGATGACGTCGCCGGGCAGCAGCGTCATGTAGCGCGACACGTACGACACGAGGTGGGCCACGCCGAAGACCATGTTGCGCGAGTGGCCGTCCTGCCTGCGCGCGCCGTTGACTTCGAGGCGCATGGCGAGACCCTGCGGCTCCTGCAGCTCGTCGCGCGTCGCCATGTACGGCCCCAGCGGCGCGAAGGTATCGCAGCTCTTGCCCTTGACCCACTGGCCGCCATGCTCGAGTTGGAAGGCGCGCTCCGAGTAGTCGTTGTGCAGCGCGTACCCCGCGACATGCTCCAAGGCGCGCTCCTCCGGGACGCGCCGCGCGACCTTGCCCACGACGACGGCCAGTTCGACCTCCCAGTCGAGCTTGGTGCCGCCGACGGGGATCTTGACGTCGTCGAAGGGCCCGCACAGCGCCGTCGTCGCCTTGAAGAAGACCACCGGCTCCTTCGGGATCTCCTTGCCGGTCTCCTTGGCGTGGTCGACGAAGTTCAAGCCGATGCAGATGATCTTGCTCGGCCGAGCCACGCACGCAGCCCAGCGCGCCTCGCGCGGCACGCGCGGGGCCGCAGCCGCGTTGGCCGCCAGCCACGCGGACAGGCGCTCGAGTCCACCCTCCGCGAAGAAGGCCTCGTTCCAATCCTGGGCGACGGCGCGACAGTCGATGCGCGCGCCATCGTCGAGGAGCACTCCAGGCGCCTCGGCGCCGATCGGACCGTATCGCACCAACTTCATCGTCTGCTCCCTTCATCTCCTGCTCCTCCTTGGGCGAGGAGCCCGCTCGCGTCGGACGCCGGAGGATGGCACAGCGGCGCGGCGTGCGGCAAGGGCTCACTGCATCAACACGCCCCCATCGATCGGATAGGCCGCCCCGGTCACGAAGGAGGCCTCGTCGCTGGCGAGGTACAGGCACAGCTGGGCCACCTCGCGCGGGGTGCCCATGCGGCCCACGGGTTGGTACTTGTGCAAGCCGGCCTTCACCTCCTCTTCCCGGCCGGGGTGGTGCCGCGCCACGAAGCCGTCGACGAAGGGCGTATGGACGCGCGCCGGAGCGACGCAGTTGCAGCGCACCTTGTGCTCGACGAAGTCCAGCGCCGTCGCACGCGTCATCGACAGCACGGCGCCCTTGGTCATCGAATAGGCCCAACGATCCTTGAGGGCGACGAAGGAGGCGATCGACGCCAAGTTGACGATCGCCCCGCCTCCGTGGGCGATCATCGAGGGCAGCACGGCCTGCGTGCAGTGGTGCACGCCCAAGACGTTGACGCGGAACAGGCGCTCGAAGTCGGCGCTCGTCGTGTTCAAGGCGTTGCCCACATGCGCGATGCCCGCGTTGTTGACGAGGATGGCGAGGTGCGGATGGCGGTCCAATATCGCCCCGAAGGACTGCGCGACGGAAGCTTCGTCGGAGACGTCGCAAGCGAGCGCCCAAGCCGCGCCCCCTGCAGCCGCGATCGTGCGCGCCACCCGCTCGGCCGCGGCGAGGTCCAAGTCGAGCAGCACCACGCGCGCGCCGCGCTCTGCGTAGAGCAGGCTGATCGCCTCGCCGATGCCGGAGCCGGCGCCGGTCACCACCGCCGTCTTGCCATCCAAGCGGAACAACGTGTCGCTCATGCCTCGTCCTCGTCCACGACCAGCACATGCATGACTCCCGGTCCATGCACGCCGATGGTCAGGTCGTTCTCGATGTCGCTGGTGCGGCTCGGTCCAGTGACCAGCAACCACTGGCTCGGCGCGTCGGCGAGGTGCGTCAACGCCTCGTCGAGATCCGCCACCAGGCGCGACAAGGGCGCGACGACCATGTGGCGCCGCGGCAACAAGCTCGCAGCGCGTGGTCGGCGCGCAGTGGCGCACGAGAGCGTGGAGCCGGTCTCCGCCACCAATTGCACCGCATCCGTCACGCCCCACTCGGCCTCGGCGCAGGCAGCGCGCCAGTCCAAGGGGTCCGAGTCCGGGCCGATCGCGGCTCCACGCGCCACCACCGCGCGCACGCACGCAGGCAGCAGCTCGAGACCCACATGCACGCGCGGTCCATCGCCCAAGAGCTCCATGGCACGCGCTGCGGCTTGCGAGGCGGGAACCAGCTCGGCGGTCCCGCCCACCTTGGCCAAGTGCGACGCGAACTCCGCGTGCAAGTGCAGGAGTTCGATGCGCCGGCGCGGTGCGGACGGCGCAGCCCTGGTGTCGGGCGGCGTCCAAGGCGCGCTGGCACCGCCCAGTGCGGCGGAGACGCGCGCGAGGAAGGCTTGGGCTTCCATCAGCGCTCCTCTTCCAGTTCGTCCCACAGTTCCCTGAAGGAACGAATGGGCACGTCGGGCAGCGCACGGCGCCGCAGCAGCTCGCGCACCACCGGCGCGGAGCCCAGCGCCCAACGCCCGAGTTGGCCGCCACCCGCGGCGAGTCGCGCCGCGCGCCTGCCGATGCGTCCAGCCGCGTCGTAGACGAAGGGCACGGCCATGGCGCGCGCGGCGATCCGCTGCAGCGCCAGCGCAGTGGCCCCGCCGCGCCCGCGACGCGCGTTGTCCTGTCGCAGGCGCACGAGCATGTCGTGCAGCGGGATGCGGACCGGACAAGCTTCGTGGCAGGCGCCGCACAAGCTCGAGGCCTCGGCCAACTCGGCGCGGCGCTCGTCGTCGCGCGCGTACAGAGGCTCGATCACCGCGCCGATGGGCCCGGGGTAGACGGTCCCGTAGGCGTGGCCGCCCACGGCCGAGTACACAGGACAGGCGTTCAGGCACGCGCCGCAACGCACGCAAGCCAACGCATCGCGATAGTCGCGCTCGGCCAACTGCGCGGTGCGGCCGGCGTCGACCACGACCACGTGCAGCTCCTCCGGCCCGTCCAGCTCGCCCGGACGCGCCGGACCGGACAACACGTTGACGTAGGTCGTGACGCGCTGGCCGGTGGCGCTCCTCGGCAGCAGGCGCACGAGGTGCGCGAAGTCGGCCAGCGTCTCGACGATGCGCTCGACTCCCATCAAGGCGACATGCGTGCGCGGCAGCGTCGAGACCATGCGGCCGTTGCCTTCGTTGGAGAACAGCGCGATGGAACCAGTCTCGGCGATCGCCATGTTGCAGCCGGTGACGCCGAGCTCCGCGCGCAGGAACTCGGCGCGCAGCCTTTCGCGCGCGTAGCCGGCCAGCACGCGTGTCTCGTCGGACAAGGGCTCGCCGCCATGGCGCTCGAACAACTCGCGGATCTCCCCGCGCGGCTTGTGCACGACCGGCAGGATGATGTGCGATGGACGCTCGCCCGCCAGTTGGATGATCCACTCGCCGAGGTCCGTCTCCAGGGCTTCCACGCAAGCGGCCTCCAGCGCCTGGTTGAGCTCGATCTCCTCGCTGAGCATCGACTTGCCCTTGGCGGCGAGGCGCGCCCCCTTGGCGCGCGCGATGCCGACGACGATGTCGCACGCCTCGCGCGCGTCGACGGCGTGGTGCACGAGGACTCCGCGCGCTTCGGCGCGCACCTGCCACGCCTGCAACACGACGTCGAGTCGGCCGATGGCTCGACGGCGCGCCTCGGACAGTGCGTCGCGCCACGCCTCGAAGGCGCCAGCCTCGGCGCTGGCGGCGGCGCGGCCGTCGCGCAACCTGTCGGTGGTGCGGCGCACGGCCTGCTTGAGGTGTTCTTGGCCGAGCGCATGCCGCGCGCGATCGAGGAACGCGTCGTGGAGGCCGAGTCCGCTCACGCGGCACCGCCCTTGCGCCCCTCGAGTACCTGCGCGATGTGCAGCGCCTCGATCGGCAGCCCACGGTGCTTGCAGGCACCTTGGATGTTCAACAAGCAGCCGACATCGCTGGAGACGACTGTGTCCGCGCCGCTCTGGGCGAGATGCGACACCTTGGCGCCCACGATGGCGTCCGACAGCTCGGGCAGCTTGGCGCAGAACGCGCCGCCGAAGCCGCAACAGTCCTCGGCGCGCGCCAGCGTCGCGATGCGCAGGCCGCGCACCGCTTCCAGCAATCTGCGCGGCTCGTCTCCCAATCCAAGCAGGCGCGTGGCGTGGCACGCAGGGTGGTAGGCGCACGTCCCGTCGCGCGCGGCACCAAGGTCGACGAGGCCCAGCACGGAGACGACGTACTGGCTGAACTCGTGGGTCTTCGCGGCCAAGGCCCGCGCGCGCGCCAGCCAAGCCGCGTCGTCGCGGAAGATCTCCTCGTAGCCATGGTGCACCATGCCTGCGCACGAGCCGGACGGAACGACGACGGCCTCGTAGGGCTCGAAGATTTCGATCGCGCGCTCGGCCAGCGCACGCGCTTCGTCGGCCAGTCCGCCATTCCACGCGGCCTGTCCGCAACAGGTCTGCGCGCGCGGGAAGTCGACCTGCACGCCTTGACGGCGCAGGACCCGCACCACGGCGATACCCACCTCGGGAGCCAGCTGGTCGACGAGGCAGGTGACCATCAAGGCCACGCGCCGCCGCGCACCAACCGCCTCCGAGCGCTCCGCCATGGCGGACGAGGATAGCCGCGCCGCCGCGCTCGCCGCTAGGATGGCACGCATCCTCCTGGACGGCCTCGCGGCCGAGCCCGACCCATGCGCATCGCCCTGTGCTCTTCCCTGCTCGTCCTCGCCGCCTGCTCCGGACAAGAGGCGGCACCCGCCAAGAACGACCCCGCGCGGGTGCGCAAGGTGGCGATGATCCCCAAGGGCACCGTGCACGAGTTCTGGAAGTCCGTCGAGAAGGGCGCGCGTCGCGCCGACCTCGAGCTCGCCGACCTCGAGATCGTCTGGAAGGGACCGGCCGGCGAGGGCGACGCCGGCGCGCAGATCAGCGTGCTCGAGAGCTTCCTCGCGGAACGCTACGACGGCGTGCTGCTGTCGCCGCTCGACGCCAAGGCGCTGGTCAAGCCCGTGCAGGCCGCGGTCGCGAACGGAACGCCTGTCGTGCTCTTCGATTCAGGACTCGCCGGCGGCGACGAGAGCTGGTCCTCCTACATCGCCACGGACAACGATGCGGGCGGGCGCCTAGCGGCGCGCGAGATGGCGCGCATGTTGGCCGGCAAGGGCCGCGTGTGGGTCTTCCCCTACATGGTCGGCAGCGAAAGCACCGAACAGCGCGAACGCGGCTTCTTGGACGAGATGAAGCGGCATCCCGGCATCCAAGTCGTCTTGTCCGACCGCCATGGCGGCCCGGACGAGTCGAAGGCGGTCGAAGTGGCCGAGTCCGTCATGGCTTCGATGGGCACGGAGCTCGAAGGGGTCTTCTGCTCGAACGAGCCGTGCACCTCCGGTTTCCTGACGGTGCTCGAGCGCGATCCGCGCCGGTTGGCCGACAAGCTGGTCGTGATCGGGTTCGACTCGGGCGCGAAGATCAACCAAGCACTGCGGAGCGGCCTGCTCGAAGGCACCGTGCTGCAGGATCCCGTCGCCATCGGCTACGAGTCCGTGCGCGCCCTGCATGCGGTGCTTTCGGGCGCCAAGATCGACAAGCGCGTCAGCACGCGTCAAGCCCTCGCCACGCCCGCGAACATGGACACGCCCGAGATCCGGGCCTTGCTGTTCCCGCTCGAGTCGCCTTGAAGAGCGGCATGGATGCAGGGCGCTCCTCGACCATGGCGCACGCGCGCAGCTCATCCATCGTCTTGTCGGCGCGCGCGCTCGAGCGCCGCTTCGGCGCGGTGCAAGCGCTCGGAGGCGTGTCGGTCGACCTCGTGGCCGGCCGCGTGCATGCGTTCGTGGGCGCCAATGGCGCCGGCAAGTCGACCTTGGCGCGCATCCTCGCGGGCGTGGACCGGCCCGACCAAGGGACGATGCGGCTGGCCGACGTCCCGTATGCGCCGCTCGATCCGGCGCGGGCGCGCGCCCTCGGCGTCGCCATGGTGCACCAAGAACTCTCCATCGCGCCGCATCTCTCGGTCGTGGAGAACATCGTGCTGGGCGACGAGCGCCCGCGCGGCCCGCTCGTGCGCCGCCACGACGAAGCGCGACGCGCGCGGGAAGCCTTGGCGAAGCTCGGACGCGCCGATCTGCCGCTGGAGAAACCCGCCGGCGAACTGCCCACCGCCATCCAGCAACTGGTGGAGTTGGCGCGCGCCTTGGCGAGCGACGTGCGCGTGCTGCTGCTCGACGAACCGACGAGTTCGCTCGAACGCGAGGACAAGCTGCGCTTGCTGGCCCTGGTCGAGCACCTGCGCTCGCAGGGCCTGGCCATCGCATGGATCGGACACCACCTCGACGAGGTGCTGCGGCTCGCCGACGACTTGCTCGTCTTGCGCGATGGCGTGGCGGTCGCTCGCCACCAGCGCGGCGTGAGCGCCGACGAGCTCGTGCACGGCATGAGCGGGCGCGCGCTGGCCTCGACCCCGGTCCACGCTCGTGCTCGCAGCGGAACGGCCCTGCTGTCGCTGCAGGGCTTCCTGCCGCGCCGTTTCCGCGCGCCGGTGGACCTCGAGGTGGAGGCCGGCGAGATCGTCGGCCTGGCGGGACTCGTGGGCGCTGGGCGTTCGCGGCTCTTGCGCGCCATCCTCGGCGCACTGCCGCACGAGGCCGGCGTGTCGCGACTCGCCGGCCTGCCGATCGGACGCGACCCGCGCCGTTCCGTCGCGGCCGGCGTCGGCTTCGTGTCCGAGGATCGCAAGCGCGATGGACTGTGCCTGCAGATCCCCATCATCGACGAAGTGACGCTGGCGGCCCCGGGCCGCGAAGCCACGCTGGGCGTGCTGCGCGCCGCCCGCCGCCGCTCGCGCGTCGAGGGGCTCGTCGCGCAGGTGCGCGCGAAGCTCGCCGGTCTCCACGCGGGCGCGGCCACGCTGTCGGGCGGCAACCAGCAGAAGCTCGCCTTGGCGCGTCTACTGCACATGGACGCGAAGCTGTGGTTGCTGGACGATCCCACGCGCGGCATCGACGTGGCCGCCAAGCACGACATCCACCAGCTCGTGCGCGCGCGCGTAGCCGAGGGACGCGCGGCGTTGGTCGCCAGCTCGGACATCCCCGAGCTCTTGGCGTGGTGCGACCGCATCTTGGTGCTCTCGCGCGGCCGCGTGGTCGCCGTGCGCGCAGCCTCGGACTGGACGGAGGACGAGATCCTCGCCGCCGCCACCTCCACCGCCACCCCGGGAGAAGCGGCATGAGGCGCCTGCTCGAGGCATGGCGGGGCTCCAACCCGGTGCTGGCGCCGCTACTCGGGCTCGTGCTCGTGGTGCTCGCCGCCACCTTGTGGGGCCTGTCGGAGAAGCCCGACTCGCCCTTCCTGTCGGGCTACCGCGCGGCGCTCGTCCTCAAGCAATCCGCCATCGTCGCCACCGGAGCCTTGGGCATGACCCTCGTCATCGCCGCCGGTGGCATCGACCTCGCCATCGGCTCGCTCTTGGCGTTGTGCTCGGTCGTGCTGGCGAAGGCGCTGCATGCCGGTCATTCCGGCTCGGAAGCCTTGCTGCTCGCGCTGGCGACGGGTGTGGGCGCCGGAGTCGTCCACGGCTTGTTGGTGACGCATGGGCGCCTCGCGCCGTTCATCGCCACGCTGGGCACTATGCTCCTGTGGCGTGGAGCCGCCGAGGAAGTATCCGCGCAGAAGAAGCTCTCGTCCGATGCGCCCGACTGGCTCGCGTCGCTGCTCGATCCGCCCGCGACGGACGATCTGCTGCCCGTCGCCACCGGCGTCCTCCTCGTCTTGCTGGCGGCCGCCGCGATGGCGTGGATGCTCGCACGCACGGTCTTCGGCCGACGCATCTACGCCATCGGCTCGAACGAGGCCGCCGCGCGCCTGTGCGGCGTGCCCATCTCCACGACCAAGATCGCGGTGTACGCCTTGATGGGCTTCTTCGCCGCCGCCGCGGGCGTGCTCGAGTTCAACAACCTCAACGCGCAGGGCAATCCGAGCTCCGGCGCGGGTTACGAGCTCGATGTCATCGCCGCCGTCGTGCTCGGCGGCGGTTCGCTGTCCGGCGGCAAGGGCAGCATCGCCGGTTCGCTGCTCGGGGCGCTCTTGATGACCACGCTGCGCAGCGCCTGCATCTACGCCGAGGTGGCGGATCCGCTGCAGAAGATGCTGGTCGGCGCCATCATCCTGGTGGCCGTGGCGCTCGATCGTTGGCGCGAGCGCGCTCGCTAGCGCCAAGGCGCCGACGACGCTCGCGGATCGGGCCGCAAGATGCAACGCGGGCGACGCCGGATGGCGCCGCCCGCGCGGGCTGCAGGACTTCCCGCTCGCTCGCGCGAGCGGGACAACCCTACTGGTGTCAGTTGTTGTCCGTGAAGGGACCGAGGACCAGCAGGTCGCCGTTGTTGTTGGTGCCGGCGCCGTAGGGCAGCGACGAGAAGCTGGTGAGGTCGATGCTCAAGGCGATGAAGGCCGGGTTGTTGCGCTGCGCGGCGCTCGAGAAGGCCGTCTGGCCGACCAGGCGGATCCAGCCGGTCTCGATGCCTCCGACGCCCGTCTCGCCCACCGCGTGGTTCGTGCTCTCGAGGAAGGACTCGGTGAACACGCCCGAGATGTTCTGCAGGCGGCGGATGTCCCAGCAGTCGACGGTGAACTGGCCGGAGAAGGCCTCTTCATTGTCGTTGTAGGCGAGGAAGCTGATCACGGTGCGGAACTGGGCGCCCGTCAAGCCGAGGACGACCAGGCTGCTCGAGCTCGAGTCGGTGGCGGCCACGAAGCGCGGGATGTGGATCTCGTTGGCGCTGCCGGCGTACTCGACGCCGTTCAGGTCGCGATTGCCATCGCCGTCGACGTCCGTGTTGGCGCCCTGGGCCGGCACAGCCGCGTAGACCACGGGGGCGATGTTCGTCGAGAGCAAATCGGTGGGGGAAAAGACGATCGAGTTGCCCTCGAGGAAGTTGAACGACACCGGCGCGCCGGTCGTCGTGCTCTTGGCGAACGCGTAGACGTAGCCGCGGCGGTCGTTCGGGTTGTCGAGGAACGAAGACACGGTGATCGTGTCGTTGGGCGTCAGGCGGCGCGTGCGATTGAACTCGAGGCAGTCGTCGCCGTTGATGTAGACGAACTCGACGTCGATGGTGCCGGCGGCGTCGGCGTTCGAGTTGGTGACCGTCAGGAAGGTGGTGCTGCCCGAGGTGTTGTTGAAGTACGGGAACACCAGCAGGCTGCCGGCCTTGTCGATGGAGTTGGCTTGGGCGGTCGCAGCCAGCGCGAGGCCGACGGCGGCAGTGGAAAGAAGCTTCATCATGATGCTGATCGAGTGGAGGCGGGGATTCCGGAGCTGCTCGAATGACGGACACCGCTTCCTGCGGAAGCGAAGGAGTGGCCTTGATTACATTCGACTGGGCTCAGGAGACGCGTCAATGATTAGCAACCTGCTACAAATTACAAGGAAAGAGACCGTTCATCGCCTCCATCATTTTGCGGCTTTCTAAGACAAGGCGCGGATTGGGTGGTTTACGTCGGCGACCTTGGATCGAAAATCTAGTCCAAGGCCCGCAGATCTTGGATCTCCAGCAAGGCTCCCTCGAACCCGTGTTCGACAACCAGCTCGCCATCCAGCATGGGCGCGGGATCGAAGTCGTCCTGCACGAGCGCGTCGTTGACCCACACCTTCGTGCGCAAGCCGCCGTTCTCGTCGGATAGCGCGACGCGCAGGTCGAACCACGTGTCGTCGGGCAGCAGATCCACCTTGATGGTCGAACGGCCCACGATCGTGCCGGTGCGGGCGGGATCGGGATGCGAGTTGGCGAGGCGAATGGCGCGCCCCCCCGCGATCGCCGCGCCATCCACGCGCCGCCGCAGCCACAGGTTGCCCCAGCCACCTTGGTTCAGCTTCGCGCGCAGCCGCAGTTCGCGCGGCGTCGTGCGCGCCACGACATGGAGGCCATTGGCGCCCTTCGAGCGCAGCACGCCGTCCTCGCAGCTCCACTGCGTGGCGCCCTCGTTCGCCAGCCCTTCGTGGTCGACGAGCAAGTCGCGCCCAGCGGGACGCTCGATCGAGAGCGACTGCACGCGAAGATCCCCGATCCCCACGGGCGAAGTCGACGGCACGATCTCGAAGGGTGCGCGCGCGACCTCCACGCTCGGCGCGCCAGCGACTGGAGCGGAGAGCTCCACGTCTTCATGGATCAGGACGTCGTCGACGAGCACTCGCGCGAACTTGGCGTTCTGCACCTTGATCCCAGCCGCGTCGAAGCGCGGCGCGCGGAAGTCGAGCGTGACTTCGTGCATCTGCCCCAAGCCGCGCCAGACCCCGAGCAGCGGCTTGCGCGCCGCGGACGCGCCATGCGGCGGCAGGAGGCCGAAGCTCCACTGCGATGCACGAGCCCCGTCGACGGGTGCCCGCAGTTCGACGGCGTAGCGCCCCATGGCGCGCACTTGCACGGCGCCGTCCTTGGGCAGCATCACATCGACCTTGTAGACCCCGTCGCCGAAGCTCGCCTTGGAGGCGAAGGGCGCGAGCTTGGGATCCTTGGTGTTCACCAGCGCGTTCCAGCCGGGCTTGAGGTCGAAACGCGCGGGATCCTCGGTGGATAGATCGGCCTGCGCCAGCTCGAAGCCGCCAGCGTCGAACAACTGCGTGGCGTCGTTCCAAGTCAGTCGCAGCCAACCTTCGTCGCGCGACTCCTTGGGCGCGGGCGGCGGAGCGACGCGCGCCACGTGCGCGCCCGACTTCGGTCGATCCGGCAGCTCGTTGATCGTGTAGGCGAACTCGTCGTGCAGGAGCGGGCGTCCGTCCGCGGCCACGACGCCGGAGAGCACGACGCGCGCCACCCAGCCCGGCTCGATCTCGGGCGCGACGAGCCGCGCGCGCGTCAAGTCTTCGGAGCACTCGACGCGCGCCACCTCGATCTTGTGCGTGTCGCGCTCGGGCGAACCGTACTCCCAGAACCAGTCGTAGCGATACAGCTCGATCGACACCTGGGCCGGCTCCAACGCGTTGGCGAGCGGCGCGTTGAAGGCGAGCTCGAAGCCATCGCCACGCGCGGAGACCTTGACGATCTCGAGCGGCGTCTCGTTGGTGCGACGCACGCGCGCGATGCCATGCCCGGGCGGCAACCCGCCCCAGCCGCGATTGGTCAAGCCGAGCAGCAAGGTGCGCTCGTCGGCGAACAAGGCGCGCACGGCCGAGCCGACGTTCGTGCGCAGCACGAAGACCGCGCCTTGCCACGCCCCTTGCACCTCTTCGAGGTCGGCGCGCAGCACCATGCCGTTGGTGAGCTCCGCCAGCACGACTTGCTCGCCGAACGGCGCAAAGCCGCGTGGCGCCATGACCATGTTCCCGGTGGAGCGCGTCCATTTGTACGGCATCCACAAGGCCGGACGGGTGCGCGGCACGTCGACCGGCGCCGTGATGCTCGGCACCGTGCGCGAGCGTTGGAAGTCCTCGCGCCATTCGAGTCCTGCGGGCGCGCCGTGAAAGCCGCCCTTCTCGACCACGATCAACGGGCAGACAGGCACCCAATCACCTTGGTTGTCCGTGACGAGCAACGTGCCGCGCGGCCCGAGTCCGATGCCGGCTGGGCTGCGGAAGCCGGTGGCCCACGGCTCGAACGAACCGTCCTTGCCGATGCGCGCGACCCAACCGCGCCAAGGGGCCAGCGCCCGGCCATGCCACCACTGCGGATCCGCGAAGCCCAAGTTCAACGAGATCCAGAAGTCGCCATTCGCATCGACCGGCAAGCCGAAGGCGAACTCGTGGTAGTTGTCCGAGGCACCCCAGTCGTCGCACACGGTGCGCACGAGGTCGCAGCGTCCGTCGCCATCGGTGTCGACCAGCTCGGAGAGCTCCGTGCGCTGCAGCACATGCACTCGCCCATCGACCACGGCGAGCCCCATGCCTTCCCACAAGCCTTCGGCGTACAAGCTCGCCTTGGCGCCGGCGGGATCGTCCGCCAGGGCGCCTTCGATGCGCCACACCTGGCCGCGTCGCGTCGAGACCATCAAGTCGCCATCGGGCATGAGGCCCATGCCCCCCACTTCCAGCACGACATCGTCTGGCAGCTTCAGGTGGTCGACCTGGTAGTAGCGCGCCTCGACGGCGGGATCCTGCACGAGCGAGGCGAGCACGAGGAAGACGGCGTTCATCGGGACTCCTCCTGCAAGGCGGCGTGCGCGGCCGCGTCGAGCACGGCGAGCGGATAGGACTCCACCGCCAACCAACGCGGCCGCCCGGGTCGCGCGACGAAGGAGATGCGGGCTTCGCCGACGCCGGACTGCAGGTGCTCGGAAGAGTCGAGTCCGCGCACCACGCACAGCTCGGCGCCCGCGTCGAGCCGCCACAAGGCGGCGTGCACGCGCGCCTCAACCAGCGCGGCCAAGCCATGGGGAGCGATGTCCAAGGAGAGTTCCACCGACTCGCGCGCCTCGATCCACAGTCGTCGCGCGAAGCCCGCGCCGGCCTTGCTGTTCGCCGTCCCCAGCGCCTCGACGACGTGCGCGACCGTGGCGCCGAGCGCATCGCGCAGTTCGTACTCGAGCTTGGGATGGGCGCCGTCGATGCGCGTGGCGACGAGGCGGGCGCGCAAGGCCGCGGGCGTCCCTTCGCGCTCGCGCCGCAGCCAAGCCGAGCCCGCCAATCCACGCGCGGAAACGACCCGACCGAGCGGCCGCAACGCGTCGCCACCGCGGTTCTCCCAGTCCCCGCGGTCGACGAAGGCGCCACGCCGCACGGCGAGCAAGCGCAGGTCCGAGGTGTCGAGTTCGAAGCTCAAGCCACTGGGGTCGCCCAACAGCAGGCCGCGCACGCGTTGGGCCGCATGCCCCTCGATGGCCGGCAACTTGCCGCGCACGACCACGGGCCGCTCAAGCACGACGAGCTCCGTGCCCTTGGCAGTCGGCGCGCGCGCCGACTCGGGCGCGAAGCCCAACACGTAATCCGCCAGCAGCGCCCGCTCCTCTTGCTCGAGGGCCCCTTCGAAGGCGGGCATCTGCGAACCCGGGATGCCGTGGGCGATGGTCTTCACCAAGGCATCGCGCGTGTTGCCGAACGAGAAGCCTCCGTCGCGGAAGCTGCGAGCCGGCCGGTCGAGCTTGGTCGTGCCGCGGCCATCACCTGTGTCGCCATGGCACTGGACGCAGTGCAGGTCGTAGAGCTGCTTGGCGCGCGGGTCGCCGGATCGGCCGGCGGGCGCTTGGGTGGAGGCCGATCCCCGCGCGTCTTCGCCGGGCGCAAGAGGCCGGGCCAAGGAGGCTGGAGCGGCGCAGGCGAGGGCGAGGAGCGCGAAGCCAAGGCGCGGCCAGCGCGGTTCGGCCCGCGGGTCGCACGGGGCGCAGGGGGAGCTCATGGCGGCAGGTTACCACCGAGCGCCACCGCGCAGGAGGGGCCTCCCCCCGACTTCGGACAAGGCGCGGGGGCCGGCCGCCTCCCCGGCGACCGGCCCCCGTCGAGACGCCATCTGTCAATTTTACTTGACAGTTAGGCGCATCTGGGTCAAGGCACCCAAGTCATGGCCAACGCGTTGGTGGTGTTGAGCACCGCCGGCGTGCAGAACGGCGCGGTGTTGCGGTAGAAGATCTGGTAGAAGCGCGTGCCGGGCAGGACCACGCCGCCAGCCGCCGCGATCGAACCCGTGCCCGGCACGGTCCAGCCGTACTGGATGTTGCCGGCCAGGCAGTTGCGGGTGAAGAGTCGCGTCTGGACACCGGCGATGCAGCGCAAGCCGTCGCCGAAGGGCACCGGTGCGGTGCCGATCGTGCCTTGCACCAGCACCGCGCTGGCGCTGCCGGGCATGCCCGAACCCGACATGATCACCGTGTCGGCGCTGATCGACGGGGTGCCGTTGGTCCACAGCTTGGCGCCCAGCGGGTTGACCGAGTTGCCGCACCCACGACCAGGCGCTCCGTTGTTGCCGCACGGGCACGGCGCGCCGCTCGTCGTGCCGCTCGAGCAGTACTCGTCGGCCTTGGGCGCATCGTGCAGGGTATCGAGCGCGTCGATGTCGTCGGAGATGTTGGCGAGGCCCGAGCGCAAGGTGACGAGCCCCAAGCTCTCAGCCGAGACGAAGATGCCAGGACGGCCGCCGGTGACGAACGGCGGGATCAGGATGTCGCCCGGCTCGATCGGTTGCCCGAAGATCGAGTCCAGTTGGCCGATGACGGCCGAGCCGCGGCGCACGCTGAAGAGCAACATGTCGGTCTGGCCGAACATCCAGTCGAACAAGCCGGTGTTGCGCTGGAAGCCGGGCAAGCCGTTCTCACAGATCACGAGCGCGTCGAGATCGTCGGTGCCGATGCCACCCAGGTCGAGCCCGAGCACGCCAGCGGGCGCGTACATGCCGATTGCACCCGTGGGTTCGGTGTAGAGCACATCGCCGCCACGGAAGCCGTGCGCCGGCGCCGAGCCGCTGTTCGGCACGCCCGTGAGCGGGTTGACGAAGGCGGCGTCGAGCGAGAAGTAGGTGCGCGTCGCGCGCGGCAGCCACTGGTCGGGCACGTCTGCATCGAGCGCGTCGAGGTTGTCGCTGGCGGTTCCCGGTTCCTGCAGGCCCAAGCCCGGGTAGACCGCGCCCGTGCAGCTGGCGAGACCATTGCCATCGTGGAAGCCCTGGTTGCCGACGATCGGGCTGCCCGGACCGGCCGGCACCATCGGCACGCCGAGGTCGCGGAACACATCGGCGGCCGCGTCCATGCAAGTCGATTCGGTGCTCACGCTCGGGAAGGCGGGCGCCGCGATGTTGCCGCGCGACCACTTGTCCACCGAGAACGAGTAGCGCGCCGCCGGCGGCACGACGCCGGGCACGATGCGTTCGATGCGTCGATCGAGACCATGGCTGATCGCGTCCACCTCGACGCGGCCCGGCGTGCCACCCGGATGGCCCACCGACACCGCGTGCTGCGCGAGATTCAAGCCGAAGGGCACGAACGCACCGGCGGACTCGGTGATCCCCGGCTGGGCCAGGGGGCCGAAGGCGGGCACCAAGGTCTGGGGCAGGAGCAAGTCCCCTTCCGTGATTGGGACGCCGCCGAAGGAATCCGGCACGCCCACGGTCGGGCTGAGCCAATCGATGCCGAAGACGGTCAGTTGGGGCACGCCCTGGGCTTGCGCGGCCGAGGCGAGCAACAGGGAGGCGACGGGGGTGGCGATGCGGAGTTGCATGGAAGTGGCTTTCGTGGGCAGTTTGGAAGTGAGGCGCGCGGCCTCGATGGCTGCTCAGGACCAGCCCGGGCGCGGCGTGGAACGAAATCCGTGGAACGAGCGCAAAGTATTTCAAGCAAACAACTTGGGAGACGATCTCGACAGGCGGCCCGCGCCCGCGCTCGAGCGCCACGGGCACCAAGCCTTGAGCTGGCCCGGCCCGCATCGCTGCGCAGGCCACCCGACTCCCACCCGACGAGGTCGGAGGCGGCCGTCCCGCGACGACCGCCTCCGACCTTGACCGGTCTGTCAAATCAATTTGACAGGCCACGGCGCAGGCAGCTCGCCGGGAGCCACCGCGATCACGGCACCCACGTCACGGCCAGCGCATTGGTGGTGTTGGTCGTGGCGCTCGTGCAGAAGACCGGCGTGTTGCGGTAGAAGAGCTGGTAGTAGCGCGTGCCCGGCGCCACCACGCCGCCCGTCGCGGAGATGGTGGCCATCCCCGGCACGCCGGCGCCGTATTGGATGTTGCCGGCGTAGCAGTTCCTCGTATACAGGCGACGCTGCGTCCCCGACACGCAGCGCAGGCCGTCGCCGAAAGGCGCGGGAGCAATGGCGCTGGTGCCTTGCACGAGCGTGGTGGTCGACGAGAACGGCATGCCGGAACCCGAGACGAGCAAGGTGTCTCCGGAGATCGACGGCGTGCCATTGGCCCAGCACTTGGCGCCCAGCGGGTTGAACGAGTTGCCGCAACCGCGTCCTGGCGCTCCGCTGTTGCCGCACGGACACGGCAGGGCCACGCTGCTGGTCGAGCCGCAGTACTCCTGCACCATCGGCGCGTCGTGCAAGGTGTCCAACGCGTCGAGGTCGTCCACGTTGATCAAGGCCCCGCTGCGCAAGGTGTGCAAGCCAAGCGCTTCGGCCGCCACGAGGATGCCCGGCACGGCATAACCTGGGAGCGGAGGAATCAGGATGTCGCCCGGTTCGATGGGCAAGCCCTGCAGGCAATCGATGCTGCCGATGACCTTGGAACCGCGGCGCACGCTGAAGAGCAGCATGTCCGAAGCGCCCGTCAACCAGTCGAAGGGCGCATTGTTGCGCTGGAAGCCCCCATTGCCGTTCTCGCAGATCGCCAGCGCATCCACGTCGTCGGTATCGGCCCCCAAGTTGTCCAGCCCCAACTGGTCCGCGAGCGCGTAGATGCCGATGAAGCCGCTGGGCTCGGTGTAGAGGATGTCGCCGCCGCGCCAGCCATGCAGGGCGGCGGACCCCGTGTTGGGTTGCATGCCGTCGGGATCGATGAAGCCCGAGTCGAGCGAGAAGTACGTGCGAGTCGCGCGCGGCAACCACTCGTCGGGGACATCGCGGTCGAGCGCATCGAGGTTGTCGACGAGGCCGCTCGCCGGGTTGGGACTGTTCTCGATCAGCCCGAGACCCACGAAGTTGGCGCTCAAGCACCCGAGCGGGTTGCCGCTCGCCATGCCGTTGCCATCGGCGAGCAAGGTGTTGCCTGCCGATGCGGAGCCGGGCCCGACGGGCAGCAAGGCGAAGCCCAGGTCGCGGTACACATCCGCGGCGGCCGCTTGGCAGGCCCTCTCGCTCTCCAAGTTGGGAGCAGACGGCAGGCCAGCGATGCCGAGCGAAGCGCGGCCCACGGAGAAGGCGAAGCGCGGGATCGGACCCTGTGGGCCGGAGTTCTGGCGCGTGATGCGACGATCGAGTCCATGGCTGATGGCGTCCACCTCGATCGCCCCGGGATCCAGCGGCGCGTGTCCGACCTGGAACGGATGCAAGGCGAGCGAGAGTCCGCCCTGTGGCCAGGCACCACCGGTCTCGACGATGCCCGGCGGCTGCAACGGTCCGAGTTGCGGCAGCAAGGTCTGAGGCACGAGCAGATCGGCCTCGGTGATGGGCACCGCGCTGAACGAGTCGGGGAGCGAGATGCTCTTGCCCTTGTAGTCGAGGCCGAAGACGGTCAGTTGGGGCACGCCTTGGGCGCCGAGCGGAGCGACACACAAGACGGTGGCGGCGGAGATGGCCGAGATGGCGGAGATCGAGTGGAGCGGGCGCATGGTTGCTGGTCCTCTAGGCAGTGGGAGTCACACGGAGCGGGATGCTCCGACCTGCACCTCAGGCGACGACGGCGGGCGCCGTGGAAGCCAATGCGTGATTTCCGGGCGAGATCAAGTTCGAGCAGCTCGCGTCTCGCCATGAAACCGAAGGAGGGAACGGTGGCCGCGACCAGACCAACATGCACGCGACAACGCCGACGTGGACGCCCAGGTCCGCCTACGGCCAGGGTTGCGCCAGCAGGAGACCGAGATCGTCCGGCAACTGCTCGCCGTGGATGGCGCGCAAGGCGGCACGCGCGCAGGCGCGCACCGTCGAATCCTCGTCGCTGCTCGCCGCGAGGAGCTGATCCGTCGCCCGGCGTAGGCCTGCAGCGCGCGCGCAGGGCCTGCCCCGTCAGCCTCCAACACGGCGCGGGCGAGCATGGGCCGCACCTGCTTGTTCCAACGCGCTTTTCCCTCGAGCCACGCTCTCCACTAGGCTGAACTCGAGAAGGCCAAGTCCAACCATGGCGCAGCGCCCCCAAAGCCGCGGCCGCCACGCGCCGGTCGGGATCGTCGAGCAGAGCGCACAAGCGTGGCGCGAGCGCTCCCTCGTCGAAGGCGCCCACAGCCCCGAGGAAGGCGCCGATGTCCTCCGAGGGCGAAGCCTCGGCCCGCTCCATGGCCCACTGCGCGAACTCCGCGTCCCACGCGGGCCGAATGGAGCGGCCGCAACACGGCGCCAAGGTAGCTGTTCGCCGGGCCTTGGATGGTGAGAGTCGTGTTCGAGCCCACGCGCAGCGTGCCGTAGGTGCGGTTGCCGGCGTTGAAGATGGTCGAGGTGTGGACGGTCAAGTTGCCGTAGTTGACATAGGTCGGCATGCTGATCGGCGGCAGCTCGACCTCGGCGGTGTTCGTGGTGCGCGCACCGGACACGACGGCGTTGCCCAGCACGATGGTCGCGTGGTCCACGCCTGCGATGGCATCGCCACGGACCTTGGCGTTCTGGTCCAGGCTGACATCGCCGTTCGATCCCACATCGCCGTTCTGCCTGGCGTGGGCGTTCGATCCTCTGGGACTGGCGAGCTGGGACTCGTACGTGCCGAAACGCGAGTCGTAGCTGTCGACGCGCGCGTTCGAATCGAGGTGCAGGAACTCCTTGCCGGAGGCTCCAAAGCGCCAGATCGTGTTCGGTGCCGCGCGCAGCACGAGGACCTGTCGCGCGCCCCCGCGCGAACCACGCGCCGTGGCGACGAGCTCGACGAGGCCGTCCCTGTAGTCGGGCTGCGCGCCGGCACCATCCTCGAACTCGAGATCCGAGGCCTCGCCCCTAGTCGACCAGCCGCCGAAGCTCGCGAGTTGCATGGCCGAACCCAGCCCCAAGGCCGGATCGACGGCGCGTTGCAGGTTCTGCACCGACGCAGCCAAGCTCGCTTGGCACGCGCAGCCCGCGGCAAGACGCACCTTGGCTCCCTCGGCTTCGCCTGCGCGGCGCACCAGGACGAGACGGAGTTCGTCCACGAGTTCATCTCCGTCGTCGTCGCGTCCATTGGCCAGCTCGCGTGGTTCCAGCTCCAGCACGAAGTTCATGCGCTGGCTCCACCCGACTTCGCCCTCTTCGGACAAGGAAACTGGTCGTTGGAAGGCGATGTTCGCGACCGCGAACGAGTCGGTGGGATCGGGATCGAGGCGGCTTTGGGCGGCGCCCATCAACTCGTCGACCGCGCGATCCAAGGCGCGCCGCGCTGTTGCCGTGCAGTTGGAACATGCCCACCGAACCGAGCACGCCGACGAGCACCGGCAGGATCTGGTAGTCGGTCGCCAGCAAGTCGCCTTGGTCGCCGTCCGCATTCAAGAAGCACGGCATGCCGAGGCGCTGGTCGTCCAAACCCTCCCACAAGCAGCCCGGCTGGCTGGGATGCGTGGGAAAGACGACTTGGCCCGGCAGTCCATCGATGTCGCCAGCGCGCGCGGCCTGCAAGGCGCGTCCCGCTTCCCTGGCGCGTTGCTGCGCATGCTCTAGCGACACCATGGTGCGCGCGTGGCCGAGCACGCCCAGCAGGAACACCGACGACGCGATCTACAGCTCCCACAAGGTGAAGCCAGCCCGCCGCGCCAACCTGCGCGGCCAGCGCAGGAAGGAGATCGGTGCGCGGGGCGCGCCGACTGCAAGAATCGCGAAGTCCTGCCTGTTCGGGCCGAATCTCGCGGAGTTCAGGACAGGAGGCGCGCGAGCAGCTTGGCGAAGCGACCGGGGTCCTCCAGCACGCCGCCCTCGGCCAGCACGGCTTGGCCGTGCAGCACCTCGGTCAACTCTCCAGTGCGCTCGCTCTGGGCTTGGTCCTTGGAACACTCGAGCAGGCGCCGCACCAGCGGATGGGCCGCGTTCAACTCGAGGATGCGCTTCTCCTGCGCCACTTCCTGGTGAGAGGCGCGCAGGATGCGCTGCATGTGCGGCGACACGGTGTTCGCGTCGGACACGAGCACGGCCGGCGACTCCTCGAGGCGCGAGGTGAAGCGCACTTGCTTGACGCTGTCCTTCAAGCGCTCTTCCATGGCGGACAAGGCCGCGCGGTGTTCGCGTTCGAGCGCTTCGCGCGCCTCCTTGTCCGCTGTCTCCTCGTCGTCGGCGCGCCTATCGAGCGCCACGAGCGGCTTGCCGCTCCACTCGGTCAGGCGCTGGACCACCCACTCGTCGATCGGATCGACGAGGAACAGCACCTCTTCGCCGCGCTTCTTCGGGCCTTCGAGGTGCGGCGAGCTCGACAACGCCAGCCGGTCGTTGCCGGACAAGTACCAGATGGACTCCTGCCCCGGCTGCATGCGCGCGACGTACTCGTCGAGCGAGACGAGATCGGAGTCCTTGCCAGCCTCGCCGCGCGAGGATTCCCACAAGCACAGCTTGGCGACGCGACCATCGTCGTCGGCACCGAACCAGATGCCTTCCTTGAGGCACACTCCAAAGGCCCGCCAGAAGCGCGCGTAGCGTTCGCGATCGGACGACCGCACGCCGTCGAGGGCGTCGAGCACGCGCTTGACGAGCCGCTTGCCGATGGCGCGCACCTTGGCGTCGCTCTGCAGCACCTCGCGCGACACGTTCAGCGGCAGGTCGTTCGAATCCACGACGCCGCGCACGAAGCGCAGCCACGAAGGCAGCAGATCCGCGCACTCCTGCATGATCAGGACGCGCCGCACGTACAACGCGATCTTCGAGCTGCCCTGCGTGCCGTCGAACAGCCCCGTCGGGCGGCGATCCGGCACGAACAACAAGGCCGCGTACTCGAGCCCGCCCTCGGCCTTGAAGTGGATCGTCTCGAAGGGCGGCGTCCAGTCGTGCGCCAGCCGGCGGTAGAACTCGTCGTACTCCTCCTTCTTGATCTCGTCCTTGGAACGCGACCACAGCGGACGACGCGAGTTGAGCACCACCCATTGACGCTTGACGACATCCTCGCCTTCGTCGCCCTCCTCGCGCTGCTCGATCTCCATGCGGATCGGATGGGCGACGAAGTCCGACCAGCGCCGCACCGTGTCGCGCAGCTCGAACTCGCGCAGGAAGTCGGCGGGATCGTCTTCGTCCTCGCCGCCTTGGCGCTCGCGCAGGTGCAGCACGACATCCGTGCCGCACTGCGCGCGCTCGATGGCCTCGATCGCGTAGCCGCTCCGGCCGTCGGAACTCCAACGCCACCCCTGCGCCTCGCCGCACTTCTTCGTCTCGACCACGACCTTGTCGGCCACGATGAAGCTCGAATAGAAACCGACGCCGAACTGGCCGATCAGCTCCGGCTGGTTCGAACCCGCCTCGGCCAAGCGCTGCAGGAAGGCCTTGGTGCCCGAGCGAGCGATGGTGCCGAGGCTCGACACCAGATCCTCGCGGTTCATGCCGATGCCGTCGTCCCTCACGGTCAAGGTGCGCGCCGCCGCGTCGGGGACCAGTTCGATGCCTCCACCCTCGGCCTCGCCCCAACCCAGCTCCGGCCTCGTCAACGCCTCGTGGCGGCGCTTGTCGATCGCGTCGGAGGCGTTGGAGATCAGCTCGCGCAAGAAGACCTCGCGCGTCTTGTAGAGCGAGTGGACGACGAGGGACAGCAGGTCCTTGACCTCGGCTTGGAAGCCGAGCGTCTCGGGTGCGCCGGCGGATGCGGTCTCGGTGGTCTGGCTCATGCGTGGGGCCCGCCCTCCCTCGCCTGACGGGCGGGGTGGTGGAAAGACATTCAGGGCGGGCCGAAAGTATGGAACAGGAGACGGTTCGGCTCCATCCCCGATGCGGCTCTGATCGCGTGCCGGGCACGAGAGCCGTTCGCACCCGGCCAAGCCGGCGCGAGCGGGCCGAGTAGACTCCACTTGGCTCGCCACCGGGCCTTGGCCTCGCCTCCACATGCAGTTGCGCCTCCTGCCCCTGTTCGCCGTCGCGACCGCAGCCCTCTGGGCGGCGCTGCCGGGACGCGCCTACACCTTCCTCGGAGGCTCGCTCGATCTGGCGCAGCGCGATGTGCGCGTGCACCTCAACTTCACAGACCCCGAGGTGCTCGACGACACGCGCGTCGACCCCAACTTCCCAGGCGCCACCAGCGTGGCGTTGTGCGCCTGGAAGGCGGTCGCCGAATGGGGCTCGACGCGCCGCGGCGACGGGCATGGCGATCCCACCCAACTTCCAAGCGGCGCGCCACTCGTCGGCATCGGCTCCGGCGGCGCCAACTTCGACGCCACATGGCAAGGCCTGGCGCCCAGCGTGGGCGGCCCGAGCGACAATGTCATCTCGCAGCTCGACGGAGCCGCCGGCGGAGTGCTGGCGTTCTGCGAGACGCCCATCGCCGATGGTTGGCGCATCCGCGTCTACCGCGACGCGGCCATCTGGCACGACGATGCGCAAGGCGCGCCGCAGCTTCCGGGACGCAAGGACCTGCAAGGAGTCTTGACGCACGAGTACGGCCACGCGCTCGGCCTGGACCACGATGGCTCGGACGCCAGCTCGACCATGTTCCCCTCGGCCAGCGGCACGGCCAACCACTTCCGTTCCATCGAAAGCGACGACCAGAACGGCGTGCGCGCGCTCTACGGCCTCGCGGCCGCGACCAAGCCGCGCATCTTGGGCTACGAACTGCTCGGCGGTGGAGTCGTGCGCGTGCACGCCGCGGCATTGCCTTCACTCGGCATCGAGGCCTGGTTCACGCGTCGCGACGGCAGCGTGGATGGCGAGCCCGTCAAGGTGCTGGGCCTCGCCTCGGATCCGCAGGGCGGGCATGTGGACATCGTGGTGCCCGCGCTCGCCGGTCCGGGCGACTTGCTGCTCAAGGCGCCCGGCGGCGGCGGCGACGCGCTGTCGAACGCCTTCCCCTTCGATCCCACGCAGGCGCCGCTGCCGGAACCGCTCATCTATGGCGTCGGCAAGCCCAATTCGCTCGGTCTGGTGCCGCGTCTCGTCGTGCACGGGCGTCCACGCGTCTCGACCGGCGACTTCGCGTTGGAACTCGTGGACGCGGTGCCCGGCGCGCGCGGCATCCTGTTCTTCGGCACCACGGCGGCGGCCACGCCGAGCCTCGGCGGCACGCTCTGGACCGCGCGCCCGCTGCGCCGCGAAGCGAGCTTCCGCGTCGACTTCGGCGGTGCGGCCTACCTGGCCTTGCCGACGACGATCCCGATGCTCGGCACCACTCGCCGCTACCAAGCGTGGTACGCGGACGGAGCAGCGAGCTTCGGCGCCGGCTTGTCCGACGCCGTGCTGGTGGTGCACGGGCCCTGAGCGCCGCGCGGCGCCGCTACTTCGGCGCGGGCGGCGGGACCGCGCGACGCGCCTTCGGCGTGGTGATGCTCCACTTGAGCTTGAGCGCGCCATCCAGCTCGATCGACTGGCTCAGGTCCGCCTTGCCGAGCAGTTCTGCTCGCACGGCCGCGCCGAGCTTCTGGCGCCCTTCGAGCGCGAGCGACTTGACGTGGCCCGCGTCGATCGAGTGCCGCAACTCGCCCTTGCCGACCAAGGCGAACGAGCCGCGCGCCTCGACGACCTGGCGACCATCGAGGCGATCGCCCACGGACAACTGGTCGTTGGCGTAGCGGGTCTGGTCGCATTCGGCCTTGGCGTCGACTTCGATCTCGACGACCGCCTCGCGCGCGCCATCGACCTCTTCGATGCGCACGAAGCGCGCGCGCGCACCACCCTCCCAGGTGGCGGCGAGCAGCAGCTCGTGCAACGGTCCCCCGAGCCCCGCGCCCAGCTGGCGCAGGTACAGGTCTTCTTCGCCCTTCTGGAAGCGGATCGGCACGGCGCCACCGGGACACAAGGCCAACGCCAAGGCGCGCGGCGCGACATCCCACTGCTCGCCGGGACGAACCTCGCGTCCGGGCAGGAAGCCGCGCAAGTCGCAATCCTCCTCGAGGCGCGCGAGGAACTCCTCGGGCGACTCGCGCTCGTCGTAGTGGCGTCCGAACGAACCATCCGCGCCACGCACATGCAGGACGCTGGCGCCGGTCAAGGGCGAATTGGCCTCGAACTGCGTGCGGCGCTCCTCGGCGCCCGGCGCCTTGGCGGCAAGCGTGGCCGCGAAGAGCCAGTCGTCGTGGCGACGCTGCAGGCTCAGCGGCCCGGCGGCATCCAGTTCGCGCAGATCGTCGCGCAACAGCACCTGCAGGTTGCTCTTGACCGACATGGAGTGCTGGCCGAGCTGTTCGACTCCGCCAAGGACGATGGCGAGGCGCGCGAGGCCGAGTTCCTGCGCGAGCTCGACGCGCTTGACGAGCTTGGCCCCGGCGGCTGGCCGCCACGCGAGCGACACTGCGGTCGCCTCGGGGGCCTGCCGCGCGCCGAAGTGCCGCGGTTGGCCCGCGAGCGGCGCCGCGAGGCACGTCGCCAAGGCGAGATGGAAGGCGCAGCGCATGGTCATTGCTTGCGGCCCTTCTGGTACACGCCCGACAATTCCGCGTTGAGGGAGCCGTCCTCGTTCCACACGCGCCAAGGTCCCTCGCGCTGGCCTGCGACGAAGGAACCTTCGGACTTCTTCTGCCCGTTGGGCCACCAGTAGGTCCACATGCCGGTCTCCTGTCCGTCCTCGAAGCGTCCCGCGTAGTCGCGCTGGCCGTTGTCGTGCCAGCCCGTCCAATCGCCGATCATGCGACCGAGCCGGTACTCGCCCTTGGCTTGCTCGCGACCATTCTTGTGCCACCGCGTCCACTGGCCGTCCTCGCGACCGCGGTCGAAGCGTCCTTCGAACAACTTGGCGCCGTCGGGATGGAAGCGCGTCCACACGCCGTGTTCGGTGTCGCGGTCCATCGGCCCCTTGGCCAGCACGCGCCCGGCCTCGTAGTTGGTCCACTCGCCGCACTTGGTCTCGAAGCAATAGTCGCCCG
>Ga0172376_10002106_pt1 | contig 24740 bp, 14 predicted proteins | sample Lak35m_FD_121114 | JGI IMG/M metagenome (GOLD analysis project Ga0172376, IMG submission 121114) | Freshwater microbial communities from Kabuno Bay, South-Kivu, Congo - kab_092012_35m | ecosystem: Environmental > Aquatic > Freshwater > Lake | place: Democratic Republic of the Congo: South-Kivu...
CATCGACGTGGGCTGCCAGCTCTACACGCTCGACTTCGAGAACGAGGACGACTTCGCGACGCCGCTCGCCAATGGCCAGCACATCGCCGCCCCGGACGAGTTCGGGCGCATGGTCGTCGTCTCCGGCGCGGGCGCGAACCTCGGCCCGGCGACCTTCGATTCGACCCCGGGCGGCCCCAACGATCCGAGCCTGAACTCGGACATGCTGGTCGGCCACGGGAACCTGCTGCTCCTGCAGAGTGACCTCTACCCGCGCCAGGATGCGCCCGGCCTCTTCCGCCAGCCGACCGACGACCCGGACGGCGGCGACCTGATCTTCGACTTCCTCGCGCCGGTCGATCCGCGCAGCCTGCTCCTGGCCGACATCAACCCGCCGCCGAACCGCGGGGCCAGCGTCACGCTGACCGACGAGAACGGCCTGACGCGTGTCTACGCGATCGATCCGGGCTGGACCGGAACCTACGGCAACGCCGGCCCCTGGCGGCTCGACCTCTCGACCCAGAAGCCGCAGCCCGGCAACGGCACGCCGCGCTGGGCGCGGGCGACCGAGGACGCGGGCTTCCTGCAGGCGCGGGTCGAACGCATCGTCGTACACCTGACCGGCTACGGCGCGATCGACGAGCTCGTCTTCTGCCGCTGAGCGCGTTCTGCTGCTGAGCGAGCGGGCCCCGTGGCCCAGGCTCGCCCGCGGCAACGGCGCCATCGACGGGCTGGTGTGGTGCCTTTGAGCGCGTGATCGGGGCGCCGATCCGCCCGGGGCCAACGCTCCCGGCGGATCAGCGCTGGAGCTCGAGCTTCTCGAGCTTCTTCAGGCGGTCGCGCAGGCGCGCAGCCTCCTCGAAGCGCAGCTCGGTCGCCGCCCGTAGCATGTCGGCGCGCAGCTGGGCCAGCTCGCCGCGCAGGGCGTCGGGATCGCGCGCCTCGGCGGCCTCGTCCTCGTCGCCGTCCAGCGCGGGACCGCTGTAATCCATCTCGTAGAGCGCCTCGATCGAGTCGCGCACCGGCTTGATGATCGTGCGCGGAACGATCCCGTGCACGCGGTTGTATTCCTCCTGCTTCGCGCGCCGGCGCACGACCTCCTCGCAGGTGGTGCGGATCGAGTCGGTCTCGCGCTCGGCGTACAGGATCACGCGCCCCTCGGCGTTGCGCGCGGCGCGCCCGCAGGTCTGGATCAGCGAGGTGGCCGAGCGCAGGAACCCTTCCTTGTCGGCATCCAGCACGGCCACCAGCGCGACCTCGGGCAGATCGAGACCCTCGCGCAGGAGGTTGATCCCGACCAGCACGTCGAAGAGCCCGAGGCGCAGGTCGCGCAGGATCTGCGAGCGCTCGATCGCGTCGATCTCGGAGTGCAGGTAGCGCACGCGGATGCCGAGCTCGGTCAGGTACTGCGTCAGCTCCTCGGCCGAGCGCTTGGTCAAGGTCGTGACCAGCGTGCGCCAGCCGGCGCGCGTGGTGGCCTTGATCTCGTGCACGAGGTCGTCGACCTGCGTGCGCGCGGGCTTGATCTCGATGGCCGGATCGAGCAACCCGGTCGGGCGCACGATCTGCTCGGCGATGCGCTCCTGCGAGCGCGCCAGCTCGTGCGCGGCCGGCGTGGCCGAGACGTACACGATCTGGCGCACGAGCTTCTCCCACTCCTCGAAGCGCAGCGGACGGTTGTCGAGCGCGCTCGGCAGGCGGAAGCCGAACTCCACCAGGGTCGACTTGCGCGAGCGGTCGCCCTTCCACATGCCGCCCACCTGCGGAATCGAGACGTGGCTCTCGTCGACCACCACCAGGAAGTCCTCGGGGAAGTAGTTGAGCAGCGTGAAGGGCGCCTCGCCCGGCGCGCGCCCGTCCATCCAGCGCGAGTAGTTCTCGATCCCGTTGCACACGCCCGTCGAGCGCAGGAGCTCGAGGTCGTAGCGCGTGCGCTGCTCGAGGCGCTGCTTCTCGACCAGCTTGCCGTTCTTCTCGAGCTCCTGGATGCGTGCCTCGAGCTCCTCCTCGATGCCCTCGATCGCACGCGCCTGGCGCTCCTGCGGCGTCACGTAGTGGCCGGAGGGATAGAGCGTGGTCTTCTCGAGCTCGGCCAGCACCTCGCCGCGCAGCGGATCGACCTCGAGGATCGCCTCGAGCTCGTCGCCGAACAGCTCGAGGCGGATCACGCGGTCCTCCTCGTAGGCCGGGAAGACCTCGACCACGTCGCCGCGCGCGCGGAAGGTCCTGCGCCGGAAGTCCAGGTTGTTGCGCGAGTACTGCATCTTCGTCAGACGCCGCAGCAAGGTATCGCGCTCGATCGACTCGCCCTTCCTGAGGGAGAGCGACATCTCGGCATAGTGGGCCGGCGAACCGAGGCCGTAGATGCACGAGACCGAGGCCACGATCAGGACGTCGCGTCGCTCGAGCAGGGAGCGCGTGGCGCTGTTGCGCAGGCGCTCGATCGATTCGTTGCGGCTGGCGTCCTTCTCGATGTAGGTGTCCGTCGAGGCGACGTAGGCCTCGGGCTGGTAGTAGTCGTAGTAGCTGACGAAGTACTCGACCGCGTTCTTCGGGAAGAGCTCCTTGAACTCGGCATAGAGCTGCGCCGCCAGGGTCTTGTTGGGTGACAGCACCAGGGTCGGGCGCCCGAGCTCCTCGATCACCTTGGCCATGGTGAAGGTCTTGCCCGAGCCGGTGATGCCGAGCAGGGTCGCGGAGGGGGCGCCCGCGCGCATCCAGTCCGCCAGGGCACGGATGGCCCGCGGCTGGTCGCCCAGCGGGGCAAAGGGGGCAGCGATCTCGAAGCGCTCGGACATGGCCGCCGAGGGTACCCGAGCCGCGCCTCCGGCAGCGCCCCCACCCGCTCCGCAGTCCGTCCCCTGGCCGGAGCTAGGCAGCCCCCCCGACGCAGCGCATAATCGCCGGCCCTCCGGGGTCAGTTTCCGGCCAGGAACTCCGCACCCGCCGCGCGTCGGCCGGGTAGGACGTGGGCCGCCTCCTCCCCCGCCACCGCCATGCTCATCCAGTGCCCGAGCTGCCACGCGCGCGCCAAGCTCTCCGACGACCACGAGGGCGCCAAGGTCCGCTGCGCCGAGTGCGGGCGGGTCTTCCTGGCGCGGCCGCAGGGCTCGAAGGGCTCGGTCGCCTCGGGCTCCAGCACCGGCGTCGTGATCGGGGTCGGCGCGGGCATCGTGGTCCTGCTCTTCGCGCTCTTCGTGATGAGCCGCTCGTCGGACGAGCCGGTCGAGGCCCAGGCTCCGGCCCCCGCACCGCGCGTGGCCGCGCCCGCGCCCACGGCGCTCGACACCGGCTGGAAGAACGAGCACGTGCAGGCGATGGTCAAGCTGCACACGGCCGCCTTCGCCGGTGACCGGGACACGCTCAAGTCGCTGCTGCACGGCGGACGCATCTGGGCCCGCGAGCACACCGACGCGGCCGGCGTGCTCGACCCGAGCGTGGCTCCCTTCGATTCGCTCCCGCCCCACGAGCGCGTCGTGGCCCTCGACCGCTGGGCCGAGGAGCTGTGCGCCGGCGCGGCGAAGGAGCTCGTGGCCGACTGGCAACCCTTCGACGGCGAGCTCGTCGAGCAGGACGACAGCGGCGCCTTCGTGCGTCTCAACGCCAAGCCGCGCGCCGGCGGCGTCGAGAGCCGCTGGATCGAGTGGCACCTCGCCAAGGACGGCACGCGCCTCAAGGCCTGGAAGTGGGAGCGCTGGCTGTCGCCCGACGAGGTGCGGGCGGCCAAGAAGAAGAAGGGCTATGAGGTCACGACGCTCTCCGACGGCTCGGTCGTGCACGAGCGCGAGCCGGCGCCGCTCGGGCACCTCGAGGACACGTCCGCCGAGCTGCGCCAAGAGATCGACCGCCTGCTGGCGACGATGCTCGACCTCGAGCTCACCAAGGAAGGCTCGCGCGCGCGCCGGCGGCTGGTCGAGATCGGCCGCCCCGCGATCCCGCCGCTCCTGACGAAGTTCTACGAGCTGCCGGCCGACAGCGAGGAGAACCGCATCCGCTGCAACATGATCGACCAGTCGCTCTCGGACATCACCGGCCAGAGCTTCGGCTACGCGCCGGGCGAGGCCGGCACCGCCGCCGGGACGAGCGAAGAGCGGCGCGACAGCTCGATCAAGCAGTGGTTCGCCTGGTGGTACAAGAACGAGAAGCGCTTCACCACGAAGTCGAGCGAGGACGGCCTGGAAGGGCTGATCGAGCTCGACGCCAAGGAAAAGGCCTGGCTGGAGCGCAACAAGTAGCCGATCCGACCGCGCCGCACCCCTGTACCCCTCCTGGCGCGGAGTGACGTGACCCCCTGACCCATGGACTACCGAACCGGCAAGTGCTCCCAGTGCGGAGCCGAGTACAAGGTCCCCGCCTCCTTCGCCCACAACGCCGCACGCTGCAAGCAGTGCAAGGGTGTCGTGCACCTCGGCCCGCCCCAGGGCGGCCAGCCGAGCGAGCCGGCGCCCGCACCGGCGCCGGCCGCGATGCCGGCCAAGAAGGTCGTGCCGAAGCCGGCCACGCCGAGCCCCGCGCCGGCTCCGGCCGAGTCCGAGGCCGGCGAGAAGAAGGGCGGCACTCTCGAGCGCCTGCGGGCCGAGCGCGCGGCGGCCACGGGGGCTCCGGCGCCGGCCGCGACGCCGACACCCGCTCCGGCTCCGAAGCCCGCGGCTGCACCGAAAGCCCCTGCGCCGGCCGCCGCGCGCCCCGCGGCACCCGCGGCCGCGAAGCCCGCGGCCTCCCCGGCGCCCCGCGCCGCCGCGCGCAAGGAGAAGGACGCCGACGAGGCCGAGACGAAGCGCGGCGGCCGGCGCGGCGCGAAGGAGCGCCCCGAGAAGAAGAAGTCGCCGGCCGGCCTGCTGGCCGTGGTCGGCCTGGTCGTCGTCGGCGCGGCCCTGTTCCTCTTCAAGGACAAGCTGTTCGGCGGCGACGCGCCGGCCGAAGGCGACGGCTCGAGCGTGAACGCGGGCACGACGCCCGTGGCCAGCGAGACCCCCGCGCCGAACGCCAACGAGCCTGCGCCCGAAGCGCCGTCCGAGCCCGTCGCCACGCGCGAGGAAGCCGCTCCCGCTCCGGAGGAGCCCGCGAAGAAGGCCGACCCGAAGGTCAAGGACCCGGCCTCGATCGACCTCGCCGCCCTGCCCGACTTCGGGCCGACGCCCGACACGAGCGCCGAGGAATGGACCAAGCTCCAGGACGGCGTCCTGCAGATGCTCGACACCGATGCCGGAGCCGCCGGAACGAAGGCGCGGCGCATGCTGATCGAGCAGAAGCGCAAGTCCGTGCCCGCGATCCTCAACGTCTTCAAGAAGCTCGACTTCTCGACCGAAGCGGGCCGCAAGGGCGGCGACCTGTGCCAGTCGGCCCTGAAGGACATCTGGAACGGCACGAACTTCGACTGGCGCTATCCCGACGAGGCCGCCGGCAAGCCCGTCACCGATCCGGGTGACGTGTGGTTCTGCAAGCGTTCGACCGAGCTGTGGTGCTCGCTGTGGAAGCAGGCCGAGGAGAACATCGAGGTCTGGATCCAGAAGGCCAAGCTCGAGGAGAAGGACCCCGAGGAGGCCGCGCGCCTGCGCGCGACCTTCGGCAAGGCCGGCGAACCCGCGGCGGAGGCGGGCGGCGGCGGAGACGACGACCTCGACGTCGACTGACGCGCGCTGCGCGGCTCGAGCTCTGCGCGCTGCAGAGCTCGGGCCCGCCGCTCGCCTGCGTCTTCAGTCGCGCGGCTCGACGCGGCGGGCGCGCCGCGCCAGGCCACCGCCGCGCGGGTCCGAGACCCCCACCGGCTCGCCGCCGATCTCGACCGCGATCGCCTGCACGTGCCCGAAAGGCGCACAGTCCTCGAGCTCGTGCCCGCGGTCGAGCAGGGCCTGGCGCGTGGTCGGATCCCAGCCGGGCTCGAGCCGCGTGCGCGTCGGGCTCCACTGCTGGTGCAGGCGCGGCGCGGCCACCGCGGCGGCGAGTTCCTGCTCGTGCACGATCAAGCGCAGCAGCACGCCGAGCACGCTCGTGATGATGCGCGGACCGCCCGGACTGCCGAGCACGTAGCGCACGACCTGCCCTCCGTCGCGCACGATCACGGGCGTCATCGAAGAGAGCGGCCGGCGCAGGGGCGCGAGCTGATTCGCGCCGCCGCCCACGAGGCCGAAGGTGTTGGGCGTCCCGGCCACGATCGAGAAGTCGTCGAGCTCGTTGTTGAGCAACACCCCGGTGCCGCGCGCGACGATGCCCGAGCCGAAGCTCGTGTTGAGCGTGGTCGTCAGGCTGACGGCGTTGCCCTCGGCGTCGAGCACCGAAAGGTGCGTCGTCTCGCCGCCCTCGCGCGCCGGCGCGAGCGGCGCACTGCGCACGCGCGGATTGGCCTGCTCGCCGATCGCGACGCGCAGCGCGGTGACGTGCTCGGGCGCGAGCAGCTGCGCCACGGGCACGTCGACGTGGTCGGGATCGCCGAGGTGCTCGGCGCGATCGGCGAAGGCGAGCCGCAGGGCTTCGATCCACCAGTGCAGGGCGCGCCCGGAGAGGCCGACCTCGTTGCCCGGTTCCTCGGCCCGCACCTGCATGCGCTCCTCGTCGAGCGGGAAGCCGTCCAGGATCGCCAGCACCTGCAGGAGCACGATCCCGCCCGAGGAAGGCGGCGGCGCGGTCACGATCTCGAGTCCGCGGAACCAGCCGCGCAGGGGCTCGCGCCAGCGCGCGCGGTAACCTGCCAGGTCGGCCTCGGTCATGACGCCTGCGCTGCGCGCCAGCTCGGCCACGAGCGCGCGCGCCGTGGCGCCGCGGTAGAAGGCCTCGGGCCCCTCGGCGGCATAGCGCTCGAGCGTGGCCGCGAGCTCGGGCTGTAGCAGCCGCTCACCCGCGCTCAGCGGCCGCTCGCCCACGAAGAACAGCGCGCGCGCACCGGCATGGCGCGCGAGCTTGGCGCGCTGCTCCAGCAGCTCGGCGGCCAGGAAGCGGTCGACCTCGAAGCCCGCGCGCGCCAGCTCGATGGCCGGCGCCGCGACCTCGACGAAGGAGAGCCGCCCGAGCTCCTGCTGCAGGGTCCACAGCCCGGCCGGACTGCCCGGCACGCCGACCCCGGGGCCGAGCTCGAGCGAGCGCTCCGGCACCGGAAGCCCCGCGTCATCCAGGAACAGCGCGGGCACGCAGGCCGCCGGCGCGGTCTCGCGGAAGTCGAGGAAGCGCGGTGCCACGGCCGGATCGTGCGCGACCCAGACCGCGAAGCCGCCGCCCCCCAGGTTGCCGGCCTGCGGATACACGACCGCGAGCGCGAGGGCCGTCGCGACGGCCGCATCGACCGCGTTGCCGCCCTGCTCCAGGATGCGCACGCCGACCTCGGTCGCGAGCGGGTGCTCGCTCACCACCATCCCGGCGCGCGGGTGCGGGAACAGCCCGCCTTCCTCGAAGCGCGGCGGCCCGATGCAGCCGGCGATGAAGATCAGGGTCGCGAGCGCGACCGCGCGGGGCGAGGCCCTCCGCTCCATGCCGCCCGGGCCGGCGACTAGCCGCGCCCGTCTTCCTCGCGGATCTCCTCGACCGAGACGCCCCGCTCGCGCAGGTAGATCACCGACTGGTCGATGCGCTCCGGCGCGCCCTCGATCTCGACACACACCAGGGCCACCTGCTCGGTGATGCTCGCCGCGCGGATGTTCGGGATCACGCCGAACTGCGCGTTCAGGGTGTGGCTGATGATCGGTTCCTTGATCAGATCCTGGGGGAACGTGCAGAAGTACTTGCGCAGGGCCATGGGCGTGGTTCGGGTCAGGAGGCGTCCACCGCGCGGGCGCGCGGGCCAGGCACGAGGAACGCGAGCAGGCATCCCACCACAAGCACCGCCGGACCTGCAAGGTTCCCGCTCCAGGGACGACGCGGGAACCACTCGACGCCGGCCTGCGCGTAGACCTCGGGCTGGGCATGCGTCCAGTCGAAGCCGGCGCAGTCGAAGACGAGCACGAGCGGCGAAAGGTCGAGCAGCCACGCGGCGAGCTCGGGCGCGCCGGCGCGCGCCAGCTCGGCACCACCGGCCAGCCAGCCGAAGCCGAGCGGCGCCCCGGCGAGCACCAGAGTCACGGCCAGGGCCGCACCGCTCGCGTGCGCTCCGGAGCGGCGTCCCAGGGCGGTTCCCAGCGCGAACAACCCGCCCACGAGGCACGCCGCCGAGGGCGCGAACTCGCCCGTGGCGGCCGCCCCGAGCGCGAACCAGACCACCGGCACCGCCAGCTGGCCGAGCGGCGGGAGCCCGCGCCCCGCCAGCCAGGCTCCCAGGGCGGGCGCCGCCAGCACGAGCCAGCCGAGGAACGCACGCGGCTCGAGCGCGCCGGCCGCGCCCGGCAGCAGTCCGAGCAGTCCGAGCGCGCACCCGAGCAGCGCAAGTCCGAGCACACGCGGCGAGCAGGCCATCTCGTCGGCATCCTATCCGCGCGCGGCTCGGCGGTGACGCCCGCGCCCGACGCGGGCGCCGCTACGGCTCGCTGGCCCGCGCGGGTTCCTCGCCCCCGACGTAGCCGAGCTGGCGCAGGAAGTGCAGGTCGCGCTCGCTGCGCTGGACCACGTCGGGCGCGCTCCAGAAGCGCACCGCGCGCGCGAGCTCGCGCCGCAGACGCTGGCCCTCCTCGTCGAGCGCATCGATGCGGTTCTCGAGCTCGCCCGGGTCGGCGCTGCGCTCGTAGAGCTCGAAGGTCGAGCCGTAGGCCGACCACAGGAGCGCCAGCCCACCGGCGTCGATGCGCCGCAGGCCGGTCCACTTCTTGTCGGCGCGCGCATCGTCGTCGCGGTCGAGGTACTGCGAGGCGTAGCGCACGGGGCGCGCGTGGGCCGCGCCCCACTGCTCGAGATCGAGGCCCGGATCGCGCGCCAGGTCGAGCACGAGCGTGTAGAGGTCGCGCCCCTCGAGCGGATGCTCGACGCGCCCCGCGCGCCCGTCGGGGAAGCTCACCACGAGCGGCACGTGCAGCACCTCGCGGTACAGCGAGTGCCCGTGGCCCCAGTCGTCGTGCTCGAAGAACTCCTCGCCGTGGTCCGAGGTGAGCACGTAGATCTTCGGCCCGGGCAAGGCCTCGTCCAGCGCGCGGAACAGCTCCTCGAGCTTGCGATCCAGGTAGCGCAGCTGCTGGCGGTAGAGCCCGCGCTTGCGCTCGCGCGGATCGTGCAGCGTGCCCGGCTCGGGCGGCTCGAGGTAGGGCGAGTGCGGGTCGAGGTAGTGCAGGTACAGGAAGGCCGGCCGGTACGGGTCGCGCGCGTCGCTGGCGAGCCAGTCGAGCACCGCGTGGTTCACGACCTCGGCGCGCGCGTAGGCGCCGCGCACCGCGGTCTCCCCGGCCTCGGCTCCGGCCTGGGCCAGGATCTCCTCGCCGCTGGCGAGCTCGTGGAAATCCGCCTCGTCGAAGCCCTGGGCAAAGCCCGTGTCGCGACCGACCTGGACCCAGTTCGAGATGAAGGCCGCGGGCTCGTAACCGGCCGCGGCGAGCTGCTCGGGCAGCGTCGTCCAGTGCGGCGAGAGCTTCTCGTGGAAGCGCGCCGCGCCGTGCTCCTCGGGCAGCAGCCCGGTGAAGATCGAGGCGCACGAGGCGCGCGTCCAGCTGGCGTTCGTGTGCACGTCACCGAACAGCACCGAGCGCTCGACGCGCGCGTTCAGACGCGGCATCACGTTCGCGGCGCCACCCAGCGCGGAGAGTCCGTCGGCGCGCAGCGTGTCGAGCAGCAGGAAGATGAGGTGCGGCGGCTTCTCGAACAGCACCGGCGCCTCGGGTGCGCGCCCCGCCTGATCGAGCGGCGCCGTCAGGCGCCCCTGGCGGTTCCACAGCGCGTCACGCTCGGCCAGGAGCGGCCGCGCGTCGAACCAGTAGAGCGGCGTGCCGAACAGGCGGTGGTGCTTGAAGAGGTGCCAGCGCAGCTCGTCGCTCGTGCGCGCGGCGAGCGCCGTGACTGCGCCCACCAGCGCGAAGGCCAGGTAGGCGCCGAGCAGCGTGCGCGGCTCGGCCCGTCCGTCGCGCGGCGCGAGCCGACGCGCCACCGCGAACCACAGGCCGGCGACAAGCGCGACGAAGCCCAGCAGCACGGCCTTGCGCTGCAGGAGCTCGGCGTCGACGCGCAGCTGCGCGGCCGGCGCGAGGGCCGCCACGCAGGCCGCCAGCGCGCCCCACAGGAGACCGGCACGCGTGGCGAAGCGCACCACGAGGTGCAGGCCGAGCGCCAGCCCGAGGTAGAGCACGCTCAGCACGACGAGGGCGAGCGGCGAGTGCACGAAGGGCGTCGCGCGCACCCCCACGGTCACGAAGGCGGCCGCCAGGCCGAGCGGCCAGAGCCACTCGAGCCGCCGCCAGGACGAGGGCCTGGACGAGGTAGCGCTGGGCACGGGGAGAGGCATGGGAATCCGCTTCTTCGGCCGCGGCGGGGGTCGGACTCGATCCCGCTCGGGCTCGCGCGGGCGGGCCGGAGGCCGTAGCCGCCCCGCGCCGGACGAGCCCGGCGTTGATTTCGCACCCGTCTGGCCGAACGATGCCCCCCGCCTTGGACGTTCCTCCCCCTCCGGCCCACCCCGCGCGCGAGCTCGCCTGGGCCAGCGCCGCCGGCCTGCTCGCCTTCCTGCCGCGCCTGCCCCTGCTCGGCCGGGCGCCCCTCGCGGTGCTCGACGCGGAGCTCACGGCCCTCGCCCAGGCCGCGCCGGCCACGGGCTGGAGCGCGGGCGGTCTCTCGGGCCTCGCCACGGCCCTGCTCGGCGACGCGCAGGCCCTGCGCCTCCCGCAGACCCTGCTGGCCGCGCTGGTCGCGCCGCTCGTGTTCGGCTGCGCGCGTCGGCTCGGTCTGCCGCGCGCGGCCGCGCTCGCGGCGGCCCTGCTCGCCACGCTCCATCCGCTGGCGGTCGAGCCCGCCGCCTGGCTCGCGCGCTTCGGCGCCGAGGTCGGCCTCGTGCTCGCCCTCGTCGGCCTGTTCGCCGCGCTCGGCAGCGCACCCGCCACGCGCCGCTGGAGCGTCCCGCTCGCAAGCCTCGGACTCGTGCTCGTGCCGCTGCTCCTGGACGCACCGCGCGCGCCGCTGCCGGCCGCGCTCGACTTCTCCACGCGCCTCACCCACGCGGCCCTCGCACCCGGCGAGCACCTCGCACGCTGGCTCCTGATCGGGCCCTTCTCCTGGTCGCACCCCCATCCCGCGCTGCACGGTGCAGGCGAGCTCGCGCTCGGCTCGCTGAGCGCGCTAGCCACGCTGGCGCTGTGCGTCGTGCTGCGCCGCCGCGCGCCGCTCGTGGCCGCCGGCCTGGCCTTCTTCCTCGTGCTCGCGCTCGTCGGCGCGCTGTTCCCGCGCGCACCCGAGCTCGCACCCGAGAGCGAAGGCGCGCGCGCGGGACTCGGCCTCAGCCTGGCGGTGGTGGTGGGCACGCGCGTGCTGTGGATGCGCCACCCGCGGCGCCTCGCCGGCCTCGCGCTCGTCGTGCTGGCCGGGCTCGCCGCGCGCAGCCTGGAACGCCAGCGCGTCTGGCGCGACGAGAGCGCACTGCAGTCGGCGACGCTCGCGGACCAGCCCGGACACCTCGGCGCCGAGCTCGCGCGCGCGCGCCTCGCACTCGGCGCCGGACGACTTTCGGAGGTCGAGCGCGCGCTGGCCGGCCTCGCGGCGCGCGCCCCCGAGGAGGGCGAGGTGGCGCTCCTGCAGGGCGAGCTCGCGCTGCGCCGCGCACTCCTGCCCGGCCAGGAAGCGCACCTCCGGGTGGCGCAGAGCGCCCTGGAACGCGCGCGCACGCTGAGCCCCGAGGTGACGCGCGTGCTCGAGTGTCTGGGCGAGGTCCACCAGCGCGCGCGCGACGAGGCCGGCGCGCTGCGCCTGCACGAGGAGGCCCTGGCGCGCGAGCCCTGGCGCCCGCGCGCGCGCGCGCTGGCCGGCAAGGCCTGCCTCGCGCTGGGCGACGTCGACGGCGCGGCCGGACACTTCGCGCATCTGACGCGCGCCTGGCCGCGCGACGTCGAGGGCTGGACCGGGCTTGGGCACGCACGCCTCGGTCAGCGCGACGCGGACGGTGCGCGCGCGGCCTTCGAGCGCGCCGTCGAGCTCGAGCCCGACCATCCCGAGGCGAACTCGGGCCTGGCGCAGGTGCTGGAGCTCGCGGGCGAACGCGCCGCGGCTCTCGCACACCACCGCCGGGCCCTGGCCGTGAACCCGGAGCTCGCCGATTCGCTCTACGGCGGAGCGCTGCTGCTCGAGAGCAGCGCGCCCGAGCGCGCGCTCCTGTGGCTCGAGCACCTCGTCGCGCGCCAGGGTGCTCCGCGCCCGCACGTGCGCGCGCACCTCGCGGCGGCGCGCCTGTGGCTCGCGCGCGGGGAACCCGCGACCGCGCGCGCGCGCCTCGCGACGGTGCTCGCCTTCAACCCCGAGCAGGCCGAGGCGCGCGCCCTGCTGGCCGAGCTCGAGCGCGACGGCGGATGAGCGTGCCCCTCTCCTCGCGCGCGCGCACCGCGCTCACCTGCCTCGGGCTGTTCCTGGCGGCGACGCTGCCCTACCTCGCGACGCTCGCCTTCCCCTTCGTCGCCTACGACGATCCCGACTACGTCACCCGGAACCCGATGGTCCAGGGCGGGCTCACGCTGGACGGCCTGCGCTGGGCCTTCACCGCCGCGCACGCCTCGAACTGGCATCCCTTGACGTGGCTCTCGCACATGCTCGACGTCGAGCTGTTCGGAAGCCACGCCGGCGGCCACCACGCGACGAGCGTGCTGCTGCACGGCCTGAACGCGGGCCTGTGCTTCCTCGCGCTGCGCGCGCTGACCGGGCGCGCGGCGCTCGCCGCGGCGGTGGCGCTCGTCTTCGCCGTGCATCCGCTGCGGGTCGAGTCGGTGGCCTGGGTCTCCGAGCGCAAGGACGTGCTCGCGGGCCTGTTCTTCTTCCTCGTGCTGCTCGTGCACGCGCGCCGCGCGCGAAGCGGCGGGGCGGGCCTCTTCGCGCTCGAGTTCCTGTGCCTCGCCCTCGGCCTGCTGGCGAAGCCGATGCTGGTCAGCGTGCCGCTCGTGCTTCTCGCGCTCGATCTCGTCGAGCCGGAGCGCGCGCGCCTCGGCCTGCGCCGGCTCGTGCTCGAGACGCTGCCCTTCGCCCTGCTGGCACTCGCCTCGGCGCTCCTGACCGTGCACGCGCAGCGCGCGGGCGGCGCGCTGAACACGCTCGAGTTCCTGCCGCTCGAGGCGCGCCTCGCGAACGCGCCGCTCTCCGTGTGGAGCTACCTCGGTCACCTCCTGTGGCCGAGCGGCCTCGCCTACTTCCATCCGCACCGCGCGCTGGTCGCGCCCGAGGAGCCGGCCTGGAGCCCGGCCGCGCTCGTGGCCCTGGCGGCGCTGGGCATCCTCGCGGGCGCAGCGTTCCTCCTGCGCCGGCGCGCGCCGCTCGTCACGGCCGGCGTCGCCTGGTTCCTCGTGATGCTGCTGCCCGTGATCGGCCTCGTGCAGGTCGGCGAGCAGGCCCTGGCCGACCGCTACGCGTACCTTCCGACCGTGGGCGCGACGCTGGCGCTGCTCGCGCTCGTCGGGCCGCCACTCGTGCGCGCGGCCGGGGCGCGCGCGGCGACGGGACTCGTGTTCGTCGTGGCCGGCGCGCTCGGCCTGCGCACGCTGCAGCAGGTGCGCACCTGGGAGAGCTCGCGCGCGCTCTACACGCACGCTCTCGCCGTGACCGCGCGCAATTACGCGGCCCACGCCGGCCTGGCGGTGGTGCTGCACGAGGAGGGCGATCGCGCGGGCGCGCGGCGCGAGCACGAGGCCGCGCTCGCGCTGCGCCCGACCTACGCGCCGTCCCTGTACGGGCTCGGGCTGCTCGCGCAGGAGGACGGGCAGCGCGCGGAGGCGCTCGACCTCTACCGGCGTGCGCTGGCCGCGCTGCCCGCGCACTCGCCCTCCGAGCTCAACCTGGGCGGACTGCTGGCCGAGGAAGGTGACCTCGTGGGCGCGGCGCAGTGCTTCGAGAACGTGCTCGCACGCGAGCCCGAGCAACCCGACGCGCGCACGAACCTCGCCCAGCTGCTCTCCGCCATGGGCGAGGCCGAGGCGGCGCGCGCGGAGCTCGAGCGCGTCCTCGCGCAGCATCCGCGCCACGGCGCCGCCTGGTACCTCCTGGGCGAGCTCGAGGAGCGCGTCGGTCGCCACCCGGAGGCCCTCACGGCCCTCGAGCGCGCCCGCGGCGGGCCGCGGCACCTGGACGCGACGCGCCTGCTCGTCTGGATCCTCGCCTCGGCCCGGGAGGACGCGCTGCGCGACGCGCCGCGCGCCCTGGCCCTGGCGCGCGAGCTCGCCACGGCCGGGCGCGAGGACCCGCCCGCCCTGGAGGCCCAGGCCGCGGCCCTGGCGGCGAACGGCGAGTTCGCGCGGGCGGCCGCCGCGCTGGAGGCCGCCGCCGCCCAGCTCTCGCCGGGACCCGCGGCCGGACTCAAGGCCCGCGCCGAGCTCTATCGACAGGGGAAGCTCTTCCTGCACCCCCACTAGCCCCGGAGCCTCCTCTCCGGCGTGGACGGCCCCCGGGCCGTGTGCTGGAATCCCTCCCTCTCCCAACGCGCCCGAGGGGCCTCCCGTACCGTTTCCTGACGCGCTCCGCACCCCGGCCCCTCCCGCCTCCCCCTGCATGCACGCTGAAGAGTCTCCCTCGCGGGGCCGTCGTCTCGGGTTCGCCCTCCTGCTCGCGGCCCTGGCCTTCGCGCTCTACCTCCCGGTGCGGAGCTTCGAGTTCCTGAACCTCGACGACCCGTCCTACGTGACCGCGAACCCGGTCGTGCAGCGCGGCCTCACGGCCGACGGAATCGCCTGGGCCTTCGGCTTCCAGAACGCGAACTGGCACCCGCTGACCTGGCTCTCGCACATGCTCGACGTCGAGCTGTTCGGGCAGGGCGCCGCCGGTCCGCACCTCGTCAACGCGCTCCTGCACGCGCTCTCCAGCGCGGCCCTGTTCCTGGCGCTGACGGCGCTCACGCGCCGCACCCTCGCGAGCCTGCTGGTCGCGGCGCTGTTCGCCGTGCACCCGGTGCGCGTCGAGTGCGTGGCCTGGGTCTCCGAGCGCAAGGAGCTGCTCGCGGCGCTGTGCTTCTTCCTGATGTTGCTGGCCTATGCGAGCCACGTGCGCGGCGCGCGCCACGGCTACGCGCTGGCGCTCCTGTGCTTCGCCCTCGGCCTGATGGCGAAGCCGATGCTCGTCACGGCGCCCTTCGTGCTGCTCTTGCTCGACGTCTGGCCGCTCGGCCGCCTCGACCGGCGCGCGTGGCTCGAGAAGCTGCCCTTCCTCGCGCTGACGGCGCTCTCCTGCGTGCTCACCTTCCTGGCCCAGCGCGCCGGCGGCGCGGTCGGCGAGCTCGGTACGCTGCCGCTCACGACGCGCCTCGCCACCGCGGCCGCGGGCCTCTTCGAGTACGCGCGCGTGACCGTCTGGCCGAGCGGCCTGGCGGCCTTCTACCCGCACCCGGCCCTGACCGGCGCGAGCCAGACCCTGGGCGCCGCCCTCGGCGCAGCCCTCCTCGTGGTCGGCTCGCTCTGCGCCTGGCGCGCGCGCGCCTGCTGTGGCGCGTTCTTCACGGGCTGGTTCTGGTTCCTCGGCATGCTCGTGCCGGTGATCGGCCTCGTGCAGGTCGGCGACCAGGCCTGGGCCGACCGCTACGCGTACCTGCCCACGCTGGGCCTCTTGATTGCGGCGGTGCTGGGCCTCGGCGAGGCGCTCTCCGCGCGCGCCGGTCTGGCGCGTGCGCTGGCCGGAGCCGGCCTCGCGGCCAGCCTGGTGCTCGCCTTCGTGACCACGCGCACGTTGCCCCACTGGCAATCGAGCCGCGCGCTGTACGAGCGCGCGATCGCGGTCACCGAGCGCAACTTCGTGGCCCACAACAACCTCGGCCTCGTGTACCTCGAGCGCGGCGACCTCGAGGCCGCCGAGCAGCACTTCGGCGAGGCCGTGCGCAGCCTGCCCGGTTACGTGCCGGCGCTCTTCAACCTGGCGCTCGTCGCCGAGCGCAGGAGCGACTTCCAGGGCGCCGTGAACCAGCTGATGAAGCTGCTCGAGGTGCGCCCCGGACACGCCGAGACGCTGATCAAGCTGGCGGGCCTCGCGCGCGCCGGCGGCGACAGCGCCCAGGCCGCGGCCTTCTACGAGCAGGCCAGCGAGGCGAACCGCTCGAATCCGCTGGTTTACGCGGCCTACGCGCGCTTCCTGCTCGAGACGGGCGAGATCGATCGCGCGCTGAACAGCGCGAAGAGCGCCCTGACGCTCGATCCGGCGCAGGGCGAAGCCTGGCTCGTGAAGGGCGAGGTCGAGCTGCGCCAGGGCGAGGGCGAGGAGGCCGAGCGCAGCCTGACGCGCGCGGTCGAGCTCGCGCCCGGCTCGGCCGAGGCCCAGGCCGCCTACGGGCGCCTGCGCGCGCTGGCCGGCGACACGGACGCGGCCAAGAAGGCCTTCGAGCGCTCGATCCAGCTCCGCCCCGACTCGGCGCGCTCGCGCTTCGATTACGGCACGTTGCTGCTGCGGCTCAACGAGCGCGACGCCGCGCGCGGCCAGTTCCAGGCCGTCAACGACCTGCACCCGGGCGACCCCGAGGCGCTGACCGGGCTGGCGGTGATGGCCCTCGAGGACAAGAACACGAGCGAGGCGATCGCGCTGCTCGAGCGCGCCCTCGAGCGCCGCCCGAACTACGGGCTCGCGCTGACCAACCTGGCCGCGGCCCACGAGCGCGCCGGCGACTGGCGGCGCGCGGTCGAGTGCTACGACCGCTACTTCGAGAGCACCGAGGATCTGCCCGACCCCGAGGCGGCCGGCGCGCTGGCCTGGATCCTCGCCACCGGACCCGACGAGACCCTGCTGAACGGTGAGCAGGCGATCGAGCTCGCGACCTACGCGGCCCAGCGCGGCGTGCCGAGCGCGCTCGAGGTCCTGGCCGCGGCCCACGCGCGAACGGGCGACTTCGACAAGGCGGTCGAGCTGCAGCAGCAGGCGATCCCGCGCGCGCGCAGCGCCGAGCAGAAGAGCGAGCTCGAGGAACGCCTGCGCCTCTTCCAGGCGAAGCAGGCCTACACGCGCACGCCCTGATGGCCGGCGCGGGCGAGCGAGCGCCGGCTCGGCCTGCTTCCGCCGCGGGCCCGCGCGCCTGGGCCGTGTGCCTCGCGCTCGTCGCCGCGGTGGCACTCGTCTACGCGCGCACGGCCACGCACGGTTTCGTCTCCTTCGACGACGGCTCGTACCTGACGGAGAACGAGCACGTGCGCGGCGGCCTGTCGCTCGACGGCCTGCGCTGGGCCTTCGGCGCGTTCCACTCGGCCAACTGGCACCCGCTGACCTGGCTCTCGCACCAGCTCGACTGGCAGCTCTTCGGCGCCTGGGCCGGCGGACACCACCTGGTCGGCGCGGGCCTGCACGCGCTCGCGGCCTGTCTGCTCTACCTGTTCCTCGCGCGCACCACCGCGAAGCCCTGGCCGAGCGTGCTGGTCGCCTTCCTCTTCGCGCTGCACCCGCAACGCGTCGAGTCGGTGGCCTGGGCCAGCGAGCGCAAGGACGTGCTCGCGGGCGTCTTCTTCTTCGCGCTGCTGCTGGCCCACGCGCGCCACGCCGAGCGACCCGCGCCCGCGCGGCTCGCCCTCGTCGCCGCACTGCTCGCGCTCGGGCTGCTCGCGAAGCCCATGCTCGTGACGGTCCCGCTGGTCCTGCTGGTCCTCGACCGCTGGCCGCTCGCGCGCGCGCTCGCTCCGCTGCAAGCCGCGCTCGAGAAGTGGTCGCTCTTCCTGCTGAGCGGCGCCTCGGCCGCGGTGACGCTGCTCGCCCAGCGCGCGGGCGGCGCCGTGCGCAACTTCGACGAGTTCGACCTCCCGACGCGCTTCGCCACGGCGGTGCTCGGCTTCTGGCGCTACGTGGCCGACGCCGTGTGGCCGGTCGGCCTCGCCTTCTACTACCCGCACCCCGCGCAGGTCGATCCCGAGCACTGGCAAGCGCTCGGGCCGGCCACGTGGTTCGCCCTGGCGGGGCTCGTCGCGCTCGGCGTGCTTGCCTGGCGCCTGCGCCTGCGCGCGCCCTGCGTTCCCGCCGGCCTGGCCTGGATGGGACTGATGCTCCTGCCGGTGATCGGACTCGTGCAGGTCGGCGCGCAGTTCGTCGCCGATCGCTACGCCTACCTGCCGCAGGTCGGACTGATCCTCGCGCTGGTCTTCGGGCTCGAGCCGCTCCTCACGGGCGCCGCGGCACGCCGCGCGGCGTGGGCCTTCGGCGCGTTCCTGTGCGTCGCCTCGGGCACGCTCGCCTGGCGTCAGGTCGGCACCTGGCAGGACAGCGTGACGATGGCGACGCGCGCGCTGCAGGTCACGGAGCTGAACCACGTGGCGCACCAGCACCTCGGCCTCGAGCTGCAGCGCCGGCGCGACTTCCAGGGTGCGCGCGAGCAGTACCTCGCCGCACTCGCGATCGCTCCGCGCATGCACGACACGCTCTCCAACCTCGGCGCGGTGCACATGCAGCTCGGCGAGCACGCCGAGGCGCGCCGGCGCTACGAGGAGGCCCTGCGCGTGCGCCCGGGTTTCCTGGACGCGCTCCTCAATCTGGGCCTCCTGGCCGAGCTCGCAGACGACCTCGAGGGCGCGCTCGGATGGTACCGGCGCGCCGCGGGTGCGAACCCCGAGGCGCCCGAGGCCTGGACCAAGCTCGGCGACGGCGAGCTCGCCACGGGGCGCAACGCGGAGGCCGAGGCCGCCTACCGTCACGCGCTCGCCCTGCGTCCGACCTGGGTCGATGCGCGCGCGGGCCTGGCCGAGGCGCTGCTCGAGCGCGGTGCGGAGCGCGAAGCCCTGGCACTCGTCGCCGGCCCCGAGCTCGCGACGCACGTGCGCGCGCTGCACGTCGAGGCGCGCATCCTGTGCGGCGCGCGCGAGCCCGCGCTGCGCGATCCGGCGCGCGCGGCCGCGCGCCTGCAGGCCTGTCCCGAGGGCGCGCAGCCCGGCTGGGCCCACCTGCGCGCGCTGGCCTGGTGGCTGGCGCGCACGGGTCGCTTCGAGGACGCGGCGCGCGCCGTGACCGAGGCCTCGGCCAGCGCGCCGCGCCAGGCCTGGGCCGCGCTCACCGCCGAGCGCACGGCCTTCCAGGCGCGGCGCGCGATCGGAGACGGGCCGTGAAGGCCCTGCTGGCGCGTCCGTGGCTCGTCGCGGGGCTGCTGTTCCTCGTGACGGCGGCGCTCTTCTGGCCCGCGACCGGCTTCGCGTTCCTGGGCTACGACGATGACCTCTACGTGACCGCGAACCCGCTCGTGCGCGACGGGCTCTCGCTGGAGGGTGTGCGCGCGGCCTTCACCAGCGCCCACGCCGCCAACTGGCACCCGCTGACCTGGCTCTCGCACCAGCTCGACGTGAGCCTCGGCGGGCTCGACCCGCGCGTGCACCACCGGACGAGCGTGCTCCTGCACGCGCTCAACGCCGCGCTCGTGTTCCTCGCGCTGCGCGCGCTGACCGGCTGGAGCGGAGCGAGCGCGCTGCTCGCGCTCCTCTTCACCGTGCATCCGCTGCGCGTCGAGTCGGTGGCCTGGGTCTCCGAGCGCAAGGATGTGCTGGCGGGGACCTGCGCCGCGGCGGTGCTGTGGAGTCACGCGACGTGGGTGCGCACGCGCCGGACCGCGGCCTACGTCCTCTCGCTCGTGTTCCTCGTGCTCGGCCTGCTGGCGAAGCCGATGCTCGTCAGCCTGCCGCTCGTGCTCGGCGTGCTCGACCTGTGGCCGCTCGCGCGGCGCGACCTCGGGCGGGCGCTGGTCGAGAAGCTGCCGCACGCGACGCTCGCGCTCGGCCTGTGCGTCGTGACGCTGCTCGTGCAGGAGCGCGGCGGCGCGCTCGTCGCCCTGGCCGACGTCGACGCGGGCCTGCGCGCCGAGGTCGCCCTGCGCGCCACCGCCCAGTACCTGCTGCGCAGCCTGTGGCCGGTGCGCCTGGCGCCCTTCCATCCGCATCCGGCCCTCGAAGAGAGCGTCCACCTCGTGCCGCTCGGCCTGGCCGCGCTGCTCGTCGGCGCGTGCCTCGCCGCCGCGCTGCGGCTGCGGCGGCGCGCCCCCGCGCTGCTCGCCGGCCTCGCGCTGTTCCTCGTCATGCTCGTGCCCGTGCTCGGCCTCGTGCCGATCGGCCTCGCGGCCTGGGCCGAGCGCTACACGTACCTCGCCTCGCTCGGCCTCGGACTGGCGCTGGTCGGCGGCGCGCGCGCGCTGCTGCCGGAGCGTCTTCTGGCACCGGCCGGCGCAGCGCTGGGAGTCGCGCTCGTGGCGCTGGCGCTCGTCACCGCGCGCACCCTGCCGCACTGGCGCGACGACCGCACGCTCTTCGCGCACGCCGTCCGGGTCGAGCCGAGCAGCGTGGCCCACGTGCAGCTCGCCAACGCCCTCGAGCAGGCCGGCGAGCGCGAGGCCGCCCTGCGCGAGCTCGACGCGGCCCTCGCGCGCCGCCCGGAACTCGCCGGCGCGCGCGTGAACCGCGCACGGCTGCTGCTCGCCCTCGCGCGGCCCGACGAGGCGCGTGAGGAGCTGCGCACTGCGGCCGGGACGCCCGCCGTCGACGAGGCGACCCTGAGCCTGATCGCCTGGGTGCTCGCCACGAACTCGGGCGCGGGCGACCCGGCCCTCGCGCGCACGCTCGCGCTCGAGCTCGTGCGCCGCGCGCCGGGCCAGCTCGCCCACCGCGAGACCCTGGCCGCGGCCGAGGCGCGCCTCGGGAACACGGACGAGGCCGTGCGCCTGCAGCAGGAGCTGCTCCCGCGCCTTCCGCCCGCCGCACGCGCGGCCGCCGAGGAGCGCCTGACGCTCTACCGCGCCGGAAAGCCCTTCCTCCAGGCCCCCTGACCCAACTTCCTCGCCCGCGCCCCCGTAGTCCGCTCGTCCCCCGCGCTATCCTTCCGTCGCCGATGACCTCCCCCGCCCGCCGAATCGTCTCCCTGCTCCTCGCGGCGGGCCTCGCGGCCGCCTGCCAGAAGCGCCCGGACGGCCCGAACATCCTGGTGATCACGCTCGACACCACCCGTCGCGACCACCTCGGGATGTACGGCTACGAGCGTCCGACCTCGCCCAACCTCGATCGCCTGGCACAGGACTCGGTGGTCTACGACCACGCCTATGCCGTATCGAGCTGGACGATGCCGACGCACGCCTCGATGTTCACCGGCAAGCTGCCGAGCGCGCACGGCGCGAACTACGACCCCGAGGGGCCGCTCAACCTGGGCGACGGGATCGGCGCGCAGTTCGGCGGCTACCGCGCGCGCCCGATCGCCGAGAACGAGACCACGCTCGCCATGCTGCTCGCGGAGCACGGCTACGAGACCGGCGGCGTGATCGCCGGGCCGTGGATGCTCTCGCAGTTCCGCCTCGGCAAGGGCTTCGAGCACTACGACGACGACGGCGTCAGCGCGCTCAACGGCCGCCCGGCCGAGGACGTGACGCGCGCGGCGATCGAGTTCGTCGACGCGAAGCAGGACGACGCCTTCTTCCTGTTCCTGAACTACTACGACCCCCACAGCCCCTGGTTCGAGGACCCGCCGCGCGACGCGGAGGGCAAGGTCGTCGGCCAGCCGAAGCCGTTCCAGGACCTGCGCCCGGTCGTGACGAACGGCTCGATCACCGACTACACGAGCTTCGCGAATGCCTGCTACGACGCCGAGATCCGCTACATGGACCGCGAGATCGGGCGCCTGCTCGAGCACCTGAAGCTGCGCGGGCTGTACGAGAACACCTGGATCTTCGTGCTCTCCGACCACGGCGAGCTGATGGGCGATCCGGTGCTGGGCGAGCCGGGCCTGTGGGGCCACGGCGATTCGCTGAGCGAGGCCGAGATCCACATCCCGTTCCTGGTCAAGGAGCCGGGGCCGAACGCGCGCAAGGGCCGCGACGCGAGCTTCGTGCAGCAGACGGACCTCCTGCCGACGATCTGCCAGCGCCTCGGGCTGCAGATTCCGGGCGGGGTGCAGGGCACGCCGCTCGGGCAGAAGCACCTGATCGTGAGCGAGCTCGTCAAGCTCCCGATGATGAACCGCACGGACGGTGCCAACCCGAAGGACTGGCGCCACCTCGGCAACTGGAACGTGCTCGTGCACGGCAAGGACAAGTTCGGCTGGAGCGAGAACGGCACGCACTACGTGATCGACCTCGAGCAGGACCGCGGGGAGACCACCAACCTGTACGAGGCGCGCCGCGGCGAGGCCGAGGAGATGTTCAAGGTGCTCTCCGGCTACCTCGAGGGCCTGCCCGAGCCCGGCGTGACCGGCGCGGTCGAAGAACTCGACGAGGAGACGCTGAAGGCCCTCGAGGGTCTCGGCTACATCGGCACCCAGAAGTAAGGAGCGGCGGCCTCACCGCGAGCGCATGGACGCGAGGCCCATCCCGTCCGGCACGGCGGCCCCCGTTGCGGCCCGCGCGCGCCTCTGGGCTCTGGCGCTCTTCATGCTGGCCTTCGCGCTCTACCTGCCGAGCGGGAGCTTCCCGTTCGTCGAGTACGACGACCCGGCCTACGTGCGCGACAACCCGCACCTCGCCGAGGGACTCACGGCAGGGAGCGTGGCCTGGGCCTTCACCAGCACGGACTACCAGTACAACTGGCACCCGCTGACCTGGCTCTCGCATGCGCTCGACGTCGAGCTGTTCGGACGCGCGGAGGCCGGTCCGCACCACCTCGTCAACGTCGCGCTGCACGGGCTCGTCGCGGCGCTCCTGTACCTCGCCTTCCTGGAACTCGTGCGCGTGCAGAGCGCGGCGCTGCTCGCGGCGGCGCTGTTCGTCGTGCATCCGCTGCGGGTCGAGTCGGTGGCCTGGATCAGCGAGCGCAAGGACCTGCTCGCCGGGCTCGGCTTCGCGCTGACCTTGCTGCTCTACGCGCGCCACGCGCGCGCACCCGGGCCGCGCTCGCTCGTCGCCGTGGGCGGCGCGCTGACGCTCGGGCTGCTGGCCAAGCCGACGCTCGTCACGCTGCCCTTCCTGCTGCTGGTTCTCGATGGCTGGCCGCTCGGGCGCTTCTGGCGCGAGCCGCTGGGGAAGCTCCTCGGCGAGAAGCTCGTGCTCCTCGTGCCGTGCGTGCTCGTGAGCCTGCTGACGGTCGTGGCGCAGCGCGCGGGCGGAGCGCTGAACAGCGCGATCGACCTCGGCGAACGCCTCGAGAACGCGCCGCTCGCCTACCTCACCTACCTGCACCAGCTGGTCTGGCCGGTCGACCTCGCGGTCTTCTACCCGCACCCCGCGCTGCTCGACCCGCAGGGCTCGCGCGCGGTTCCGGCACTCCTCGCGGTGCTCCTCCTCGCAGGCTTGCTGGGCCTCGCCTGGCGCCAGCGGAAGCGCGCACCGGCGGCCTGGACCGGTCTGTGCTGGTTCCTCGGCGTGCTGGTGCCGATGATCGGGCTCGTGCAGGTCGGGAACCTCGCCCACGCGGACCGCTACCTGTACCTCTCCGGGATCGGGCCGGAGCTGGCGCTCGCCTGCGGGGTCGCGGCCCTCGCGCGCACGCGCCCCGCGCTCGCGCGGCCGCTCGCGGGGCTCGCGCTCGTCGTGCTCGCCGCGCTCTTCGCGCGCAGCCTCGACCAGCTCGCCGTGTGGCGCGATTCGCGCGCCCTGTTCGAGCACGCGCGCGCGGTGACCGAGCGCAACTGGGTGGCCGAGAACCAGCTCGGGCTCGTGCTCGGCCAGGCCGGCGATCCGGCCGCCGTGAAGCACTTCGAGGCCGCGCGCGCCGCCCTGCCGGGTTTCTTCGAGGCCGAGCTGAACCTCGGCAAGGCGCGCTACGCGCTCGGCGAGCTCCCGGCCGCGCGCGCGGCCCTCGAGCGCGCGCTCCTCGTGCGGCCCGCGAGCGGTGAGGCGCGCCTGTGCCTCGCCTTCGTGCTGGCGCGCGAGGGCGACGCGCCTGCGGCCGGCACGGCCCTGGACCAGGCCCTGCGCGACGAGCCCGCGCTGCGCGCCGACCCGCGCGTCGAGCGCCTGCGCCAGCTCCTCCAGGGAGAGCCCCGATGAGCGCCGCGCGCCAGCGGGTGCTCCTCGCGCTCGTCCTCGTGCTCGGTGTGTTCGCACTGTACGCGCCGGTGCGCAACCACGAATGGGTGCGCTACGACGACGACGTCTACGTGCTCGACAATCCGCACGTGCGTGAGGGCCTCCAGGCCCACAGCGTGCGCACGGTCTTCACGGGCGAGCTGGCCGCGAACTACCACCCGCTGACCTGGCTCTCCCACATGCTCGACGTCGAGCTGTTCGGACTCGAGCCGGCCGGCCCCCACCTCGTCAACGTGGGCCTGCACGCGCTGAACAGCGTGCTCGTCCTGTACGTGCTCGGGGCTCTGGGGCTCGGGCCGCTCGCGGCGGGCCTCGGCGCGGCGCTGTGGGCCTGGCACCCGCTGCGCGTCGAGAGCGTCGCCTGGGCCGCCGAGCGCAAGGACGTCCTGTGCGCGCTGCTCTTCCTCGCTTCGCTCGCGCTGTACCTCGGCCACGCCCGCCTGCCCTCACGCGCGCTGCTCGGCGCTTCGCTGGCGCTCTTCGCCCTGGCGCTGCTGGCGAAGCCGATGGCGGTCAGCCTGCCGCTCGTGCTCGTGCTGCTGGACCGCAGCGTGCTCGCGCGTCGAGGCCGGGCCGTCTGGCTCGAGAAGCTGCCCTACGTCGCGCTCGCCGCGCTCGCCTCGGGACTCACCCTGTGGGCCCAGGCGCGCGGTGGCTCGACCAGCGACGCGGGCGAGCTGGCCCTCGACCTGCGCGCGCTGAATGCGCTGGCGACGCTCGGCGTGTACTTCCGTCAGAGCCTGTGGCCGAGCGCGCTCGCGGTCTTCTATCCGCACGCGGCCGAGGTGCCCGAGACGGCGCG
>Ga0172376_10002112_pt1 | contig 24714 bp, 16 predicted proteins | sample Lak35m_FD_121114 | JGI IMG/M metagenome (GOLD analysis project Ga0172376, IMG submission 121114) | Freshwater microbial communities from Kabuno Bay, South-Kivu, Congo - kab_092012_35m | ecosystem: Environmental > Aquatic > Freshwater > Lake | place: Democratic Republic of the Congo: South-Kivu...
ACCTTCGCGTCCGGGCAGGCGGTGATCACGCTCGACGATCCATCCGCCCGTCCCGAGGCGGAGCGCGCCATCACCAAGCTCGGCTACCGGATCGCCCCTGCTCCCGCCGCGGCCGCCGCTCAGGAACCTGACTCGAGGTAGTCCTCGCAGGCACGCGCAGCGAGGTCGGCGGCCTCGTCGAGCGACGCGGCGATGCGGGCGCCAGCGGCGTGCACGTGGCCCCCGCCCTCGAAGCGCGCGGCCACGTGGTTCACGTCGACGAAGGGGCCACCGGGCGCCGCGGGCGGCTTGCTCCGGAAGCTGGCCTTCGTGAGCCGGGGCTCGCTCTCCACGAGGAGCACGCTGACCTCCACCTCCGCGACGGACATCGGCTCGTTGACGAGGCCGGCGAGGTCGTCGACCCGGGTGCCCGTGGCCTCGAAGTCCGCACGCGCGAGGCGCATGACCGCCACCCGCCCGCCGCACGCGTAGCGCAGCGACGACAGCGCGCGCGCAGTCAGCAGCGGGCGCCCGGGCGCGTCGCCCTGCTCAACCATGCGGAAGAGCGCATCCTTGTCGACGCCGCAGGCGAGGAGCCGGGCCGCGAGCGCGAAGACGCGGTCGTCTGCGCCGCTGAACCGGAACCAGCCGGTGTCGGTGGCGAGCCCCGCGAAGAGCGCCTCGGCCACGGTGTGCCGAGCGCGCCGGGTGCCCGGGCCGAGCGATGCGCCCAGTTCATCGAGGATCGGCACGAGCACCTGCGTGCAGCTCGCGCACGAGACGTCGACGATGCGCGCGGGCGCGACGAGGTCCCCGCGCGCATGGTGGTCGATTCCCGCCACCATCGACGCGTTGGCGCGCAGCCAGTCGCGGCAGTGCTCGAGCTGGCTCCAGGCGCCCGTGTCCACCACCACGGCAAGGTCGCAGCCGGGCCCCGGCTCCACGGGCCCGCGGTCCGCGTGCCGGTACTCGCCGGGCTGCGCGAGCCCGAGGATGCTGCGGTCGATCGGGCCCGCCACGGCGACGTCGACCTCCGCGCCGAGGGCGCGCAGCGCTCGGCCGAGCGCAAGGGCCGATCCGAGCGCGTCGCCGTCGGGCTTGAAGTGCGTGGTCACGAACGGGCGGCGCGCGGAGCGCAGCATGGCAGCCATCTGCGCGTGGTTGACGGTGGACCGGTAGGTCATCGAGCAGGCACCTTACGCGAGCGCCGCCGCCTGCGCGACGTCGTGGCGCAGCTGCGCGGCGAGCGCGTCGGGCCCGGGAAAGCGCCACTGCTCGCGCAGCCAGCGCCGGAAGCGGACGGTGATGGCCCACCCGTAGTCGTCGAGCGCGCGCTCGAGGCCCACGACGTGCACCTCGAGGGTGCGCGCCGCGCGGCCGAAGGTCGGCTTGGTGCCGATGCTGATGGCCGCGGGACGCAACGCCCCGTCGACAAGCGCGTCGCCCGCGTAGACGCCGTCCGCCGGGAGCGCGATGCCGGGCGCATGCACGTTCGCCGTGGGGAACCCGAGCCCGCGGCCGCGTCGGTCGCCGGGCTCGACGGTGCCCGCGACCTCGTGCGGCCGGCCGAGGAGGAGCGCGGCGTCCGCGACGCGCCCGACCGCCAGCATCCATCGCACCGCGCTGCTGCGTGCAGCCACGATGGAGCCGTCGGCGATGGCCACCTCCTGCTCCGCGACCTCGAGGGTGCCGAAGCCGAGGCGGTCGCCGATCGCGCGCAAGGTGCCCACGTCCCCGGCACGGCCGCGGCCGAAGCGGAAGTCGCCGCCCTCGGCAATGGCGTCGAACCGGAGCGCACCGCGCAGCCGCACGACGAACTCCTCGGGGGTGTCGGAGAGCAGCCCGCCGCGCGGGTCGAGTTCGAGCACCTCGTCGCATCCCGCCTCGCGGAGGAGATCGGCGCGGCGCGCGCCAGGCGTCAGCCGCGCGGGCGCGCCCTCGGCCCGGAGCACGCTCGCGGGGAGCGGCTCGAACGTGACGGCGACCGTCCGCCCGCCGGCACCCGCGGCGGCGCGGGCCGCGGCAACCAGCGCCCGGTGGCCGAGGTGGACGCCGTCGAAGTTGCCGATGGTGGCGACGAGCATGGCGAAGGGCCGAACCCCGGCAGGATATCGGTGCCCCGGGGCCGCGCAGCCCGCACCGGAAGTGCCCGGATTCACTGGTTGGTTCGGCGTGGAGCGGTGTGGTATCACCCACGGAATGCGACCTGCCGATTCCGTGGCCTCCGCCCCCTCCGCTCGTGCTTCCGGCGCACCCGACCCGACGGTGCTCCTCAGCGACCTGAGCCGCAGCTTCCAGCAGGCGGCGGACCGCATCGTGCCGTGGTTCGTGGCGCAGATGCCGCGCATGTACTTCGAGGACACGCGCGCCGACGACGTGGCATCCCACCTGCGCGCCATCATCGCCGCGCGGGCCTCCGGCCAGCCGCTCCACCTCACGGTGCGCAGCGAGGACGGGCGCCAGTGGACGATGATCCGCGAGGGCAACCGGCCCGGCGTCCTCGCCGAGGTGGTGGCTTCGCTGCCGATGACGCCGTCGCTGCGCGCGGCGAAGATCCACGGGTCCATGGACGGAGTGCTCGTCCTCGACACCTTCGAGTTCGGCGAGCGCGAGCCGTTCAACGGAGCGCTCCCGTCGCAGGCGGACAAGCTGCGCGCGACCATCGAGTTCGCGAACTCGCACGCCAAGGACTGGTCCGAGCAGGCCATCCGCGCCTATTTCGCCGGCTGCGCCGCGGACTACGTGTCCACGCTGACCCCGCACCGCCTCAACAAGCACCGACTGCTGGTCCAGCGCGTGAGCGGCACCGAGGGCACCGCCATCGAGACCGAGCCCGAGCTCGCCGGCGAGCTGACCCGCATCACCATCGCGTTCTCCAACGCGCGCTGCCGCACCATGCTCGAGCGCGTGGCGCAGGTCCTGAGCCGCGGCGGCATCAGCATCCAGCGCGCATACCTCGACCAGGTCGCGGACCCCCCGCACGGCTCGGTCACGCTGCTCGGCTTCGTGATCCAGACCCAAGACGGCCGGTCGGTGGACACCGCCGGCGCCGCGTGGAAGCAGGTCGAGCACGACCTCACGCGCATCAAGTGGATCGACTCCGAGACCATCGAGCTTGCCAACAGGCACGAGGGCCTCACCCTCGACGAGGCCGAGCTGGCGCTCGCCCTCTGCGCGCTGTCGCACCAGCGGCTGGTGCACGTCGATCGCCTCCTCTACTCGCCCGAGCGCATCGTCGCCGCGGCGGAGCGAAACATGGCGCTGGTGCGCAAGGTGACGGCGCTCTTCCTCGCGCGCTTCGACCCGAAGGCCCCGCTGGCCGACGCGGCGTTCGCGGACCGCGCCGCGAAGCTGCGCGCGGAGATCGACACGAAGCAGGATCCGGACGGCACGGCCACGGTGCTGCGTGCCATGCTCGACGCGGTGGACGCCACGTTCCGCACCAACTGGTTCGTGCGCACCCGCTTCGGGCTGTCGCTGCGCATCGACCCGGCGTACCTGCGCGACGACCGCCGGCTGGAACTGCCCTACGGCACCTTCTTCGTCTTCGGGCGCGGCTTCTTCGGTTTCCACAACCGCTTCAAGGAGATCGCCCGCGGCGGCCTGCGGGTGGTGAAGCCCACCTCCGCGGCGCAGCACGCGCGCGAGCGCGAGCGCGTGTTCGACGAGGTCTACGGCCTCAGCTGGGCGCAGCAGCAGAAGAACAAGGACATCCCCGAGGGCGGCGCCAAGGCCGCCATCCTGCTCGAGCCCGAGTCGGACATCACGCGCTGCGTGAAGAGCTTCGTCGACAGCCTGCTCGACCTGATCACCGACTGCCCGGAGACGCGCAAGGCGGTCGTGGACCGGTTCGGCACCAAGGAGCTCATCTACCTCGGGCCGGACGAGAACATCACCCCCGCGCACATCGAGTGGATCGTGGCGCGTGCCCGCCAGCGCAGGTACGCGCTGCCCGACGCGTTCATGAGCTCCAAGCCCGGTGCCGGCATCAACCACAAGGTCTACGGCGTCACCAGCGAGGGCGTGAACGTGTTCCTCGAGGTCGCGCTCCGCGCCCGCGGCATCGACCCGCGCAAGCGGCCGTTCACCGTGAAGATCACCGGCGGCCCGGACGGCGACGTCGCGGGCAACATGATCCGCATCCTCGACCGCGACTACGGCGCCAACGCCCGCATCGTGGGCATCGCCGACGGGAGCGGCGTCGGCGAGGACCCGGACGGGCTCGACCATGCCGAGCTGCTGCGCCTGTTCAGGGAGGCGCTGCCGATCGCCAGCTTCGACCGGAAGAAGCTCGGCCCGAAGGGCCGCGTGGTGTCCGTCGAGGAACCCGAGGGCGCGCAGCTGCGCAACACGCTGCACAACCGCCTGGTGACGGACGCGTTCGTCCCGGGCGGCGGGCGGCCCGCCACCATCAACGACGGCAACTGGCGCGACTACCTGACCGCCGACGGGAAGCCGTCGAGCCCGATCATCGTGGAGGGCGCCAACCTCTTCCTCACGCCGGGCGCGCGCAAGGAGCTCTTCAAGGCCGGCGCGCTCATCTTCAAGGACTCGAGCGCCAACAAGTGCGGCGTCATCTGCTCGAGCTACGAGATCGGGGCGAGCATGCTGCTCAGCGAGCAGCAGTTCCTGGCCATCAAGGCGGAGTTCGTCGAGCAGGTGCTCGTCAAGCTGCGCGAGCTGGCGCGCTCCGAGGCCGAGCTCCTGATGGCCGAGGGCCGCAGGCATCCGCACACGCCGCTGACCGAGCTCTCCACCGAGCTCTCCAAGGTCATCAACGACGCCGCCGACGCGATCCGCGCCTCGATGGACGGATGGAGCGCGGCCGACCGCGAGCTGGCCAGGCAGGTGGTGCGCGAGCACATCCCGCAGAAGCTGCAGGACACCGCGGGCGACCGCCTCTGGAAGGACATCCCGCAGGCGTACCTCGACTGGATGGTCGCCAAGCGCCTGGCATCGGGCATCGTCTATCGCGAGGGCGTGGCGTTCCTGGAGACCGTCGAGCGGGACGCGATCGCGGCCCTGGCGCTCCGCTACCTGCGCAAGCGCGAGGAGACGCGAAGGCTCGTCGACGGGCTGAAGGGCTCCAGCGCGCCGGGCGCCGCCCGGGCAGCCGAGCTCCTCGCTCGCTCGGGCACCCGCGCGGCGCTCGAGGACTTCGACTGACCGTCGGCCCCGGGGCGCCATCCCCGGCAAATGGACGCAAACCGGCCGGTCCGCGCAAGCCGCGGCCCGACCGGTCGTCATTCCGGCATGGCGCGGCGTACTCTCCGCGCCGGAGGCTTCAAGTGAACTGGACGAACGCCCGATCGATCGCCCTCGCCGCCGGACTCCTGCTCTTGCCCCGGGCCGCGGCCCTCGCGCAGCAGGTCGCCGAACGATCCGCCGCCGAGGCCGGCACCATCGACCGCGTGGTGATGTACCCGACCGGCGCCGCCGTGACGCGCGCACTCCACCGGGAACTGGCGCAGGGCCTCTGGACGCTGCGCGTGACCAACCTTCCCGAGGGCGTCGACCCGCGCCGGATCCAGGCGCGCCTGCGCACGGGCGACGTGCCGGTCGACGGTGCCCCGAGGCTGCTCGGGGTGGAGTACGAGGAGGCGCCCGGGCTGGACTTCGCGGGAAGCCCGGAGGGCGTGGAGCTTGCCGAGAAGCTGAAGGCCGCGCGCACCAGGCTCGAGCGCACGAAGCAGGACCTCGCGCAGCGCGCGCAGGAAGACGCGCGCATCGACCAGGTGGCGGTCCGTGCCGCAGCCAACGCCACCGCCGACGGCGGCACAGCAAAGGCAGATCCCGCGAAGTCGCTCGAGCAGCTTGCCTGGGTGCAGGACCGCAAGGCCACGTCGCTCGCGGCGCGGCGGGAGCTCGAGGCGCTGGCGGAAGACACCGCGCGCGAGGTCGGCGTGCTCGAGGCCACCATCGCGCAGCGCGGTGCCGCCGGGCGCGTGCAGCGCGCGGCGGTGGTGCGCATTGCGGCGCCCACCGCGTGCGAGGCGGACCTCGACGTCACGTACTTCGTGCCCGCGGCACGGTGGTCGCCGGCCTACACGGTGCGTGCCGCCGGCGACCGCACCGCCACGGGCATCGAGTACGACGCCGTGCTCGTGCAGCAGTCCGGCGAGGAGTGGAAGGACGTGCGCATCTCGCTCTCGACCGCCAACCCCGATGATGCCGCGCAGCCCGGCGAGGTGGACCCGGTCTACGTCGACGTGCAGCAGCCTTCGTACGGACTCGCGGGGGGGCTCGCCGAGGCAGCCGAGGGCGGCGCGCGCCCGCGCGTCGCCAAGCGCGGCAAGCCCGGGCGGCCGTCGAGCGGCCCCGGCGGCGGCGGGTTCGTCGGCACCGGCGGCGACGACGACGCCGGGGCGCCCGCGGACGACCGGGAGGACAAGCGCGCCGAGGAGCTCGCGAACCTTGCCGAGGGCGCCTCGGTCGCGGACGCCGGCATCGCCGCCACCTTCGAGCTGCCTCGCCGCGTCACCGTGCCGAGCGACGCTCGACGGAGCCAGCGAACGCGCATCACGACCATCGATCCGACGTGCAGCTTCGTGTACGTGGCCGAGCCGCTGATGACGGAGTCCGTCTACCTGCGCGGCGACCTCGTCAATGCATCGCAGTACCAGCTGCTGCCCGGCCCCGCCGACATCTCGATGGGCGGAGACTTCATCGGCACCACGCCGATGCCCTCCGTCGCCCCGGGGTCTCCGTTCAAGGTGTTCTTCGGCCCGGACCGCGCCATCCGCGCCAAGCGCGAGGTGGTGTCGAAGGTCACCGGCGCGGCGGGGCTGTTCGGCGGCAGCGTGGCCACCACGTGGAAGTACCGCGTCACGCTCGACAACGGCACCGGCCGCGACCTGCGCGTCGAGCTCCTCGACCGGCGCCCCGTCAGCCGCAACGAGAAGATCGAGATCAAGGTCGCGGACCTCTCCTCGGCGCTGTCGACCGATGCCGAGTACGCCGCCGGACCGCAGAAGTCCGGCATCCTGCGCTGGGACCTCGCCGTGCCCGCCGCCGCGCGCGGCAAGGCCGCGCTGCCAGTCACCTGGACTGTCCAGGCGACGCATGCCAAGGACGTCCAGACCACCCCGCTCCCCGACTGACCGAGGCCAATCGATGCACGCCATGATCCTTCGATCGTCGATCGTCGCCGCAGCGCTCCTTGCGGGCGTTGCCGTGCCGGCCGTCCGCGCCCAGGCCCCGGACGCTCCCGAGCCGGTCGCGCAGCAGGCCTCCGACCGCGGCACCGTCCGCGCCGTGACGCTCTACCCCGACCGCGCCTCGGTGACGCGCAGCGTGAAGGTGCAGCTCAAGCAGGGCCTGTGGACGCTGCGCATCCCCGACCTCCCGCGCTCCGTCGACGTGCGCTCGCTGCAGGCAAAGGTCACGTCCACGGGCACCGCCCCGGACCGGGCCGCCCGGCTCCTCGGCGTCGAGTTTGCCGCCACGCCCCGCATGGACTTCGCGAGCAGCCCCGAGGGCGCGGCGCTCGCCGACGCCGTCCGCGACCTGCGGCGCAAGCTTGCCTACCTCGCGCAGGACCGCGCAGCCCTCGAGGCGCACGAGAAGCTCGTCAACCAGGTCGGCATCCGGCCGACCGCGGGCGCAGGCCCGGACGGCGCGACGCAGCCGCTTGACCTCGCCGCGGTCGAGCGCCAGCTCGAGGCGGTGCGCACCGAGAAGAAGCGCATCCTCGACCTGGCGCGCGAGATGGACGAACGCAAGGAACGCCTCGAGCGCGAGGTTGCCGTGGCCGAGCAGCAGCTTGCCTCGCGCGGCGGCGCCGACCGCACCGAGCGCGCCGGGCTGGTGCAGCTTGCGGTGCCCCAGGATGCCTCGGTGGAGGTGCAGTTCACCTACCTCGTGAAGGGCGCGGGCTGGGCACCTGCCTACGCGGTACGCGCCGCGGCGGACCGCAGCGCGGTCACCGTGGAGTACGACGCGCTCGTGGTGCAGAGCACGGGCGAGGACTGGAACGAGGTGACCCTCTCGCTCTCGACCGCCGAGCCGACGCGCGCATCGGGGCCGCCGCCGGTCGAGCCGTGGTTCGTGGACGTGTTCGTCCCGATGCCGGTGGCCAGCGCCGCCCCCGCGGTGCGTTCGATGAGCGCGGAGATGACCATGGCCGATGCCGCGCCGGGTTCGCCCGAACCCGCCGCCGGCATGCCCGAGGAGCGCGCCGAGATGCGCAAGGCGCTCGAGGAGCTCTCCGCCGGAGCCGCCGTGAACGACAACGGCACCGCGGTGACCTTCGACCTGCCCCGGCCCGTCACGCTCGTGAGCGATGCCTCCCGGCAGCAGCGCACGCGCATCGGCACCGTCGAGCCGAAGTCGGCCTTCACCTACGTGGCCGCGCCGATCCTGTCCGAGAGCGTCTTCCTGCGCGGGGACCTCGTCAACGAGAGCGCGTTCCAGCTGCTGCCCGGACGGGCGCAGGTCTTCATGGGCGGCGACTTCGTGGGCGACTCGATGATGCCGTCGGTGGCGCCGAAGGACGAGTTCCGCATCTTCTTCGGCCCCGACCGGGCCCTGCGCGCCAGACGCGAGGTGGTGTCGCGGTCCACCGGTTCGAGCGGCCTCTTCGGAGGCAGCACCGTCACCTCGTGGAGCAACCGGATCACCGTCGACAACGGCACGGGGCGCGACGTGCGCATCGAGATCTACGACCGCCGTCCCGTCAGCCGCAACGAGAAGATCGAGGCCAAGGTCGCCAGCATCGTGCCCCCGCCCAGCACCGACAAGGCCTACGTCGAGCAGCGCATGCCGCAGGGCATCCTGCGCTGGGACCTCGTGCTCCCGGCCGCCGCGCGCGGCCCCAAGGCCGCAACCATCGCCTGGACCGTCGAGGTGACGCGCCCGGCCGACCTGACCATCACGCCCCTGCCCGACTGACGGCTCAGAACCACCAGGCCTGCGCCGGCTTCTCCTCCACGATGCACTCCTGGAGGAATGCCACGGCGCGCTCGAAGCCCTCGTCGACGCTCATCATGGCGTCCTCGTGCTCGATGGACAGCACGTGGTCGTAGCCGTGGCGGCGCAGCATGCTGACGAACGGGCGCCAGAAGTCGGTGCCGTGTCCCCAGCCGCACGCGCGGAAGTTCCACGCGCGACGCTTGAGGTCGCCGTAGGGCTTGCAGTCGAGGTAGCCGTTGAGCGGGCCCTCGTGCCGGTCGAGCTCGGTGTCCTTGGCGTGCACGTGGAAGAGCAGCCCGGCCTCGCCGAGCTGTCGCGCAACGAGCACCGGGTCCATGCCCTGCCAGAAGAGGTGCGACGGGTCGAGGTTGGCGCCGAGCACCGGCTTGCCCTTGAGGCCCGCCTTGCGCTGGGCGAGGTCGCTCAGCTTGATCAGCGTCTCGCCGTTGTAGACGGTGAAGCCGGGGTGCGGCTCCCACGCCACGCGCACGCCGTGCTTGGCCGCGAACTTCGCCTGCTGCGCCCAGTACGGCACCAGCACCGTGTCCCACTGGTACTTCAGGATCTCGAGGAAGTCGCCGGGCCACGGGCAGGTGACCCAGTTCGGCGTGCGGTCGGCCTTCGACCCGCCGGGGCAGCCGCTGAACGTGATGACGATGTCGGTGCCCAGCTTCGGCGCAAGCTGCACCGCGGTGGCGAAGTCGTCGTGGTGCTTCCTCGCAAACCCCTTCTCGGGGTGCACCGGGTTGCCGTGCACGGCGAGCGCCGAGAGGACCAGCCCGTGCTGCTTGAGCGCGCCCTTGATCCGGTCCTGCTCCTTGCGGCTTGCCAGCACCTTGCGCGGGTCGAAGAACGGCTTCCCCGGCCAGGCCCCCACGGGAAGCTCGATGGCCTGCAGGCCGATGTCGGCGATGTAGCTGCAGGTGTCCTCGAGGGTGCGGCCGGCAAAGAGGGCGGACATGACGCCGAGCTTCATGGAGAGGTCCTTTCGCGGCCGGGGGCCGCCGTGAGCAGGCGGGAAGCGTAGTTCCCGGCCCTGCGCGGCGCCCGGCAACCCGGGGCGTCCCGGCCGCGAACGATCCATGCGACAATGCCCGGAATGCCGCTCCTTGCCCTGCTTCTCTCGGCGCTCCTGCAGGACGCTCCGCCCGCGTCGCCGGGCGCGCCGCAGGCGACGCCCGCCGCGGCGCCCAAGGATGCGCCGACGCCCTCGGCTGCGCCTGCCGCGCAGGAAGCCGCGAAGGAGGCCGCCGCAGCGCCGGCCCCGGCGCCCGTGGACCCGAGGCAGGTCTGGATCTTCGTGGACCGCTGGAAGGAGTTCGGCGGCACCGTGGTGGGCGAGACGGAGCAGGACATCACGGTCTTCGATGGCCACGAGACGCGCACGTTCACCAAGTCGAAGATCGCCGACATCGTCGAGATCGTCCACCCCAAGCCGGGCCAGCGCGGGATGATCCAGCTCCGCGACGGCACCATCGTGCGGGGCGAGATCATCCGGGACTCCCTCGACGAGGTCGAGTTCAAGGTCGACTCGGTGCGCGGCAAGCTTCCGCGTACGCAGGTGTACCGCGTGGTGCTCGAGCTCGACTTCGACACGCGCTACGCACGCATCCGGTCCACCATCGCGCCCGAGGAGCACGGCCGGCGGCTGGCGCTCGCACGGTGGCTCGTGGAGCAAGACCGCATGGATCTCGCGGTGAAGGAGCTCGAGGCGCTCCTGCGCGATGCCGACGTCGAGGAGGCGCGCGACATGCTGCGCGACATCGACGCACGGATCAAGCTCGCGCAGTCGATCGAGCAGTCCAAGCGTGCCAAGCAGGGAGCCGCGCCCGGCCCTGCGCCCGGCCCTGCCCCTGCTCCTGCTCCTGCTCCAGGCCCCGCCCCCGCCGGCAAGACGCCGGCGGCCACGCCTTCCACCGGCGTCCCCGTGGCCACCGAGTCCGGGGACACCGACCAGCAGAGGCGCGTGCCCTCGACGCGCGACATGCTGCCGAAGGACCTCCTCACGGACGCCGACGTCAACCTCATACGCGTCTACGAGATCAACTTCCGGGATCCGCCACGGGTGACCGTCAGCCCGGAGGGGGTGCGCCAGCTGATCCTCCGCTATGGCTCCAGCGCGCTGGTGCCCGCCACCACGCAGGAGCGCAACGCGCTGTACTCGAAGCCCGCGGTCGACCTGGCTCGGCTCCTCTTCGACCTCAAGGCGCGCGACCTCTACAGCTACATCGAGGTGGAGGAGGACCCCGAGTCGCTTGCGAAGTTCCGCACGCGGGTGCACAACTCATGGCTGATCGGCAACTGCGCCACGAGCCGCTGCCACGGCGGCCTCGATGCGGGCCGCTTCTTCCTCTACACGGGAAACGCCAAGGACCAGCGCATCCGCTACACCAACCTGATGACGCTGCTGTCGTTCAAGGTGGACGGCAAGCCGATGGTCAGCTTCGAGGATCCGCCCAACTCCCTGCTGGTGCAATACGCGCTGCCGCGGCACCTGGCGCGGTACCCGCACCCCGACATCAAGGGCTGGAAGCCGGTGCTGAGCGAGTCGACCCCGCAGCTGATGCAGGACACGCTCGACTGGATCCGGTCGATGTACCAGCCGCGCCCCGACTATCCCATCAACTACGTCGCGCCGAAGCTCGACGCACCCGATGCGCCCGTCCCGACGCCCGACGGCCCCGACCGCTGAGACACGCCTGCCGCCGCGGGTACATTGAGCCCCCGGCCCACGGCCCCTCGAGAGAATCAACATGAAGAGCGCCCGCACGATCGTCGCCTCCGCCCTCCTCCTGACGCTGCCGCTGGCGGCCTGCAACGGCCTCCACACCCCGTCGGCCGCCGAGAACGGGGGCAAGAAGGTCGCCCAGGCGGCGGCAAAGGCCCGCGCACTGGCCAACCGAATCACGCACAGCCCCGATGCCGTGGGCAAGACGCTTCCGGGCGACGGCGAGGGTGCGCCCGAGCGCGAGGTGTCGCAGCCGCTCCTCGCGCCGGCCGAGGCGGCGAAGGAACTCCGCCAGCTCGCGTCCGAGGTGGCCTCGGCAGGCGGCACGGAGGCACAGCGCCTCGATGCAAAGGCACTCGCCACGCGGATGCGCCGCGATGCCATGATGCTCGACCTCATGGACCTCGAGCGCGTCGCCGGCCTCAAGGGCCAGGTCGCCTGGGACATCGGCGAGCGTATCGCCATGGTGCAGGCCATCAACGCATCCGGGGACCTGAACGCCGCCACGCAGGCAGGCGGTCGCGTGCGCGCCATGCGCGGCGCGCGCGACTCCTACTCCCAGCTGCTCCAGGCGCTGCAGTCCGCGGGCGAGCAGGCGAAGCAGGCCCTGCAGCCGATCGATGCCGACATCGCGTCGAAGGGCAAGGATGCCGAGCAGCTCGATGCGGAGATCCAGTCCCTGCGCCTGCGCAGCGCCACCGGCCGCGCTGCGGAGTCGCTGCCGCTGATGATCGAGGCGCGGCAGAAGCTCGACCAGGCCCAGGACCTGCGCATGGCCGCCGCGTCCGCCGACCGCGATGCGCAGCCGCTGCGCAGCGAGGCCCGGATCGTCGATGCGGCGCTGCAGGGCGCGGACGAGACTTCGGGGTTCCTCGGGTCGCGCGTCGACGAGGCCGAGAAGGCCGAGGAAGGCGCCAAGACGCGCACCACCGCGGCGCAGCGGCGGGCCATGGCGCTCGCCGGCGAGGCGGCCGAGCTGGCCAAGGAGTTCACGCGCCTCCAGTCGGAGCTCTTTGAGCCGGCGGTCAAGTCGGTCGAGGAGAACATGCAGGAAGGCGACCTTGCGTCCAAGGCCTCGACGGACGCGGCGATGATCGCGCTGATGAAGGCGCGGTTCGCGGCCATCCGTGCCGATGCCGTCGACCAGGGAATGGCGCTCGCGATGGCGGCCGCGGCATCCGCGGGCGCCGACGGCGGCGCGGCGATCGCGGCGATGCGCAGCGAGCGGACGAAGTTCATCGATGCCGCCAAGGCTTCGCTGGTCGAGGCGCGCAACGCCCTCTCCGGCGTGGATGCAACGCAGGCGTCGGGCGTGCTCGGGGCCGTCAACGAGCTGGCCGCGGCGCTCGGCGTGGACATCTCCGCGCCGGCTGCGCCGGCCGAGGGCACCGCACCCGCGGAAGGCGAGGCACCCGCGGGCGACGGTGCGGCGGCACCCGCCGATGGCGAAGCACCTGCCGCCGAGGGCGGGACGCCCGCCGATCCTGCGCCCGCCGAGCCTGCGCCCGCGGAACCGGCCCCTGCCGATCCCGCGCCGAGCGAGCCCGCGCCGAGCGAGCCCGCCGACCCCGCCGAGCCCAACAAGTGACGCCCCGCCCCGCCACGCGGGGCTGGCTCACGGGACCGAACCCACGCCGCCCGCGCGCAATGCCGCGCGGGCGGCGTTTCGCACGGCGACGGTCGCGTCTGCATCGAGCGCCACCGCGGCGAGCGATGCCCGCAACGCCTCGCGCAGCGCATGCGGCGTGTCCGCCGACAACAGCGCGTCCGCGGCCGCAAGCGCGGCGTTGCGGCGCCACATGGAGAGGTCGGCGCGCCGGAGCACGCCGTTGAGGCGGGCCCGCTCCATGTCCTCCGCGGTCCACCCGAGCACCTCGAGGAGCGGCACCGTGCCGGTTCCTCCGCGGTACGCCTCGTGCGCACCGATGGCGCGCGAGCGCCGCGTGGGCTGCGAGTGCGGACACGCCTCCTGGCAGTCGTCGCAGCCGAACACCCATGCCCCCATCCGGCCGGCGAACCACGGGTCCACGTCGCCGCGATCCTCGATGGTGACCGTCGAGATGCACCGCCGGGCGTCCACCGACCACGGCGCGATGGCGTCGGTCGGGCAGGCATCGATGCACCGCGTGCATCCGCCGCACGGATCGGGCGCCTCGCTCCCCGCGGGAAGCCCGTCCGCGCGCACGGCCGCCAGCGGGAGCGTCGACACGATGCAACCGAGCACCAGCCAGGTGCCCACGCCGCCCGCCCCGATCAGGAGGGTGTGCTTGCCGATGCGGCCAAGCCCCGCGCGCTCGGCATGGTCTCGCTCCAGGACGGGCGCGGTGTCGACGCACGCGCGGAACCGGTGCGCGGGGTGCGCAGCGAGCAGCTCCGCGGCCACGGACTCCAGGCGCGCCCGAATCACCGCGTGGTAGTCCTCGCCGCGCGCGTAACGGGCGATGCGCCCCTCGCCGGGCACGTGGCGGTCCGGACGTCCATCGTGGTAGCGGTCGGCCACGCAGAGCACGCTCACCGCGCCCGGGACCAGGATCCGCGGGTCGATGCGCCGCTCGAGTTCCTCCGCGAGGTAGGCCATCGGGCCGTGCTTCCCCGCCGCCACCCACGCACGGAACGCATCTGCGTGACGGCCGGGCCGTGCGTCAGCGATGCCCGCGAGCGCGAATCCATGAGTCCTGCAGAGGGCAAGAAGCGCCTCCGACCGGGTCGACGGGGCATCGGCTGCGATCCCCGCCCCGATGCTCACCGAGCCACCCCCAGGAGCGCGGCCACGCGTCCGGGCGGCAGGTCCGGCACCAGCAGCCGTCGCCCCAGCACGGCTCCCGCCGCCAGGTACCCCGACCGCACCGCGCCTTCCATGGTGGCAGGCCAGCCGGTGCGGGTCCAGTCGCCGGCGAGAAACAGGTTGCGCACGCCTCCGTCGCGCTCGGTGCCCACCGCCCCGGCCTGCGGGCGGATCCGTTCGAAGCCGGGCACCACCGCGAACGTCGCCCGGCGCTCCTTCACGCTCCGCACCGAGGCCGGCTCCACGCCCCGAGCGGCGGGCAAGGCCCACCGGATGTCATCAAGGACGCGCGCGGCGATCGCCGGCTCGTCGAGATCCATCCATGCCGCCGCGCCGCTGATGACGGCATGCACGTGCTGCGTCCCGTCGGCCGATGTGCCCTTGTCGAAGAGCCACTGCGTGCCGCGCCCGGGGAGCACCAGGTGCGGCAGGTCCAGGACGCGCGAGGGAAAGCGCAGGTGCACGCCGACGATCGGGCTGGTGCCGACGCGGTCGAGGTGCCGCAGCCTGCCGTCCGCGGCGACGAGCGTCGACGAGCAACTCTTCGCGAGCCGGTCGGCGGGCACGGCGCTCACGACCGCGTCGGCGTCGAACGCACCCTCGTCGGTGACCACGCCGGTGACGCGCCGCCCGTCGAAGGCGATGGCCACCGTGCTGACGCCGAGGCGCACCTCGCCCCCGGCGGACCGGATCGCATCCTCGGCCGGGTCGTAGAGCTCGACGAGCGGCACCGTGGAGATGCCCATCCGCGGCGCCGCGGCATTGGCAAGGAACCCCTCCTGGAAGACCTGCATCGCGCTCGCGGCGCTCGCCTCGTGGACGTCGAGGTTGCACGCGCTCACCACCACGGGGCTCCAGAAGCGCTCGACGGTGCCCTGCGGCTGCGCGCACTCGCGCAGGAAGTCGGCGAACGTCCGGTCCTCCCAACGCGCGCGCCCGGTGGGCCCCATCCGCAGCATCCGCCACATGGCCCGGGCCACCGCGCGCTTCTCGGCGAGCGAGAGCATGCGCATCGCCGCGAAGCTGCCCGTGAAGTGGGCGGGTGCCGGCAGCAGGCAGGGCCGCATGACGTCGGGCGCGTGCGGCGGGTTCGCCCAGAACACCTTGTCGTGCCACTCGATGGCGCCCTCCACGCCGAGCCGCCCGTAGAAGTCGAGCAGGTTGGTGCAGCAGCCCATGAGGACGTGCTGGCAGTTGTCGAGCACCTCGCCCGTGCGCGGGTCGGTGAAGCTCGTGGCGCGCCCGCCGAGCTTGCGGCGCGTCTCGAGCACCGTGACCTGCACGCCCTCCTCCGCAAGGCGGAGCGCGCAGGCCAGGCCCGCGATGCCGCCGCCCACCACCGCGACGCGGCGCGGGGCGCTCACGGCGCGACCCCCGAGGCGAGGCGCCGCGCGCGCCAGGCGATCAGCGCCTTGCGCCACGCCGGCAGCCGGACCCGACGCTCCGACGCGATGCCCGCCGGCCGTGCCTGGATTCGGCCGAGGATGCCCCGGTAGATCTGCGTCATCGCCCAGAGCGTCGGCAGGCACGACGGCTCGATCATCCGGTCGAGCGGCGCGCTCCGCTCGTAGAACTGCGCCGCGCGGTCGCACTGCGCGCGCACGAACTCCGAGCACTGCGCGGGCGGGTTCCAGCGCCGCAGCGCCTCGGGCGTCAGGTCCATGCGCCGGAAGTCCTGCGCAGGCAGGTACACGCGGCCCTGGTCGAAGTCCTCGCGGAAGTCGCGCAGGATGTTGGTGAGCTGGAACGCGATGCCGCGGTCGACCGCCAGCGCCGGCGCCTCGGGGTCGCGGTAGCCCCAGACGCGGATGCAGACCAGGCCGACGGTGCTTGCCACCCGGTAGCAGAAGCCGCGCAGGTCCTCCCAGGTCTCGTACCGCACCGAACCGACGTCGGAGAGCTGCCCATCGAGCATGTCGTGCAGGTCGCGCGGCGCCAGCTCGTACCTGCCTGCCACCCAGGCCAGCGCCCGCCACGTGGCCCGGCCGCCCGGCGCCCGCCCGGCGAGGGCCGAGTCCGTGTCCTGCCGGAAGCGAGCGATGCGGTCCACGCGCTCCGCGTCCTCGAAACCCTCGGCGTCCGCGAGGTCGTCCGCCTCGCGCATCCACGCATAGATCGCGTACATCGCGCTGCGCTGCGGTTCCGGCGTGAGGCGCAGCCCGTACCAGAAGTTCCGCGCCCGGGTGCGCGTGACCCGCTCGCACTCTGCGATGGCGGGCAGCAGGTCCGCAGGCACGCCAGCCGGCACCGCGCTCATGCTCCCGCTCCCTGCAGCAGGCGCGGACCGCGCGCACCCCACCAGGCCCGCATGACGAGCGCCGCCTTCGTGGCCTTGCCGAGGCGTGGACGGTGAATGCAGGTCTCGAGGTTCCAGTGCTCGATGGAGCGGAGCACGTGCTCGCCGCCCTCCACGAAGAGCCGGACGACCGGACGCGCCTCGGGCGTGAGCATGGGGAGGAGCACGCGGCCCTCGTCGAAGAGCTCCCAGCAACGTGCCACGAGCGGCCGCAGCGCCGCGCGGTACTCCTCGAGGAACGCATGGTCCGGCGCATGGCCGAGCTGCGCAGCCCGTCGCAGGCGTGGCTCGAACTCCGGGATCGACGCGGTGGACTCCTGCGGCAGGTAGATGCGGTCGCGCTCGAGCAGGTCGCGCCGGACGTCCTGCAGGTGGTTGACCACCTGCAGCGCGGTGCAGACACGGTCGCTGAGCGCCACGCGCTCCGGCGTCGCCAGCCCGAACAGCCCGAGCACCAGCCGGCCCACCGGGTCCGCGCTCAGCCTGCAGTAGCCGACCAGGTCATCCCACGTGGACCAGCGCGACTGCACCTGGTCCACCTCGAACGCGCGGATCAGGTCGTCGAACGGCACGATCGGCAGCGCGTGGCCCACCGCCGTCGGGCGCAGCGCCACGAACACCGGGTGCCGCGGCGCGCCCTCGAAGCACGCCTGGAGCTCGCCGCGCCACCACGCGAGCAGCGCCAGCCGCTCCGCGCCGGCCTCGCCCGCCTCGTCGCCGAGGTCGTCGGCCCAGCGGCAGAAGGCGTAGACCGCGGCGAAGTCGTCGCGCAGGCGGGGCGGGACAAGTCCGCTCAGCACGCTGAAGTTCTCGTAGTGGCCGCGCGCGAGCGATCCGCACCATGCACGCGCGGCGCGCTCGTCCATCGGCGGCGGCAGGCCCGGCCCCACCCGCTCCGGGCCGAAGCGCTCGAGTTCGTCGCGGACGTCCTTCACGGCCCCGGACTGTAGCGCCAAGCACGCCCCGCGGGGCGCGGGAGCGACGGCCGCATGCGGCTAGAATGCGCCGTTCGATGAAGATCATCCTCGCGAACCCCCGCGGCTTCTGCGCCGGCGTCTACATGGCGATCGACGTGGTGGACCAGCTGCTCGACATCTGCCCGCAGGAGACGATCTACGTCTACCACGAGATCGTGCACAACATGCACGTGGTGAACCGCTTCCGCGACCGCGGCGTGAAGTTCATCGAGGACATCTCCGAGGTGCCCAACGGCTCCATCGTGGTCTTCAGCGCCCACGGCGTCAGCCCCGCGCTCCGCGCCGAGGCCGCCGAGCGCAGCCTCACCGCGATCGACGCCACGTGCCCGCTCGTCACCAAGGTGCACAACGAGGCCATCCGCTACGCGAAGGCCGGCTACCAGATCCTCCTCGTGGGGCACGCCGACCACCAGGAGATCATCGGCACCCGCGGCGAGGCGCCGCACTGCACGCAGGTGGTGGAGTGCCCCGAGGACATCCCCGACCTCGTCATCCACGACCCGAACAAGCTCGTCTACCTCACGCAGACCACGCTCTCGACCGATGACGCCAACGTCATCATCGCCGCCCTGAAGAAGGCCTTCCCCGGCCTGAAGGAGCCGCCGAGCGAGGACATCTGCTACGCCACCACCAACCGCCAGCGCGCCGTGCGCGCACTCGCCCCGCAGGCGGACCTGGTGCTCGTGGTGGGCAGCCGCAACAGCTCCAACTCCGTGCGCCTCACCGAGATCAGCCAGAACATGGGCACGCCGGCGAAGCTGATCGACGACCGCAGCGAGCTGCGCCCCGAGTGGTTCGCCGGGGTCGGCACCGTGCTCGTGACGGCCGGCGCCAGCGCGCCCGAGGACCTTGTGCAGGCGCTCATCGTCGACCTCGTCGAGCGCTTCGGCGGCGAGGTGGAGACGCACGACGTCTACCACGAGCAGGTGGAGTTCGGCCTCCCGGGAACGCTCAAGGAGCAGATGCGCCGGCGCGGCATCGACCCGACCGGCCGCCGCGTCCTCCGCAAGGACGCGCACGAGGCAATGGATGCCTGGCTCGACCGCCACGGCATCGCGCACCGCACCGTCGACCTCACGGTGGGCGCCACGAGGTGACGCAGGACGCGCGAACGGCGTTCCTCGAGCTCGACCTTCCGGGCCTCGAGGCCTGGTGCGGCGCGCGCGGGATGCCGCGGTTCGCCGCACGGCAGCTTGCCGAGTGGGTCTATGCCAAGGGCACCATCGACCTCGGCACGATGACCAACCTCTCCAAGGCGCATCGCGACCTCCTCGCGCACGAGATGCGCTTCCTGCAGGGCGACGAGCTCCGCGACCTCGAGGCCACCGACGGCACGCGCAAGCTGCTCCTCGGCTGGCCCGCGCCCGGCGTCACGCTGCCGGTCCTCGGCGTCGCCACCGGCCGCGAGACCGAGTGCGTGATGATCCCGAGCGAGGAACGCCGCACCGCGTGCGTGTCGAGCCAGATGGGCTGCCCCGTCGGGTGCCGATTCTGCGCATCGGGCCTCGAGGGCGTGGAGGGCAACCTCACCGCGGGCCGCATCGTGGAGCAGGTGTGGCGCCTTGCGCGCAAGCCGGGCGTCGGACGCGTCACGAACGTCGTCTTCATGGGGATGGGCGAGCCGCTTGCCAACGCGTCGGCGGTGATGGACGCCATCCGCACGCTCAATGCGCCGTGGGGCCTGGGGATCAGCGCGCGCAAGATCACGATCAGCACCGTGGGCCTGCCCACGGCCATCCGAAAGCTGTGCGACTTCGAGCTGCCCGTGACGCTGGCCCTCAGCCTGCACGCGCCCAACGACGAGCTGCGCCGCAGGATCATCCCGTGGGCGGAGTACTCCACGGTGCCGGAGCTCCTCGACGCGTGCCAGGAGTGGTTCCGCAAGACCGGACGCGAGATCACGCTCGAGTACATCCTGCTCGGCGGCTTCAACGACCGGCGCGAGCACGCCGAGGAGCTCTCCCGCGTGGCGCGCACCATCCGTGCCAACGTCAACCTGATCCGCTACAACGAGGTCGACGGCCTGCCCTTCGCCCGCCCCGGCGACGACGACGTGCTGGTGTTCCAGCGCGTGCTGCGCGAGGCGGGCGTCAACACGCACATCCGCGCGAGCCGCGGCCGCGACATCAAGGCCGCGTGCGGGCAGCTCCGCCACGAGGCGCTGCGCGCCGGCGGCTGACCGCACTCGCCGGCCTCAGCCGTTCGTCCAGCCGGTAAGCAGCAGCCCGAGGTCCGCACCGCCCACCGCGCCGCTCAGGTCGAGGTCCGCGGCGCTTCCAGACGCTCCCCAGGCGCTGAGGAGCAGGCCGAGGTCCGCGCCGTTCACCTGGCCGTTGCCGTCGAGGTCGCCGCGCGGCGCCGAGGCACGCGCCCAGAACGCGTCGGCATCGGCAGGCCCGATCGATCAGTCCCCGTCGAGGTCCGCCATCTCGCGTCCCGGCATGACCGGCCCCGGCCCCCACGCCGTGATCGCGGCCCAATCCGAGGCATCGACCGAGCCGCCCCCGTCCACGTCGCCGAGCCGCGACGGCGGATAGGCCGTCCAGCCGGCTCGAACGGGCATGTTGCGCAGGAGGCGCACGCCGCCGCCCGCGGGCCACCGCACCTCCACCGACTCGATCGCAGCCGCGTCGGCCACGCCGAAGTGCAGCGTGGTCTCGGACTGCCCGAGGTAGCCGTTGCCGCCGCACAGCACCTCGCGCCACTGCGGCGCACGCAGCGCGCCGTCCGGCCCGCGCGCCACCAGCGTCGCCGAGGCGCCGATCGCGTCGCGCACGCGACCCGTGCCGGCGACGCGCAGTCGCAGCCACGCACGCTCGCTTCCCTCGTTGTTCATGTAGAGCCGCACCGCGCCGGCCAGGTTGTTCTGCACCAGGTCGAGGTCGCCGTCGCCGTCGAGGTCGCCGGCCACGGTGACGTACGACAGGCCGCCGGTGCCCGCGGCCGCCGCCGCCGGGGCAATGTCCGCCATCGGCGGTGCGCCCGCGTTCAGGTACAGGCGGTTCGGCGCCGTCTCGTTGTTCACGTAGAGGTCGAGGTCCCCGTCGTTGTCCACGTCGAGGAACAGCGTGCCCCAGCTGAAGAAGCGGTTCTCCACGCCCCACGCCGCCTGGGCCTGCGAGAACGTGCCGTCGGGTGCCGCGAGCATGAGCGGGTTCACGCCGAACAGGGGCGGCGCCGGGTCGGGGACGTTCGTGAAGTAAAAGTCCGGGCGCCCGTTGCCGTCCACGTCCGCGCATGCCACGCCCATCGAGCAGAGCGCCACCGACAGCCCGCTGGCGGCACCGACGTCGGTGAAACCGCCCTGCGTGTTCCGGAAGAGCTGGTTCGGCACGCTGCCGACGCCGCGATCGTTGCTGATGCAGAGGTCCGGCCATCCATCACGGTCGTAGTCGCTGAACACGGACTGGTATGCCAGCCCGACGCTGGCCACGCCGAGCGCCGCCGCGACCTCCTCGAACGTCCCGTCGCCCCGGTTGCGGTACAGGCGATTCGGGACGCCGGCCGCGTACGTGCACAGGTAGAGGTCGAGGTGCCCATCGCCGTCGTAGTCGGCCACGCTGCATCCGTTGGCGAAGGCCGTGAGCGCCAGTCCGGCCACGGCCGTGACGTCGCTGAACCGCAGCTGGCCGTCGTTGCGCCATAGCCGGCTCGGTTGGTTGTACTGCGCCACGTAGAGGTCAAGGTCGCCGTCGCGGTCGTAGTCGAACGCGGCCACGCCCCTGCCAAGCGTGGTGGCGGCGATCCCGCTCGCGGCGCTGCGGTTGGCGAACTGGCCGGTCCCGTTGTTCTCGAACACCCCGACCTGCCCGTCGGCGCGGCCGAGGAGCACCAGGTCAAGGTCGCCGTCGCCGTCGAGGTCCGCCGCCGCCATGCCGAAGCCCTCGCTCGGCGTCGGCAGCGGCACCGACAGCATCATGTTGTAGAGGACGCCGCGCGCGGAGTGCTCCGACGTGAACGCCGCGAACCCGCCCGCGCGCACCGCGACGACCGGCTGGATCAGGAGGAACAGCGCCCCGATCCAGGCCCGCATCACGGGCACGGCCCCCAGGCCGCGAGGAGGAGCGACAGGTCGAACCCGCCCACCGAGCCGTCGCGGTCGATGTCGGCCCCGCCGTCGGTGCCCCATGCCGCAAGCAGCAGCGACAGGTCGAACCCTCCCACGGCGCCGTCGCCGTCGAGGTCGGCGGCGCATGCCGGCGTGCCCCACATCGCGCGCGCTGCGTTGAACGCTTGCGGGCCCGTCCGGTCGCCGATCCCGCGGGACGGGATGTCGTCGAACGGCGGGTGGATCCCGCCCCAGATGCGGCTGAGCGCGCTCTGGTCGGCGGCGTCGAAGTAGCTGGCGAACTGCAGGCGCACGTCGGTGCTTGGCCCGTCCTCGAACACCAGGTACTGGTTGCGCAGCGCCACGAACTCCCCGAGGCCGCCGGGGAAGTACTTGCTGCCGGTGAGCTTGGTCAGCACGTGCGCCGCGGCGCGGCTGTAGGCGCTGTGCCCCGACGTGTAGCCGCCGAACGGCGGCGAGACGAAGGTCGGCCGCTGGTAGGGCCACCACATCTGGCCGAGCGTCCAGCCGACGCCGGCGACCTGGTTGGCGGGGTCCGTGAGGTCTCCGGCCCCGCGCCACGCGCGCACGGCAATCTCGCCCTCGTAGCCGGCGAGGTGCGCGTGCCGCTGGCCCGCCGCGGTGGTCGCTGCGGTGATCAGCTCGATGTAGCCCGGGATGAGGTGGATGCCATTGGCGCTGTACCGCGGCAGCAGCGGATCGCTCGACTGGCCCTGCTGGCACATCCAGCGGATCGCCGAGATGGGACGCGAGCAGTCGTACCAGCCCTTCACGCTCCACACGCTGACGGCGGTGTCGTGCATCGCGCCCCCGAGCGCCAGGTACGCCTTCACGTCGTACTCCAGCGGATCGACGTCGGCGCCCACGCCGACTAGGCGCGGGTGGAAGTTCGGGTCATCGATCACCTTGTTGAGGATCGAGAACCAGTGCCCGGGCGGCGTCTCCGAGCTCGGACCGTCGGCCCAGAACTCGGCGAGCACGCGTGCGTAGTCGCCGCGCTTCACGTACTGCGGTGCGTACGGCTGGCCCGTCACGGGGTTCAGGGCGTAGCCGGTGCCGATGTCGCCGCCGTCGAGGTAGCGGTAGTACCCCTCGTACTGCCCGCCCGTGGGCGCGGTGACGTTGCCCTGCCCCGCGGGCGAGATGTCCCAGGTGATGCCGTCCGCCGGATCGAGGTGCGACGACCACGTCACCACCATCTCGTGGCCCCAGCGCCAGCGTGCGTCGCCGGCGGCGTTGAGCTCGGGCGGTGCGCCCGGATCGTGATAGATGTGCCACACCTTGCCGTCGCGGACGCGGTCCACGCGGTCGGCGGCCGTCAGCGCGAACGGAATCACGTCTCCCCACTCCGCGGACAGGAACGGCGGGAAACCGCCCGGGATCGGATGGCCGTTCTGGTCCACGAAGAACTCGAGCGCGAGCGGCTGGTACCGGCGCACGTCGATCGCGGAGGGGTTCCCCGGCATGGCCACGATCAGCGGCGGGTTCACCGGCTGGTAGACGCGATTGGCGTACCCGCCGATCTGGTTGGACCCGTCCTGCTGGCCAAACTGCACCACGGCCATGCCGATGCGGTTGCCGACTGCCGCCGGCGAGTCGCCGAGCGTGGAGATGTTGGTGTGGTCGCAGCCGAGGGACGCCATCAGCGTCTGGTACTGCGGCAGCATGGTCGCGTAGCCGGGGCTCTGCGCGAAGCGATTCAGCAGCACGCGATAGGCCGCGTGCGAGATGGCCTCGCGACGCGCCGCGGCAGGGTCCGCGGCCACGTGCCGCTCGTTGGCGATCCACTGCTCCGAGTCGCCGGTGTCGTAGGCGGCCCACGCATCCCACATGGCCACGCTCACGTGGAAGAGATTGCGCGCGTGGATGGTGGGGCGCCCCAGGTCGCGGCGGATCGAGGAAAGGAGGATCTCGTTCCACCGCCGCGCCACCGACTGGTCCGCAGCCGCGGCAGCGGACCCAAAGGCACCGAGCGCAAACGCAATGACAATCGCACGGGTGATGGCGAGTCTCGGGTGCATGAGCGGGGCCCCCTTCATAGGCCAACCCAACCTACCCCACCGCCCCGGGACTTCAACCGGAATCCGCACGGGGTTCCGGCTGGACACGGAATCGCCCCCGCACACACCGATAACCCCGCGCCGCTACCGCCCCGATGCGATCCGCTCCACGTCCGGCGCGGCCATCTCGTGCAGACGGTGCGCGGCCGCCAGTTCGTGCAGCTCGCGGACGGCAGCAAGCCACGCATCCCGCTCGCCGGGGTTGTGGATGGCCCGGTCCACCAGGTCGAGCACCGCCGACCGCGCCCGCCGCTCCTCGGGCTGGCCGCGCAGTTCGTTGGGCACCACGCGCCAGAGGAGGAGCGCAAGCTGCGCCGGCCAGTCGCTCGAGCGGAGGTCAAGCCGCCAGCGCGCCCGCCCGAGCACGATCTCCACGCGGTTGAGGTAGCGGCGGAACATCTGGTCGCCGCGCGACTCACGCACGCCGAGGCGCTCGCGGATCCGGCGCGCCTGGCCGACGCCCGCCTGCACGGACGCCACGTACAGCGCGTCGCGGATGAGGACCGCCTCCGCCAGCGGCAGGATCCCGTAGGTGCAGAGCGACCGATCCGCATCCGCGTCGTACATGTCGCGCACCAGGCCCGCGTACCAGCGCAGGTGGCGCACACCGCCCCACGCCACGCAGCGCGCGCAGGCGTTCACGAAGTCGCGGAGCGCCTGGCGCCCGTCGTTGGTCGCGTAGAGGGCCGGCATGGCGTCGAGCGCGCCGCGCACGATCTCGCGGAACTGCCGCGCGCGCCGGCGCCCGCCGTGGCGCGATGCCTCGAGCTCCAGCGCCGTGCGCCGCACCAGCCGCCCAAGGCTCTCGCCCTTGCGCCCGTCGCCCTCGGCCGTCTCGAGCCCCTCGGCGAGGCGCCGCCCGAAGTCGAACGCCTCCAGCGACCGGCCGTACCCGCGCGCCTCCAGCCGG
>Ga0172376_10002114_pt1 | contig 24701 bp, 14 predicted proteins | sample Lak35m_FD_121114 | JGI IMG/M metagenome (GOLD analysis project Ga0172376, IMG submission 121114) | Freshwater microbial communities from Kabuno Bay, South-Kivu, Congo - kab_092012_35m | ecosystem: Environmental > Aquatic > Freshwater > Lake | place: Democratic Republic of the Congo: South-Kivu...
CACAGTAGGTGGATGTCCAGAGGACGATATCGGCCAGACCGGAGATCGGTGAGTTCGTGCTGGGGTGGACGATCATGAGCGACACGATCGCGAGAAACACCGTGATCATGCCGCAGGCTTTGAAGCTGTAAGTGCGTTCTCGCATACCGCCTCTGCGCCATACGAGGTAGAACGCCAGAAGGCTGGTGACGAAGCCGACGACCTTGGTCAGCAGGCGGACCATGGAGACGCCGGGAATGAACAGAATGGCGAACATGAACGCCTGGCTGACGATGAACCACTCGGGGATACCCCAGTCGCGCATCAGCCTTGTCTGCTTGACCGGCGGCTTGTAAGGGCCCTGCCTGGGAGGGCCTGGCGGACGCATGCCCCCGGGCATGGTGCGTGTGCGGGTCGGCGGCGGGACGATCATGCCCGTGGGATCGCCGATGAGATCTTCGACACGGACTTCGGATAGGGCGGACGGAATGTCGAGCCGGGCACCGGGATCATGCGGGTGTGGTGGCCTGGCGGCGGGGACTGGCCCCATCTTGAGAGCCATGAGCAGCGAATCGCGGCTCGGATCAGGCTTTCCTGGCGGCTTATTCATGGAACTTCAGAAGCACCCCGAGGCATTCGGATCGTACCCGTACGCATGATCTACGTTCCATCTTACGACATGGGACAACGCTCTGGGACGAAACGACAGGTTCGATTCGATTCCTGGCCGGTGCGGACGTGCCGGACCGGTGCCGAGCGCTCTGGTGGCTCGGTTCGGCCCGGAGACACGGATGATCCGGATAACGATCAGGAGATGGCCGCCAGTTTGCGGTAATCTTCCTGCTCGGTGGGTTCGAGTTGTTCGATCGTGAGGCCGACCGACTTGCCGGCTTCGAAGTAAGTTTTGGCCTTGTCCGGCTGATCGTTGAGCATGTAGGCCCGGGCCAGGTGGAAATACAGCGCCGAGAGCGGCTGACCGTCCGAAATGATCGTCGCGGCCTGAAGGCCGGATTCGAGGTCGGTAATCGCCTCGGAATAGCGGCCCATGCGGGTCAGGATGACGCCCCGGGTATCGAGGAACGAAGGTCGCCGCCCGATACGGGCGATCGTGTCGTCAATGATCTTGAGGGCTTCGTCGTACTTCTTGAGGTTTTCGGCGAGGGTCCAGGCCATGTTGTTGAGATAGCGGACATCGCGAGGATTGAGGCCGCGGATTTTCTCGTAGATGGCGATTTCGTCCTCGTACTTGCCCTGGAAGTGCCGCAGATAGGCCTGGGCCTGAAGGATGTCCGTCTGGTTCGGGAGTTTTTCCAGGCTTTTGACGATGAGCTTGTCTGCCACGTCAACGAGTTTTGGCTGAACGGGTTTGCGACTCGCCAGACCGACGGCGGCCAGGGTGGATTCCGTCCAGTCGCCGTTTTCGGCGCCCTGTTCCAGCGCCGTGACGGCTTCGTCGACGCGGCCGAGCGTCACCAGGCTGGAAGCCAGAACGTGCGACAGCCGGGGCCACATGCTCACGACACGGCGGAGGGAGGGCTCGATCTTGTCGAAGGGGCCAAGGACGACCATTTCCCGGAGAATCTGGCGGACCGTGTTGACGGTGTCGACCTCGCGTTGCGGGTCGAGCTGGGCGGCGGCCTTGAGTCGTTCGACCTGGCGGAGCAGCAGTGCGACGGCTTCTTCTTCCTTACCGCTGCCGGCGAGAACGCGGGCTTTGAGCGAACTGACGCGCAGGCTGCCGGGGTCCATCAGGTCGAGCCTGGCGAGGTGCTTCTCGGCCATGGGCAGATCTTTGGACCGCATGGCCAGATCGACGCAGAATTCCGCCAGAGGAACCGAATTGGGCGCCTGTGCCGCAGCGGTTTCGGCGTGATAGACCGCCTGTTTGATCTTGGTGAAGTCGTCGCTGTAGATGCGGGCGAGGACTTCGTGGGCCAGAGTCGGCACGGCAAGTGTGGGAATGAGTCTTTCGAGCTCGGCGATGGCGGCGTCGCGGCGTTTGATTTCAGCACCGCGGGCCAGCACGATGGCGCGAACGAGTCGATCGTTGATCGGCTCGTTGGCGCTCGATTCGCTCGAATTGTCGGAAGTCGAGGCGATGAGGTCGTAAGCTTCCTTCCAGGCGGTTTCGTCACCGATGCGTTCGGAGAGAGAAAGCGCCAGCCGGCGTTTGGCCCAGTTCAGGTTCGGATTACGCTTGAGCATTTCCCGGAGGAGGACTTCGCCCTCGGCCTTGCGGCCGTAACGGGCATAAAACTCGATCGCGCCCTGGATGGTGCGGGTGTCGTCCGGAAAGAGCTTGACGGCCTTGCCGTAGTATTCTTCGGCTTCGGCCGGCAGTCCGGCCAATTCGTAAGCCTGGGCCATCATGAGATCCGGGCGATCGGTTTTGGCCTTCTCGCGAATCGTCTTGAGCGTCGCTTCGGACCCGCTTTTGTTCTTGTTCTGAGTCTGAAGGACCAGCAGGGCGATCCAGGGCGAAGGTTCGTCGCCACGCCGCTCGGCATATTTGCGGAGCGCCGCTTCGGCGGCGGCCGTCTGGCCAAGGCGATTGAGAATCCGGGAATACCAGAACTGCGTTGAGATATCCTCGGGGTTGCTTTCGACGATGCGGTCTGCACCCTTGCGGGCGATTTCGGCTTTGCCGGTCTGCAGCGCGATCTCGGCGATCATCTGGTCGACGGCCTGCGGGAAGGGCTGAATCCGCACCCGCAACTGTTCGATCTCATTGAAGCGCCCCTGCCGTGCCAGGGCCTGGCACAACGGCCGAAGCGCGTTGCCGCCGCCTTCCATCTCGAGCGCCTTGCGAAGATCGTTGACGGATTCTTCGAGCTTGCCACGTCGTTCCTGAACGGCGGCCCGAAGGATCAGGCCCTGGGCCTGTGAACTGCCGCTTTCGATGATGAAGTCGGCGAAAGTCAGGGCTTCGGACAGGCGAGCCTCGATACGATCCGGCTTCTGGACCTCATCGGGCGGAATGCGCAGAAGTTCCTGAACCCGGGCCAGCCGCCAGTTGACGTCCTTGGGGTCCTTGCCCTTGAGCGCGTCCACGCGGCGGCGGATCAGGGCTTCGTCGGTACCGCTGAGGGCGGCCTGAACCAGTGACATGGCCGCAGCGGGGTCGTCGGGCTTGCTCTTTTGCCAGGTCTCATAAGCCCGGGTCGCTCCGGCGAGATCCCGTTCTTTCAGAAGCAGGTCGCCCAGAGCTTTGTAAACTCGCACACGTTCGGATTCGGAAAGCGAATCCACATTTTGGGCCAGAACATCGCGGGCGAGCTTTTCGTCGCCCTGGGCGGCCGCGATCTGGCTCGTAATGAGGCGGATCGCCGCCTTGTCGCCGACCTTTTCCTTGATTTTGTTGAGCTTTTCGATCGCCTGCGGAAACTGGCCGGCCCGTGCCAGCCCGTTCGCCCAGGAGACCCACAGGGAAAGGTTCGTCGGATCCTTTTCGGCAGCCTCGGCGATGTTTTCGAGAGCCTGCTGGAAGTTACCGCGCACGGCCACGTATTCGGCCTTGAACTGGGTCATTTCGGTCATACGCGGGAACTTGTCGTCCATCTGCCTGATCAGACTTTCGATCGAGGCGTAGTCCCGCTGGGACTGGGGCTTGGTGAGCTCGTTGCGCCACAGCAGCCGCAAAAGCGATAGCGACAGAACCGGATCGCCAGGCATGACGGTCAGGCCCTGATTGATTTCGTTGATGGCGCTCTGGAGGTTGCCGGTGCCGGCGGCCATTTCGGCCAGCGCCAGCCAGGGCGTGGGCCAGCGGTTGGTTTCCTTGGCGGCGCGGCGATAGGCGTCCACGGCCTGAACCGACTGCCCCTTGGCCTGATAGGCCTGGCCCAGCATGAAATTGACCTGCGGAATCAGAACCGGGTTGAGCTTCGACCTGTGGGTTTCGAAGGCCGTGACGGCGTCGTCGAACCGGCCCTGACGCAGAGCCCGGATGCCGTCGAGGAAGGCCGCTTCCGGCGTCACTTCGGCGGATCCGGTCAACCGCTTGTACTGTTCGATCAGGGGCTCAGCCTCCTCGAGCTGCCCCTGATTGAGCAGAACGAAGGCCAGTTGCCATGTCGTTTCGAGGTCGTTGCCGCCCGATTCGACAAGGCCCTTGCGCCATTCCTGAACGGCGCGGTCCAGCTTGTTGCCGGTCATTTCGGCAAGCCCGCGGGCCAGCCGGACGTCGGGCCGGGAACGATCCTTTTCGGGAATGGCGTCGATCTGCTCCAGCGCGCCCAGGTTGTCTCCCTGGTATCGCAGCGCATCGGCGCATGCCAGACGCGTGCGATAGTCGTCAGGGGCGATCCGCACGGCCTCCCGTGCGTCGGCCAGGGCTTTTTCGAATTCGTCGTTTTCGATGAAGAGCCGGAACCGAGCCAGACGGATATCGACCGAATCGGGATGCTTCAGAACGATCTTGTCGAGCACTTCGAAGCTTTTGCGGCGGCCTTCCTCGCGATTGGCCGAGCGGGTCGTGTAAACCTGGGCCAGGTCGAGGGCGATTGCGATATCGTCCGGATCCGCCTGCCAGGCAAGCTCAAGATGGCGGACGACGTCCCTCGTCACGAGCGGATCCTTGACCTGCATGTCCGCGGCATACATGGCCAGGGCCAGCATCCGGTGCGTCTGAGGGTCGCCGTTTTTGTCCTTGCCGGGCTGCGCGTTGACGGACTCGCCCAGAATTTCACGGGCCAGGGTGGCCGCCGTCTGGAACTTCTGGGCCTTGATGTTCAGTTCGACGCTCCGCCGCCTCATTTCGAGCGTGGCTTCCTTGCCGAGAGCCCGAATCGCCTGATCGTTGACGGCCAAGGCGTCATTGATCTGGTCGGGCGTCGCGGCCGTCATCGAGAGAAGCTCCGCCTTCAGCGAAAGCCCTTCCGCCGAACCGGGCACCTGCTCCAGGTAGCGGTTCACGTAAGTCATTGCCCGTTGCGGGTCTTTTTCGTCCTTGAAGGTCCTGGCCTGCTTCAGAAGACTCGAACGCTGTGCGTTGGTCTGCCAGTAACGCAGCCCGACAAGGCCAGGTATGGCGATCGCAAAGATCACGGCCAGGACGATCAAGGCCCGGAAATTCACGCGCCGTGCCGATTTGGAGGCCTGCGCCTTCGGTACCGGGATCATGCCAGGTGTCGGCTTGGCTTTCGGCTTCGGATTTTCGGATGCCATCGGCGAAAGAACCTCTGCTTAAAGGGAATCCGACCGGATTGGTTCGAAGATCGTCCCGGCGACGGTTCGCAGGGGTCGATCATGCGGAATCGGGGTCATGTCTCGATCTGGTGCGTCACTTCGGTCGAATCGGCAGGCGAATCATGCGCGAAGCCGACTCGAAAAAATCTCGTCCCATTCTATGGCACGACATGGCGTTTCGGCTAGTGCGCGATTCCGGGCCCGACATCCCGCGAATGGCTTTTTCGGCACACACGGGAATCGGGTGCCCCATCGACGCACCCCGCTGTCTTGCAATATAGTTCAAGCTTCGCCAGGTGACGTGTCACATTTTCCGCGATTCTCTCCCCCGCCGCAAACCCCGCAGGCCCATCGTCATGTACCGAATCGTCCTGACGCTCGCGTTCGTCGTGGCCGCTCTCGCCCCCCTCGCCCGGGCCCACGCCGAAGATGCCCCGCCTAATGTCGTGTTGATTTATGCCGACGATCTGGGCTATGCCGATTTAGGCGTCTTCGGCGGCAAGACACCCACGCCGAACCTCGACTCCATCGCCCGTTCCGGCGTCCGCTTCACCGACTTCTACGTCGCCCAGGCCGTCTGCTCCGCCAGCCGGACTGCCCTCCTCACCGGCTGCCTGCCGAACCGCGTCGGCATTCAGGGTGCCCTGGGCCCCAACGCCAAAATCGGAATCGCCAAGTCCGAAACGACTATTGCCGAGGGGCTTAAGGAAAACGGCTATGCCACAGCCGCCTTCGGCAAGTGGCACCTGGGCCACCTGCCCCAATTCCTGCCGACGAAACACGGGTTCGACGAATATTACGGCCTGCCCTATTCCAACGACATGTGGCCCTTTCACCCCCAGGCCAAGCCAGGGGCCTATCCGCCCCTGCCCCTCATCGAGGGTGAATCGGTCATCGCCCGGAACCCGGATCAAAGCCTCCTGACCAACGCCTACACCGATCGTGCCGTCGACTTCATCCGGCGCAAGAAGGACGGCCGCTTCTTCGTCTACCTGGCCCACTCCATGCCCCACGTGCCGATCTACGTCTCGAAGGACGGCGACGGCAAGACCGGTCAGGGGCTTTATGCCGACGTCATCGCCGAGATCGACCGCGGTGTCGGCCGGATCCTCAAAGCCCTCGACGAAACCGGCACCGCCGAGAACACCCTGATCATGTTCGCCAGCGATAACGGCCCGTGGCTTTCCTATGGCGATCACGCCGGCTCGGCCCTGCCATTGCGCGAGGGCAAGGGCACCACGTTCGAAGGGGGCGTGCGCGTGCCCTTCGTCGCCCGCTGGCCGAAACGGATTCCGGCCGGCTCGGTGGTGACGGAACCGGCCATGACGATCGACATTCTGCCCACCGTCATGAAGATCGTGTCGCCCGACTGGATGCCCAGCCCCGAACGCCCCATCGACGGCCAGGATATCCGCCCCCTGCTCTTCGGCGACGCGTCGGTCAAAACGCCGCACGAGGCGCTCTATTTCTACTGGGGCAAAGAGCTTCAGGCTGTGCGAGTGGGGGACTGGAAACTGCACTTCCCGCACGAATACCGGTCGATCGAAGGCCAGCCCCGGGCCACCGGCGGCAAGCCCGTGGGATACAAAACGAAGCGCACGGGTGTGGAACTTTATAACCTCCGCAAGGACATCGGCGAAACCACGAACCTGGCCGAAGGCGAGCCGGCGGTCGTCGAGCTGCTCAAACAAAAGGCCGACGCCATGCGGGCCCGCCTGGGCGATTCGCTGACGATGCAGGGCGGCAGCGAAGTCCGCGGCCCCGGCGGCGCGATCGACCTGGCCCCGCCTCGGGCGAATCCGGGGCGGTGAGGTGTGGGTCAAACTTTGCTCAGAGCTTTGCGGACAGCTTCGGGATCGCGATCGATGACGATCAGATAGGCACGCGTCGACCCCTCAGGCCTTCGGGTGCCTTTCTCCCAATGCCGCAATGTCGTGACGGAAAACCCGAACTGGCCGGCGAACTCATCTTGCGTCATGTTCAAACGGGTCCGAATCGATTTCACGTCGATATCAGCCGGGATATGAATGCGGTATTCCTTTTCGTCCGCGGAACCTTCGGCAAATGCGACCGCCTGTTCCAGCCCCCCGCGAATGCTGTCAGCGAGCGTTCCCATGGCGTTCCCTTGATGATCGCGGTCGATTCTCATGCGCCTTGACCAGAAGAACGGTGAGATCCTTCAAGGCTTCGATATCCGATCGACTCAGATCCGACCGGTCATTTTTGGCCTATGCGGTCAGCATGAAAACCGGCATGCCAGGATGATGATAGAAGTATATCACTCTGGCCCCGCCACGTTTACCCCGGCTTTCGAGACCCCACCTGAGTTTGCGGACACCTCCAGATCCCTGAACCAGAACCCCTGAAGTTGGATGATAGGCGAGGTAATCCACCAGGTCCTTTCTTTGTTCCTCCGTCATCATCTTGCGAGTGACCGCAAGAAATTCCGGTGTTTCGACGACGCTGATGGGGACGATTCGAGACATGAGGCGATCATAAAGCACGAATCCGAATCAATCGATACGATTGATAGAGAAATACCGATGGATCAGTTCGCGAAGCTTGGGAGATCATCCCGCGAGTGCTCAATAATCCCCGTCTTTCAGCACCTCGCCGCCATTTCGCGTGCCGAGAGCCCGCCACACGGCCGGATCGATCGTGTCCTTGATCCCCCGCACATGTCCGTCGGCGAGTACCGTGTGAACCATCCGGCCGTGAAAGCTGCCCGCGGGCCAGGTGCCCCGTTGCAATTGGCCCATGACGGTGCACGCCGGCTGATTCGGCGGCAGATGATGATAGTAAAGACATGACGTGACATCGCCGCGAACCCAGTCACTGCCACGCGAAAAAGGCTTCAGCGTCGCCGAAGGGGCAGAAGCCTCGCGACAGGCCGCAGCGAACGCATCGAGCGAGGTGCGGTCACGAAAGGCCCGGTCGTTCAGGTCGAATACAGCCCGTTCCGGCCGGGACAGCGTGTTCGCCAAGCTACCCGTGCGGAATTCGGTCATGGCGGCAGTGTTGGAAAGACCGTCTTTGACGTCCGCCACTTTCACGACCGTCTTACCGAACATGCCGTTTTGTCCGTCGGCATGAAAATGCACCCCGGAATTACCTCCATAAGCGGTGAAAACGATATTGCTGCCAGCGATGGGCTTGTCGTCGCCGGGGCACACGTAGGCCGCGATCGTCGTCGTGCGTACTGTCAAATTGGCATCGAAGAACCCGACGACATCAGCATCGAAGTTCATACCGTCATAAAGTGGCTTCTGGTCAAGCCAGGGCAAGATCATGACATGGGCCGAATACCCGACCTTGAGCGGATAACTGCCGATGACCTGCTCATAACCGGCCAAGGCGATACCGATCTGTTTCAGGTTCGACGCGCACCGCATGCGGCGCGCTGATTCACGTGCCGACTGGACGGCCGGCAGCAGAATCGCCACAAGAATTCCGACGATCGTCAAAGCGACGAGCATTTCGATGAGCGTGAAACCGGTGCGATGTGAATATTGGTATTTTCGGAACATCGATAATGCTCCGAATCGCTCGAAATCCGAACATCAGCGAATCGATGACACGCGATTCGCTTCAACGATCATGTTGTTCCGCGAGGCATTGGTCAAGCATAATCGCGGGAGACGCGTCGAACCGGGAATCACGGACTTCAAAATCATGCCTGTTCACGACAAAGCTTGCGACCGAAAGAAGCCCCCCTCCTTTTCAAGGAGGGGTGGCCCATCGGGCCGGGGTGGTTTCTTCGCATCAGGGCATGACCGCCGCTCGAAGAACCCCCTCCCCGCTGCGCGGGACTCCCCCTTCGCAGGGGGAGAGCCTGATTTCGCGTGCCGCGATTTCCCTGAAATGCCAGACCAGCGGCTTTCGATCGCATTTTCTTTTCGACAGGCATGGCTTGCCCCAGATTCAGACCGACAGGAACCAACAGCTTGAACGGCACCGAGAAAATCGTCTTTCTGGCCCCCACCGGCGAACTTGGCGGTGCCGAGCGGTGCCTGGTCGACACCGTCTGGAGCTTTCGCCGCCAATGGCCGGGGCTGCGGATGGACTTGATCACAGGTTCCACCGGGCCGCTTGTCGAAGCCGCGACCGAGGCCGGGGCCGATGGCGTCGTCGTGCTAGCGCTGCCTGCTTCGACGGCGTCGCTGGGCGATTCGGCCGCCGGTGGGTCCGTTTCGAAATTGCTGGGTTTACTCGTTCGCATGGCCATCGCCGTGCCGCGATTGCTGGGCTATCTCATACGGCTGCGGCGGGAAATCCGCCGGCATGATCCGGATTTCGTACATGTGCTCGGGCTGAAAATGCAACTCATCAGCCTGTGGGTGGTGCCGCGAAACGTGCCGGTCGTGTGGAACGTTCAGGATTACGTCGGCTCGCGGCGGCTCATCAGCAAATTGATCCGCTGGAACTTACGGCTCTTCGGTCGAGGCCGCCAGCTGGCGGCCGGATGTTGTGCCGATGACGTCGTGCGTGATTTCGAAACCGTTATTCCGCCGGGTTCGTTCCGCACGGTCGCCACGGTCTACAACACGGTCGATCTGGACAAGTTCCGGCCGGATGGCGAACGCTTCCCCCTGCCGGTCGCAGCCCCCGAAACCGTGAAGATCGGCCTGATCGCCACTTATGCCCGCTGGAAGGGGCAGGACGTGTTTCTCGATGCCCTGGAGAGCCTCGGGAAACGCCCGGATCTGCCTGCCTGGCATGCCTGGATCGTGGGCGGGCCGATCTACGCCACGGCCGGTTCGCAATGGTCGGCGGACGAGTTGGAGTCGATGATCGAAGCGAAGGGCCTGGCCAAGTTCGTGAGCCTTCTGCCGTTTCAGAAGGATCCGGCGGCTGTGATGCGGGGGCTGGAAGTCGTCGTGCACGCCAGTTCGAAGCCGGAACCGTTCGGCCGGGTGATCGCCGAAGCCCAGGCCTGCGGGCGGGCGGTGGTGGCGGTCGGCACAGGCGGATCGGGCGAGGTGTTCGATGACGGCCGCACAGGGCTGGCGATCCGCATGAACGACGCGGCAAGCCTGGCCGAAGCGATCGAGCGGCTTGTGCGTGACGGAGGGTTCCGAAGAAGTCTGGGAGCCGACGGCGTCGGATTTTCGGCCGATCGATTCGGACGGCAGTCACTTGCGTCCCATTGGTCGGGCGTCTACGGTACCGTGCGTTAGGGATTCGGACCGTCACGACACTCGAATATTGGATGGGACGAATTCAGGAACGATTCGACTCGTCTTGCGCTTTCGGCACATCGATCCCGATATGACATGGATGCAGGTCTCGAAGATCTGACGTCGAAGGACCGTTCGAGACAGTTTCGGGCGTATCTCGTCCGTGCGAATTCGCATGCATGACGGAACAGGACCCATAAGATGAATGACGATCGCAATTCGCTGCAGTGGTTCATCGGTCAGGCGTTCGGGTCGGACGAACTCTCGCCCTACACGGCGGAATATGCCTGGAATTCGAACCAGATGGCTCACGCCATGATGGGCTTCGCCCTTGCGGTTGTGTGGCTGCTGCTGGTCGTAACGCTGGGCGAACGATCCGGGGCGGATTCGAGCAACGAGTGGCTGAAGAGACCGGTTCAGACGTTGCGGAAGTCGATGCCGGACATTCCGCGTGACGTTTACGTCGTCGTGCTGTTCGCACTGATTCCGATCAAAGAGGTTCTCGACATCCTGCTGGACCGCAGCCGATTCGCGGCATCGCCCGTGCGGCCGAATTACTGGGCGTTGTATTTCGATTCGTTGACGGACATTTCGTTCTGGTGGACGGGCATGTTTCTGGCGGCATTCATTATCGGCCTGTTCGTCGCTGGCTGGGCGCGGGCATTGATTCCGCTGGTCGGCCTGGGCTTGTGCATTGCGTTTTGGTATTTCTATGCGGCACCCCGATGGCAGAATCAGAAGCGGACGTTCGATCAGTCTCGCATGCCTTTCAATTACATGCGGCTGGCACAACTCGCGGCCAACAAGCCTGCGAACGCGTTCTTCGATCCGAAATCGGCCGTCACCTGGGAAGATCTGGGAAAGTTTCGTGAGGAAGTCGCCAATTCGGAACGAGCGCCGCAGAGGCATTACGTGATCGTCGGCGGTACGCCGGCTGACCGCACGAATCTCGCCGTGTCGATCGGATCGGAATTCGCATTCAAGCTGAGACCGGGAGACAAGGCCCGGGAAGCCATGGAATTGACGCGCGTGTATTACACTTCCGCACCGGCGATTCTCGAACGGCCGGCCGAGTTTGACGGCGTTCTGAATCCGGACGTCGTCGAGTGCGTGGTCATCAACCATCTCGATACGGTCGTTGCCCTTCCCAGCAAAGCATCGGCTCAAGCCGGCGCCGAAGTTCTGGGTCAGATCAAGGTTCCCGAAGCGATGGCACGCAACCTGGCCGAGAAGTTCGAACTGCCCCGGGACTACGCCACGATGCCGAAAGCGGCGCAGGACGATCTCAAGAAACCGGCCGCGATCGCATTCGGGCCGCAAAGCGATTCGCAGCGAATGAAGATCGAGGCGGACATCCGGCGTGCCAAGTTCGAAGTTCTGGGGGAATTCGTCAAATTGAGGGGCATCAGCACCGTCTGGGTGCTCAGCGGCGACCGATCATCGGAATTTTGGCCCGCGAACCGGAACCGCTGGATCAAGGACATCGCGGATCTGATCGCCGATGGTGACCAGAACGCTTTGAAAGTCGTGGAATTGAAAGACTGACGGGATCTGACCCAGGCCGCATAACGAACGATCGGAGACTTTCCCGATGGATCCTGTCAATTCGTGTCCGACATCTTCGAGATTCCGCACGTTCCTGGCGATCAGCCGGATTCTGACTCTGCTGATCGCAGTCGCGGCGATCGGTTCGAACATCTGGCTCGTCTTTGCGGAAATGTCGTGGGACTCGGCCAATGTCGCACAACCGACACCGGCGAAAGCGTTCGTCAGCGGCTCGATCGGCACCGAACTGGCGCCGCTGGTCGTGATGGAAGTACTGCCGGAACTGTTCCCGGCCGAATTTCACCCGATTGACGCATTTCTCGGCAAGCCGCCAGGCACTTCGGGCGACTGGATCGATCAATATGGCTTCATAAGGAAGTCGCTTGGCGAAAAAGAATTCGACGATGGCACCGGTCTGCCGGTCGGCTTCGTCCTTTCGAATCACCGGCCAGGCTCGGGGGCACCTTCACCCGTGCCTTTCGTGGGTCTGTCGTGCGCGGCTTGCCACTCGACAGAAATTCGGACCGAGACTTCGAAACCCGGCATAGTCATCATCGGCGTCGGCAACTCGGCGATGAATCTGCTCGCATTTTCGGAGGCCGTTCGGGGTGTCCTGACGAAACGATCCGCCGGCGAAGATGATGACTACGTTCTCACGCCGGACGCGGTTCGAAAGGCCCATGCTTCGAAGGGACGCGAAATGACACCTTTCGAAACGGTCATGACGAAGCTCTGGATCGACGGAGCCCGGTCCGAAACGATCTCGTATTCGAAAGTGATCGACGATCCGTTACCGCCCGAGGCCCTCTTCGATCCGCGCTGGATTCCGGCTGGACCGCTTCGCACACAGCCGTTCCGTAGTCTCGTTCGAATTCACCTGGAACGGCCAGGAATGTCGTCCGAAGCGGCATTGCCGGATCATGGATTCTCGAAGATTCCGGCGGTGTATCATCAGTCTCACGAGTATCACGGCGAGTGGGCCCAATTCGACGGCAGCGTGCGTGATCTGGTCGCCCGCAGCTCTCTGGCGGCTTCGACAGCGGGCGCCAATGTGCACAATCTGGCCTTGCCGGATTTAGCCGCGAATATCGTCAACGCCGCCGCGCTGGCAGGACATCTTCGGAACGCCGCCTGACGAGACACGTGCGACAGCCGGCAAGGCCGTGTATCAGGCCCAATGTTATGGCTGCCATGGTGGCCCCGACGGCAATGGCGGCTGGACCTGGGACAAAACGTCCACGGCGAAGTTCAAGTTCGGCGATGTCACGCCCTGGCGCGTTCTCGGCACTGATCCGGAACGATTGCATTTTCGTCACGCGACGGAAATTCCGCCACGCGTCCATGCCCGGTTCACGACCGAGTTCCGTAAGGATCACCCCCTCGCGACATTCGGCCTGGATGACATGATCGCCCGTACCGGCGACGCACTCGGTTATTACAATGGACCCATTTCAGGTGCGTTTTTGCGAGCGCCTTATCTGCATAACGCCAGCGTGCTGACTCTGGCCGAACTGATCGGACTGGAAAAGCGGCGAACTCGTTTCTATCGTGGTCGAAACGCCTACGACACGGCACGAGTCGGCCTCGTTTCACCGTCCGTTCCCGACGCAGTCGGCGGCATATCTCCGGGCCCCGCGAACAAGGACAATTATTTCGTTTTCGATACCTCGGTTCGGGGCAACTCAGCGGAAGGGCACCGTTATCCGGACTGGGGTTTCGGCCTCAAACCGGGAGAATCGCTGCCGACCGAGCGGAAACTGCAGCTCGAAGATCTGCTCGAATACCTGAAGACCTTGTGATTGGGACATTTCCGTTCTTCCGGACAGGAACGATCGATCCATGACACCGCCGCGATTCGTACCGTTCTTCAACACGTTCGTACCGTTCGCTGCGGCTCTCACCGCGGCGAACGTCTATGCGGAAATCTCGCCGGATCTCACGTTCGGGCGAGTTATCGGATCGATTCTCGTTTCAGCGGCGTTCGCTCTTCCGGCTTGCGTGCTTTACGCGGCATCAGGATTCGCCTCGGTTCCGTCCACAGCCGCGCGTTACCGGCAACTTCTCTGGACGTTCGCCTTTATCGCTTATGCAATCCATTATTACTATGCGGTCGGTGTGTGGTTCGGATGGGACTTCGCCCAGATTTATCGGCGTCAGAGAACGGTCGTGGCAGGTACGAACAATCTGCTGATAGTGACCTGGGGCATCGATGTCCTGTTCGGCCTGTTCGGTCCAGCGGCCGGAGGCCGATTTGTCCGAGTGCTCCGTTGGCTGACGCACCTGCATTTCATGATCGCGTTCTTCGTCGCGGCGGTCGTGTTTCGCTCCGACGTGCGAACGACGGCATCGCTGGTAATGGGAGTGTCGATCGGGCTGGCGATCTTGTTTTATCTTTTCCGATGGCGATTCCGGCTGTCGCAGGAAGAACATCAAGTGCCGTGAGCGGGTTGGGTTCGACCCGGATTCAGAAACGCAGAAAATCGAAATCGAAGAACCCCGTCACGCATGTTGCCACGTGTGACGGGGTTGGAACAGAGAAGAGGCCATGGTTATTATGGCACTTCCTGAAGCGGAATCAAGACATCGCCAGATCATGGGCGAAGAATATCGGGGAACGTCGATTGTCGGCGACGTCCGGAACCTTGTTTTCGTGAGATTACGTTCCCGGATCAGGAAACCAGAATGGCCGGTTTTTCGGGACGGGTTTCGACGGTCACGCCACTGGCGGCTCCACGAAAGACGTCCTCGTAAAGGGCATTGAGCCGGCGGACCATGCCCCCGATTTCGAATTGATCAACGGCCCGTCCCCTAGCTGCGTCGCCGTAACGGCTTCGCAGTTCGGGATGACGAGCCAATTGATCGGCCGCGATGGCCAGTGCTTCGTGATCGCCCACGGGAACGCTGAGGCCAGTCTGCTCATGCTGACTGACCCACGGCACTCCGCTGTGAGGGATGAGTGTATTGATGACGGGGCAACCGCTGGCCATGGCTTCCACCTGGGCGAGGCCGAACGATTCGCTGCGAACGTTGGACGGAAACCAGAAGGCGTCCGCGACGTGGTAGTATGGCACGGTGCGGGCGACATGGCCGAGAAACTTGACCCGATCGGAAACGCCGAGCCGGGCGGCTTCGGCTTCGAGCTTGAGCCGGTCGGGCCCGGTGCCGATGATCCAGAGCTGGCCGCCGCTCGTCGTTCGCGCCAGGGCCGCGATGGCCGTCATGAAACCCTTGTAGTAAACCAGGCGGCCACAGGCCAGCCAGATCGGCCCGTCGCACGACTGCCGAAGCTGTTCGGCGGTTTCGAGGTCGTCGGGCGACGGGTTCAGATAGGGGTCCAGATTCAGGGCCAGCGGCACCATGCGGATCCGGCCCATGTAGGGTTTCAGAACGCGGGAGTTCTGGCCGTGGGCCGGGCTGGGCGTGGTGATGGCCGAAACGCGGCGATAGAACCGGTGTTCGATCGGGCGGAACAGGAGCGAGCGGAGTTTCTGCCGCACGACGTCGGCATGGTAGCCGACCACGATGGGCACGTCGCGGGTCAGATCCCGGGCTGCGAGCAGCGCCAGAATCATCGACGGATTGGGCACATGCACATGGATGATGTCGGGCCGTGCCTGGCGGATGTGATCGATCAGGTCGGAGGAAATGTCCAGCTTGGCGAAATTGGCGCGACAGGCGTGGCGCGTGATCTTCACGCCGCGATCGACTTCGCGGACAGTCGGCTCGCCCTTGCGGTGCTGGAAAACATGAACGGTGACGTCGAGCCCGGCCTGAACCTGACCGACGGCCATATCGCGCACGAGCGATTCGATGCCGCCTGGCGCGGGCGGATAGTATTTGCCCAGATGCAGTACTTGCAGCGGTCTGGTCATCGACAGATCCGTCCTAAATCAACGCGAAGCGAACCGAACGATTTCCGCACTGAGCGATTCGCACGAACCGGAACGCGTCCTCCGAAGTTTCGAAACGTTTCGGAACCTTCGGCCTGATCATCGATCCTACGAAGAATATAGCATCGTGTGACTGACATTGTCATGATTTTTCCCGATTCCGGGGACGTCACAGCCAGGGTCGGCTTGTCGAAAATCAACGGCCGGTGAGGCTTCGGCGAATGAGCATCGATTCGATCGTACACTTGATCGGATAGCCCGTTATCAGAACGTGCGTATCTCATGACAGATTCGCCACGAATTCGCCCATCCTGTCTTCCCATGAAGCCGCACGCAACCGGGCACCCACGCCCATGGCGGCATCGCGGTACATTTCCGGCCTGTCCCGCCAATGACGAAGCGCATCGACCAGAGCGAAGTGATCCGAACCCGGCGGCAGTTTCATGGGCGCGGCCGAAGTATCGTCGGGCAAGCGCTCCGCCACGCCCGATTCGGACGAAACCAGAACCGGAATGCCGCGGCAGAGCGCCTCGTGAACGTTCAGGCCATAGGCCTCGTAACGCACCGGGCTGACGAGCAGGTCGGCCGCCGCGAGTATCGCAGGCACGTCGCGACGAAAGCCGAGAAAACGCAACGAGTCCTCCAGGCCCGCTTCACGCGCGGTGCGTTCGTGAAACGGCAGCGAAGCCCCGGCGCCGACGACGATCAGCCGCGCGTCCCAGTCCAGGCGTTTCGTCAGGGTCATCCAGGCCTCCAACAGCATGTCGAAGCCCTTACGGGCATCGCCCAGAGCCCCGACGAAGACCACCACCGGGCGATCGTCCGTCAGACCGAGCGATTCCCGGGCCTCGGCCCGCTCCTGAACCGTCACCAGCGAGAAGCGGTCGGCGTCGGTACCGTAATAGACGACCCGGACACGGTCGGCAACCTTCGGGTAATGGCGAGCGATCTGGTCAGCCGTTAACTGACTGTTGGCGATGATCCGCGGAGCCAGTTCGAGCGCGATCCGCTCTTCCCGCAGGAATTGCCGGTGTGCCAGGGCATGCTTGGCACGGCGATACCACGGCAGCCGGACCCGGTCGCCGCCGCCCGGCGACCAGCAGGCGTGCAGATAATGAACCCAGTTGGCCGCGACCCTTGGCGCCCGGCAATTGCCGCCGTTGACGACGATCCGGGCATCCGTCAATTCGCGTGCGATGCGGCGGCCGGCACGATCGAGCATCGGCCCGGCCAGCCAGTGGCTGCCCAGCGGTCGCGGCACCTTGTGCACAACGACGCGCGGATCCATGGCAAGGCCGTCATCGGCACGATGGGCCGCAAGGTGGACTTGCGTGGCCAGGTCGGGACGATTGGCGAGATGGCGCGCCAGAGCCAGATTGGCGCGGTCCATGCCTCCGGTGGCGACGAAATCGCCTGTGACGATGAGATACGGTTGCGGGTTCATCGCGAAACGGTACCGCCAGTCTTGGGTACGGACATGACGGCCGACTCACTCGCTCTTCGGCTTGGTGTCCTTGACCGGCTTTTTGACCTTCATGCCCATGGTGGACATGAGATAGTCGTTCGGGTTGGAAGGCACTCGGGTGGATATCGTCGGCTTTTCGGCCTTGACGGCCGACGGAGAAGTCACCGGAGCCGAATCCGCCAGCTCGTCGGGTACCAGGATCAGGTCGAGGAACTTCAGCTCGAGGAAGATCATCACCAGTGCGAGGGGCATCATCAGGTATCCGGCACCGTCGTGCGTGAAGTCGTCGGGCTTCCAGCCCAGAAGACCGGAGATTTTCTCGACGAATTCAGGCATCTGGAAGAAATAGGCCGTGAGAGTGATCCGCAGGATGTTCGCGACGATGGCGATCGGCACGATGGACAGCATCAGGATGATTTTGTCCAGAAGCGGGCGCCTGCAGAGGATCGCCGTGGCCGTAATGAGCGTGGCGAAGGAGAGCAGCATGGACAGGCCGTTGCAGGCGCGGGCCACTTCCAGCGGCTTGCCGTCGCCGACCAGGATGACGTTGCCCTCATTGACGGCCGGCAGACCGGTGACCTGGAGCAGGAAGACGCTGCCGATCGTGGCGATCCGCTGAAGCGGGCCGGAGAGGATGGCGTTCAGAATCGGCGGCAGGGGAATCATGAAGCCGAGGAACAGAACCGAAGGCAGGGCCCACCAGAAGAAATGGAACCCGCCGATTGCCAGGGCCAGCGCGCCGGCCACGGCCGGAATGGTCATCTCTTCGACCCAGGGAAGATTGCGCTGATGCAGCGGAATCCTGAGCCACAAAACGGCCAGGAGCGGGACGAACAGATACCAGCGGGGACCGACACGGGACAGGTCAAGTTTTTCGCGTCGTTCCCAGAGGATGTAAAGCGCGATCGGAATGACGAAATAGCCGTGGGAATAGTTCGGATCGTTGCCCCATTTGAAGAACAGGGCCCGGAAGCTCTCGAAATAGCAGGCGAACATGGCGGCGGCAACGATGGCCGCGGCGATGAGTGGCATCATATCGCCGGTCGGGCGGCGCGATTCGACGGATTCGGTGGTGGCGGTAGCCATATGTCATTCGACCCTGCGGATTCGGAACGATTCGGACCGTTCGGTACGAAGATGACGATCAGAACTTTCGGCGCTCGGCGGCTTCGATTTCGATTTCGATTTCGGCCGTCCCGGGGACGTCGGGCGTGACGACGACATCGTCGTCGCCCTGCGGGTTGCCCTGGCCGTAGCCATACCCATACCCATAGCCGTAGCCATAGCCATAGCCGCCATAGGTGGTGGACGCGTTGCGGACGCCGTTGACGACCGCCCCGAGAACCGGAACCTTGAGTGTCGAGAGCCGCTTGTAGGCACGCTGGACCATGGTGAACCGGCTGGTGTCGTAACGCACGGCCAGAACGATACCCTGGACCCACCGGCCCAGAAGGAGGGCGTCGGGAACGGGCAGCACAGGCGCGGTATCGACGATCACGATTTCGTATTGCTCGCGAAGCTGCTTGAAGACTTTGCCGAGCTTGGAACCTTCCAGAATGCGGCTCGGGTCGCCAGGTGCCGTTCCGGTCGGAAGCAGGTGGAACCCGCCACCTTCGCCGATACGGACCAGGCAATCTTCCAGTTCGGCTTCGCCCTTGAGGACGTTGGTCAGGCCTGGCATTCCCTCGGCTTCGAGCGTACGCGTCAGCGAAGGATTGCGGAGGTCGCCGTCGACGACGATGGTCGAAAGCCCCGCGTTGGCGCATCGGCCAGCCAGCTGGGCCGAGAGCGTCGTCTTGCCCTCGCCCCCGAAAGCGCTGGTGATGAGGACCGACTGACGGATCGTTTCGCCCGTGTTGTTGGTGCAGATGGCCACCCGCAGATGGTCGATCGACTGAATGTATTCGACGAGCTGACGACGCAGGCGGGTTTCATCCACACCGCCCATGAGCTTGCGGGCCGCGCGGGGATTCGGCAGCGGCGGAACCACGCCCAGCACTTCCAGACGGGCCCGGGACAAAAGGTCATCCGGGTTGGAGACACGTCCGGACTTCATTTCTACCAGAACGCACAGGGCAGCCACGACCAGGAACATGCCCACAGGCGCCATGGCCATGAACTTCCAGCGTTTGTCGTTGGACGCCATGCCCATCGAGCGGGCCTGCTGGATCAGCGTAATCTGCGACTGCCCCTGACTTTCGAACTGAAGCTGCTCAAGGGCACGCTGAACGGTGTCGAGGATCGACTCGGCCCGGGAAAGGTCCGCCTGGCGGAAGCCCAGAGTCATCGCCTTGGTTTCGTCGTTCTTGATCGTGATCTTGCAGTTTTCCATCGACTTGCGGATCGATTCCTCACGCACCAGCAGGTCGTGAAGTTCGTATTCGGTATCACGCAACTCTTTTTGAAGTCCCGTGTTCGAAGTCGGCATACCGTTCGCGGAAAACTGCTTTTCGAGCATCGGCTGGCGCCGTTTCCAGAGGGCGTTGAGCCGCCCCTTCACGTCGGCGATACGATCCTTGACGGCACGGTGCGCGGCGTCAGGCTGACGGGAAATATCGTCGAGCCGTTCCAGTCTCGCTTCCGCGGCATCCAGTTCCTCAGCCAATTGGGACACTTCGGGATCGGACCAGAAGGCTTCGGAAACGGCGTCCTGAAGATTCACGTTCGCCACGAACTCAGCGGGCCGGTTCAATTCGGCCTTGAGCTTCTCCATGCGGCTTTCCATGGCGATCCGTTCCATCTCGAGAGCGCTCAGATTCTTGGACATCCGGGCGTAATCGTCGAGATTGATGCGGGAAGGGTCGCGGATCTGTTCAGGATTGGCCGTACCCAGTTCCTCGACCAGCTTGGAAATGCTGCGCCGAAGATCTTCGACCTCGCGTTCTCGCCGTTCCTTGTCGCGTGTCAGACGCGTGACCTGCAGGGTCGTCGCTTCGTTGGCCCACTTGCTGGCCTGCTTGAGGTAGCTTCGCACCACGGCGTTGACGATGTCGGTGGCGCTCTGGGGCGAATTGGCCGTCATCGAAACTTCGATCAGCTCGCTGTCGATCCGGTCGAGCACCTGGAGCTTGCGGTCGATCACGGCCTCAGGCGACTGGGCATTCTGCAGCTCGTCGAGCATCGTGATTTCGGGGTATTCGGCCACGGCGTCGGAAAGCACGTCCGGCGTCTTGATCAGCTGCATGTGAGTGCGCTTGATCTGGCCCGCCGAAAGCGTGTTCATCGAGGGGCCCAGAATGCTGGCCCGGGGCGATTCCACTCGCAACAGCGCGAAGGAAGTGTAGGTGGGCGTGATTTTCTTGAAGGCCATGAACATCAGCGCGCCACTGGTGATCAGCCACAGCAGACCCGCCTGCCACCAGTGCCGGCGCATGGCACGCAGCACAGTGCCGAGCGTGAAATTGCTGCGTGGGCCCGACCCGCCGTCGCCGGAGTCGTACATGCCTCCGTTCGAGCCCGATGGCCACGCCATCTGCCCGCCGCCTCCCTGATAGGAAGCAGGCAACTGATGGTGCGGATAGTCTTGGTATTCGCCGTGATCATTCATCGTGATCGATACCGTGGGTGCTTTGAGCGAAAGGGCTTGTGCGGCACGAGTGTCAGGAGGAGGTTCGGTCGTTGCGGGTCAGCTCGGTGGCTGACGCGGCGGGGTTCTGAACAGGCGAACCGCTCTCGACTTTCTCTTCGAAAATCGGCATGAGACGGCTCAGGAAGTCTTCGCACGGGTTGCCGGCATTGGCACGGCCATCCGGCGATTCGGTGCGGGCCAGACCCCGGCCGATCTGGATCTTGAACATGCCGGGAAGCCGGCCGAACACGCTGGGCTGACCAAGGTCCATGGCGTAGGTGTCGCTGTACTTCCAGACATAGTACACCTGCTGCCGTTCCGCCAGGCCGCCTTCGCCCCGCTGGAACACCAGGTGGCGGAAGCCGACGGTGCGCTTCTGGCCGCCGAGTTCGAAGTCGATCGGGCGGATATCTCCACCACCCACCTGAGCGAACCCGGCCATCGGATAACAGGCCAGCGGGCTGTGATAGCCCATCTCGGCCGCCGGCCCGTAAAGCATCAGAACTTCCAGCTCGGCACCGGTCTTTTCGTTGACGTACCGCCGCGCGATATTGTCGGTGCTGCCCGTCTTGCGGGCGATGTATTCGTCGAGCTTGTCTTCCTTGCCCTTCCAGGGGCCGATCTCCAGAGGAATCTCGGAGAGCGGGAACGGGCTGAATCGAGTCGCCTCGATCTTGTCTACGACCGACAATTCCATCCGGTAACGGACGAAAGCCGAAAGACCCAGAAGCGACACCGCGGCGACGACGCCCGGGAGCAGACGGCGAAACAGCGAAGGACCCGAAGAAGTCGACTCGGGTGCCACGATGGCCACGGCAGCCGTTGCGGCTTCCGGCGCGACGACAGTCTCGGCGATTGTTTCGGTAGTGGTTTGGGTCGTCACCGTTGATGCCTCATCTCTTTGCGATCACAATGGTTTCGACGTGCCGGAACGGAACTTCGTCAAAATTTAACGAACGAGTCCCTCCGGCACCGATCCCCTCGAGAACAACGTAGGACACGCTTCGCATCCTGCGCAGTGATTGTAACATCTTACTCTCGAATTCCGCTCAAGGTCAAACGGACAGATCGCTCGAAACCGTCCCATGATGACCGGATGCGACAAATCGAACCGGTCGTTTCGGGCATGACGATCCACCAGTTCCGGCAAACTTCGGCACTCAGGTAAACCCTACGGGCCAAACCGGCGGAAGCGGACACCGGCGTCTCACCTTTTCGAAGATTTCGTACCGGCAAGGGACCCGGCCGGGAACCCCCTTCAGAGCCCCCCGCGGCGAATTCCGAACAACCCGGGAATTTCCGGAAAAGCAGAACCCCGGGAACCCGGAAGCCATTTTGGGGCGGGCTTCCGAAATCACCGGGGGCTGTCGAGGTCGTCGAGCGAAGGATCGTGACCGCCGCGTCACGTCACAAGGTGGCGCGGCGATCCCGACGGTTATCGAGGGGGCCCGACTCCGTAAAGCCGGGCCTGGTTCTTATCGTTTGACGGTCACCTTGGGAGCGACTTTCTTCACGGCCGGCTTCGGTATCGGCTTGGCCTTCGGCTTCGGTGCGGGCTTGGACTTGGGTTTGGCCTGGCCACGTCCGGGTTTGGCCGTCGTCTTGCCGTTGCCCGTCGTTGTCCCCGTGCCGGTCGATGTGCCCGTGCCGGTGGAGGATGTCGAGTTGCCGGAACCGCTCGCAGGACCGCCCGTGCCGCCCGGAGGCGTGGACGTGCCGCCCGTCGTGCCACCCGTGCCGCCACCGCCGGTCGATCCGCCCGTGCCGCCACCGGTGCCACCACCGCCAGTGGGCGGGGTCGGTACGGTCACAGGCGGCAGACGGAACTGAAGCGGACTGTTGACAGCCACGGCATTGGCGATACCGAAAGGCCGGTCGATCCGCACAGGAGGAAGTACCGACTGATCGAAGTAGGACCAGACTCCCCCGCCGGTGGAAGTGACTGGCTTGTAGACAGCCACTTCAGCCTTGCCGTCACCATTGTAGTCCGAAGGAACCGGGATGTCGCCGGCATCGCCGAAGACGATCGAGGACGTTCCGGCCGCGTCCAGAATCTTCCATTCCAGAAGGTTCGAAGAGAGCGTTTCGACGACCGCGATGTTGGTCTTGAAGTCCAGGTCATAATCGGCCGGAACCGGGATCGAGCTGGCTGAGCCGTGCTGAATCGTCGTCACGTCGCCGGTTATCTGATCCCTGTAGCTGAAGAACCTGTTGCCGCCCGAGACATATGTCACGGCGAAGTCGGCCCGCAGCTTGCCGTCGTTGTCGAAGCCGGTGTAATTGGCCGCGATCGGCTGGGCGCTGGCGGCCCCGAAGGTCAGGGTCTTCAGGCCAAGCTGGGTCGACAGCAGATAGGTCCACACCTGAGTGGCCGGATCGTAGGCGGCCGGGTCGGTGACACCGTCGCCGTCGAAGTCGGCCGGGCTCGGCAGGGCCGACGTGCTCATGCCAGGGAAGACCAGGCTCTGATAACCGAACGAACTGCGCTGGATGTGCCAGGTGCCGGTCGTCTGGTCATAGAGTGCCGGGTCGACCTTGCCGTCGCCGTCGAAGTCGCCGGAAACGGGGATCACCTTGGCGTCCGCCGCGACAGCCGCGAAGACCGTGGTCTGATAGACCGGAACGGCCGGGAACGGATTGCCGTTGAGCATCACCTTCATGGTGCTCGTGGTGCGGTCATACAGCGGGAAGTCGGAGAGACCGTCGCCGTTGTAGTCGTCGGGCACGGAGATGATCGTGACTTCCACGGCCGTGGACGGCTGGCTGACGTTGCCGGCGAAGTCCACAAGGCGGGCCCGCAGCGAGATCCTGCCGTTGTAGAGTGCCTGCGGCAGCTGGATGGCGTATTGACCGGAAGCGTCCAGAGTGCCGCGGCCGACGACCGTACCCTTGGCGTCGATCAACTCGACGATCGTGCCAGCGGGTGAGGTCAGGATCGGGGCGGAACTGACGAACGTCGGCTTGCGCCTGGACGTCACGCTGTCGCCGGCGACGCCGGTGTCGTCGGTGGCCAGCAGGGTCGGCGCCGGCGGAGTCACCGGTGCCTGGGTGTCGATCGTCAGCGTCAGCACGTTCGAATCGGCGATGTTGCCCGCGATCGTGCGGACCTGGGCCTTGACCAGATAGACACCGTCCGCAAGACCCGGATTGACCGGATCGCTGTTCCACCAGCCCGCGGGCGTGCCCGCCGGAGGCATCGTCTGGAACGGAATCTGGAAGGCATAGGTGTTGTTGCTGGCCGAACGGGCCGTGGCGTAGACGTAGAACGTGGCCGTCGGGTCGTCCGTACGGGAGATCGACAGGAGCACATCCTGATTGCGTTCCGCGATGCCGTAGAACCGGGGCCGGCGGAAGTTGGTGATCAGGTCGCCCTTCGGACCGGAGTCGGTCGCGGGGTCGAGGACGATCGTCGGCGTCGGCACGTTCGGAATCCGCGTGTCGATGACGATCGTCAGCGTCGGGCTCGGCAGCGAAACGCCGCCCGATGCGTTGACCACCGTGACATAGAACGTATGCGGTCCGTCCGTAAGCACGTTGGGCACCTGGAACCGGTAGAAGCCGGTACCGTCGGAAGGTGCCGAACCCAGGGCCACAACGGTGCCGGTGGGCAGGACTTCGAAGAATTGCACGGTCGAATTCGGCCGTGTGAAGCCTTCCAGATGGGGCCGGGTGACATTGGTGATGTTGTCGCCCTTGATGCCCGAATCGTCATCGGGATCGAGAATCGGGGCGGCCGGCCGTGTCGTGTCGACCACGATGCCCTGCGACAGCGGCGAGACGTTGCCGGCCGTGTCGTACTGCACCGCGTAGTAGCTGTAGATCGTATTCGGCTGCAGCAGGTTCGGGTCAAGCAGGTTGATCGCTGTAGCACCCGTAGCCGCCGCGCCGGC